>Ga0154359_1237_pt2 | contig 86041 bp, 92 predicted proteins | sample RifGroA2_FD_115887 | JGI IMG/M metagenome (GOLD analysis project Ga0154359, IMG submission 115887) | Rhodocyclales bacterium GWA2_65_20
CGGCTTCGACGTGATCGAGAAGACCAACGCCAGCCAGAAGGACATGAACCTCGCCATCGTCCACTTCGGCGAAAAACTGCGCGCCGACACGGTCGCACTGTTCTTCTATGCCGGGCACGGCATGCAGGTCAAGGGCAAGAACTACGTCATCCCGGTCGACGCCCAGATCAACAGCGAAGCCACCGTGCGCGCCATGGCCGTCGATGTCGATACCGTCATGGATCAACTCGCCGTCAGCCCGATGAACATCGTGATTCTGGACGCTTGTCGCAACAATCCCTTCGAGCGGCGGTTCCGCAGTACCAGTGGCGGCCTGGCGCAGATGGATGCGCCCAAGGGCAGCCTGATCGCCTACGCCACGGCGCCGGGCAAGGTCGCCGCAGACGGCGAAAGCCGCAACGGCCTCTATACGCAGGAGCTGCTCAAGCACATCCAGACTCCCGGCCTGCCGCTGGAAGCCGTCTTCAAGCGCGTCAGGAACGGCGTCATGGCCGCCAGCGGCGAAGCGCAGACGCCGTGGGAGTCTTCGTCGCTGACCGGCGACTTCTATTTCGTCGGCACTGGCGCCAAACCAGCGTCCGATCCGCCGTCAATCGGCACTGCCCAGCCACCCGCTGACACAACCAACGCCGCCATAGAACTGGCCTTCTGGGACAGCATCAAGGGCAGCAAGAGCGCCGAAGATTTCAATGCCTACCTGCAGCAGTATCCGAATGGCAATTTCGCGGCCTTGGCCAGGAACCGCATGGCTGAGATGTCGGCACCGAAGTCGCCGTCGCCTCCGCCCAAAGACAGTCCTGACGGCGTGTGGCAGGGACGACTCGAAACCTATGGCGGGCTTTTTGAGCAGCCGGTCAATCTCGGCGTGAAGTTGAGAGTAGCCGGGGGAAGAATCGATGGCGAAGTCTTCATGTATGGCGAAAACCGCAAGTTCACCGGGGAAGTGGACTCAAGCGGCAAGCTGTCGAATGCGAAGCTGACGGGCAGCCTCCAGTCCTACGACCTGAGCGGCACGCTAAACCTGGCGCATGGCGAAGGCATGATGGGCTGGAAACTGAGAATGAACCTCAAGCGGGAGGAGTAGGCGCATTCAGTTCGTCGCGGATGCAATCGGACCCGGTGAAGTTTTTCGCCTTCTTCGCCGTACCGCCAGCGCCGACTTTTGCGTCGATCGCGTCGTTGCCAGGCCCGCCGCAGGTTAAATGCGGCTGTCGACGGCCGCCTGACCTAGCCTCGGCAAACGCGGTTGCGGCCTGATTCCTTCGCTGAATACAAACCGCGATCGGCGGCGGCAACCAGTGCGTCGGAACTGGCCTGCTGGTCCGGCATTGTCGTGGCGGCACCGATGCTGATCGTAACCTGAGCCGCGACCGGCGAATCCGCATGGGGAATATGCAGGTCGGCAAGTTGCTGCTGGATAGCCAGCGCAACAGGCATCGCGCCATCCGGATCGGTATTCGGCAGAATGACAACCAGCTCTTCGCCGCCATAGCGGGCCAGCAGGTCACCGGGACGTTTGAGCGCCGCTAGCGCCGCCCGCGCCACGGCCTGAAGGCAGCGGTCCCCCGCCTGATGGCCATAGTGGTCGTTGTAGCGCTTGAAGTGGTCGACATCGATCATCAGCAAAGAGAGGGACTGATGTTCCCGAATCGCCCGGCGCCATTCCATGTTCAGCCGGGTATCGAAATACCTGCGATTGGCAATCCCCATCAGGCCATCGCTGTTGGACAGCGCTTCCAGCTGCTGATTGAGGTCGGTCAAGGTCTGGTTGGCCTGCGCGAGTTCTGCGGTGCGCGCTGCGACCCGTTCCTCGAGACCGACATTGGCCGCGGCCAGATCGCGATTCTGCGCGCTCAGTACGTGGTAAAGATTGTGCATAGCCTGCAACAAGGCGAAGGTGGCGTTCTCTTTCTCGGCCGAATCGATTTCGTAGGCCTGGTCCGGCGCTTTGCCGCCACGGATCAGCGCTATCTGCCGTGCCATCGCCTGATCCTCGCCCAGGATATGAAAGGCCAGCCACGAACGAAGATACCCGTGCAGGGCATCCGCCGCGTTGGCCATCGAATTTCGCGAGTTCCACATGGTCGACACCTGCTGGATGAATTCAGCATGGCTGCGCCGGTGCGAGTCCTGATGACGCGGAGCAACGCCGGTCTCCGTCATCAGGCGCTCCTCTTCCCCGAAATGATACTGGGCGTACTCCGCAAGCTCGCCGAATATCGCCTGCAAGGACTCGGGATTCTCGACTTCACCCGCAATCAGGGATTCGCCGAGCTGATTGATCAAGTCCACCAGATGGTGATGCTGTTCGTCCACCCGATCCAGCCCGGTGGTGAAATGCTGGTCCCAAACGAAGGTTTCCATAAGTTTCACTCCCCATACAAAGTTGGCATACGACGGGAGGCTGCAAGAGCTCCATTCATCAGGCCCGGCGCCAGGTCGTTCCCTGCGGGCCGTCTTCGAGCACGATGCCGGCCGCCTTGAGTTCGTCGCGAATACGATCGGATTCGGCAAAATTCCGCGCTTTTTTCGCCGTGCCGCGAGCGCCGACTTTTGCCTCGATCTCGTCATTGCTCAGGCCGCCTTCGGGCGCCGCTTGCAGGAAGCTTTGCGGGTCGCGCTGCAGCAGTCCGAGTAAGCCGCCGAGGCCCTTAAGTTGCCCGGCCAGGGCCGTTTCACCGCGATTCACCGCCGTCGCCAGATCGAACAAGACCGCCATAGCTTCGGGCGTACCGAAGTCGTCGTCGAGGGCGGCCTTGAAACGCACGGCATGGACCTCGCTCCAATCCACCGCCGCCTCGCCGGTGGCGCCTTTAAGCGCCGTGTAAAGCCGCGTCAGCGCCTGCCGCGCATCGTCGAGATGGACGTCGGAATAGTTGAGCGGGCTGCGGTAGTGGGCGCGCAGGATGAAGAAGCGCACCACCTCCGCATCGTATTTCTTCAGCACCTCGCGGATGGTGAAGAAGTTGCCCAGCGACTTCGACATCTTTTCATCGTCGACGCGGACAAAACCGTTGTGCATCCAGTAGTTGACGAACTGGCACTGCTCATTGGCGTCCATGGCGCCTTCCGACTGGGCAATCTCGTTTTCGTGATGAGGAAACTGCAAGTCCTGGCCACCGCCGTGAATGTCGAAGCGCTTGCCCAGCAGTTCCGCGCCCATGGCCGAGCACTCGATGTGCCAGCCGGGACGACCAGGCCCCCAGGGCGAAGGCCACTTCACTTCGGCGGGTTCGTCATCGCGTGCATGCTTCCACAGCACGAAGTCGAGCGGGTCCTGCTTGCCGGCCATGACATCGACACGCTCACCGGCGCGCAGGTCTTCCAGCGACTTGCCGGACAGCTTGCCGTAGCCTTCGAACTTGCGCACCGAGTAGCAGACGTCGTCGCTTTCGGCAACATAGGCGTAGCCGTGCTGTTCCAGGGTGGCAATCATTTCCAGCATCTGCGCCACGTAGTCGGTGGCGCGCGGCTCGGCGTCCGGACGCAGCACGCCCAGCGCGGCCGCGTCCTGATTCATCGCGGCGATGAAGCGGTCGGTCAACTGGCGGATCGTCTCGCCGTTCTCCCGCGCACGGTTGATGATCTTGTCGTCGATGTCGGTGATGTTGCGCACATAGGTCAAGGCGTAGCCGCTGGCCCTGAGCCAGCGCGCCACGAGGTCGAACACCACCATTACGCGGGCATGTCCGAGATGGCAGAAGTCATACACCGTCATGCCGCAGACGTACATGCTGACTCGGCCTGGCTGAATGGGAACGAAGGCCTGCTTTTCGCGGGCCAGGGTGTTGTATATCTTCAGCATGGGGGAGAGGAATTACCTAAACGCCGGAGTAAGCAGAAATATGGGCAGGAAAGGCCGACATTATCGGCTCATCGATCAAACGCGGTCAGGTTGTGGGGAGGGGGGCCTTCTTGTTAGAATCCAGCGTTGAATCCCGTATGGTTTGTCCCCGCGAAAACGCAGTTCCAGAGCCTGCCAACACCAGCCTGATCGGCGTCAAGCACAGCGGCCGTAACTAAATTCATTTTCGGGCAACCGTCAACGAGAAGTATATACCATGACCAAAATCCGCTTCAATGCTTCACGCCTTCTGGCATCAGTCGTTTCCGTCGCCCTCCTGGCGCTGGCGCCGGCGGTTCGCGCCGATGCCCTGCAGGACATCGGCAAACAGATCAAGCAGGGGCAGCATGCCCAGGCGCTGGAGCAGGTCGACAAGTATCTTGCGGCCAAACCCAAGGATGCGCAGGGGCGTTTTCTCAAGGGCATCGTGCTGACCGAAATGAACAAGCCCAACGAGGCGATTGTGGTGTTCACCAAGCTGACCGAAGATTATCCGGAACTGCCGGAACCCTACAACAACCTCGCGGTCATCTACGCCCAGCAGAAGCAGTACGACAAGGCCAAGCAGGCGCTGGAAATGGCCATACGTACCCATCCGTCCTACGCCACCGCCCACGAGAACCTCGGCGACATCTATGCGCGCCTCGCCAGCCAGGCCTACGACAAGGCTCTGCAGATCGATTCATCGAACTCCAGCGCACAGAACAAGCTGGCTCTCATTCGTGATCTGATGAGCACCGCCGGTCGGCCCGGCAAGGCCACCAAGCCGATCACCGATTCGCGTCCGGTCGAACCCGGCAAACTCGCTGAAGCGCCCAAATCCATGTCTGCGCCTGCGGCGGTCGCTCCACCGCCAACGCCCGTGGTCACACCGGCCAAGTCGGCCGAAGCGCCCAGGCCCGCGCCGGCAAAAGCCGCAGGCGATGCCAATGCCGAAATTACCAACGCCGTCGACCTGTGGGCCGCAGCGTGGTCGCGCAAGGACGTCAAGGCCTATCTCGCGGTTTATGCCCGCGACTTCAAGACCCCGGCCGGTGAATCGCGTGCGGCATGGGACGCGGAGCGCGAAAAACGCATCAACAAGCCGGGCGCAATTCAGGTCGGCTATGAAAACCTGCGCATCGCCGTCGATGGCGACAATGCCACGGTGAAGTTCCGCCAGCACTACAAGTCGGCGTCGCTCAAGACATCCAGCAACAAGGTTCTGCTGATGGGCAAGCGTGACGGCAAATGGCAGATCCTGCAGGAGCGGGTCGGTAGCTGATGAGTCGCCTGCTGCGCTCCCTGGCAGTCGTCGCGGCCTGCAGCCTGCTGCTGGCGGCAAGCGCGGCAGAGGCCGCCGGCAAGGCGCCCAGGCATCTCAAGAAGAACGCCGCCAGCCCGGCCATCGCGGCGATCTATACGGATTCCGGACCGGAACCGCTGCTGGCCAAAGTATTCGACGCCATCGAGGGCAACCGGCTCGAACTCGCCATGCAGCAGACGGAAATGCTGATCAAGGCCTACCCAAATTTCCGCCTGGCGCACCTGGTGATGGGCGACCTGCTGCTGGCCCGCTCGCGTCCCCTGATGGCCTTTGGCGAAGGCGGCGGACCCGCCGCTGGGGAGAAAGTGGCGGACTTGCGCGACGAAGCAATCGTCCGCCTCAAGGGCTACCGGACCAAGCCGCCGGTCGACTATGTGCCGCGCTATCTGCTGCAGATGCATCCGGAGCAGAGGCACGCCATCGTCGTCGATACGCAGAAGTCCCGCCTCTATCTCTACCAGAATGACAATGGCACGCCGCGTTTTGTCGCCGACTACTACATCACGCAGGGCAAGCTCGGCGCCGACAAAGCCCGCGAGGGTGACAGGAAAACGCCGATCGGCGTCTATCACGTGACGTCCAGCCTGCCGCGGCAGAAGCTGACCGACTTTTACGGCAGCGGCGCCTTCCCCATCAATTATCCCAACGACTGGGACAAGCGCCAGGGGCGCAACGGCCACGGCATCTGGCTGCACGGCACGCCGTCCGACACCTTCTCGCGGCCGCCCAAGGCCTCCGACGGCTGCGTGGTACTGGCCAACCAGGATCTCGACACGCTGTCGAAAAGCCTGCAAATCGGCCTGACCCCGGTGATCATCAGCAACAGCATCGAATGGCTTTCACACGACGACTGGCAGAACGAGCGCACGTCGCTGCTGAGGAATGTGGAGGAATGGCGGCATGACTGGGAGAGCCGCAACCTTGAGCAATACGCGCGGCACTACTCGCACAAGTTCAGCGCCGACGGCCAGAGCTATCAGGGCTGGATCGAGCAGAAGCGCAAGGTCAACGCGGCTAAGAGCTGGATCAAGGTTGAGACCGGCAACATCAGCATGTTCCGCAATCCCGGCGACGAAGAGTACGTCGTCGTAAGCTTCGAGCAGGATTACCGCTCCAGCAATCTTTCCAACCAGATGAAGAAGCGCCAGTACTGGATCAAGGAAAGTGGCCGCTGGAAAATTGTTTTCGAAGGCGCTGCCTGAGGAATTGCGTTCTGCGCCACGTTTCACCTTTCACCTTTCACGTCCAAACCCTGGAGGCTCCATGCACCGCCTGTATCTTCTTGCTCTTGCATTTCTCGTCAGCATCACCGCACATGCCGCCAACCCGCAGCTTGAGTTGAAGACTTCGCAAGGCACGCTGATCATCGAGTTGTACCAGGACAAGGCGCCCAAGACAGTGGAGAACTTTCTGCAGTACGCCAAGGACAACTTCTTCAACGGCACCATCTTCCATCGCGTGATTCCGGGTTTCATGATCCAGGGCGGCGGCTTCACGCCGGACATGAAGCAGAAGGACACCCGCGCCCAAATTCAGAATGAAGCCAGGAACGGCCTGAAAAACGAAACGGGTACTCTAGCCATGGCGCGCACGGGCGATCCGCATTCGGCCAGCGCCCAGTTCTTCATCAACCTCAAGGACAACAGCTTCCTCGATTACCCGGGCCGCGACGGCTGGGGTTACGCCGTATTCGGCAAGGTCGTACAAGGCCTCGACATCGTGCAGAAGATCGCCATGGTGCCGACCGCAAATGCCGGCCCACACCAGAACGTGCCGACCACGCCGGTTCTTATCGAATCCGTCAAACTGCTGCCGGCAAAGAAATAATTCACACAGGACAAACCTCATGATCAAACTCACCACCAACCACGGCGCCATCACCCTCGAACTCGATGCCGAAAAGGCGCCCAAAAGCGTTGCCAACTTCGTCGCCTACGTTGAAGCCGGCCATTACGACAACACCATTTTCCACCGCGTGATCGACGGCTTCATGATCCAGGGCGGCGGCTTCGAACCCGGCATGGAGCAGAAGCCGGTCAATGCGCCGATCGAGAACGAGGCCAGGAACGGACTCAGGAACGAGCGCTACACCGTCGCCATGGCGCGTACCAGCGACCCGCATTCGGCCACCGCGCAGTTCTTCATCAACGTCGGCGACAACGATTTCCTCGACAACGACAAATGCCAGGATGGCTGGGGCTATTGCGTCTTCGGTCGCGTCACCGAAGGACAGGATGTCGTGGATAAAATCAAGTCGGTGAAAACCGCCAACAAGGCCTTTCACCAGAACGTGCCCGCGGCCGACGTCATCATCGAGCGCGCAGAAGTAATCTGAAGACGATGGGCGGTTCCATGCTGCCCATCGGCGGAACTGTCCGTTTCGTCTCCGACCTTCACCTGCGGGCCGAGCGGCCCGATCTGACCCGGCGCTTCGCCGACTTTCTGGCCGATACGGCCGCGGCCAGGGTCGAGGTGCTGTTCGTCCTCGGCGACCTGTTCGAGTACTGGATCGGCGACGACGACCTGGCCGACCCATTCAACGCGCAGGTATGCAAGCTGCTGCGTGAGCTGGCGGATCAGGGCACGCGCATTTTCTTCATCGCCGGCAACCGCGATTTCCTGATCGGCGACGCATTCGCCGCAGCGGCCGGCATCACCCTGCTGAGCGAGACTGCAAGAGTCGGCGCTGGCGGTACGGCGACTTTGCTGATGCACGGCGATACCGTCTGCACCGATGACATTCCCTACCAGGAATTTCGGCGCATGGTTCGCTCGAAGCAATGGCAGGTGGATTTTCTTGCCCGCCCCCTGACCGAACGACGCGCCGAAGTGGCAGACTTGCGTCGGCGCAGCGCCGTTGCAATGCAGGGCAAGACAGCCGGGATCATGGACGCCAACGCCGCTGCGATACGTGCCGCTCTAACGGCAAATCAATGTACCCGGCTGATCCACGGCCATACGCACCGGCCGGGGCACGAAGACATCGCGCTGACTGACGGAGTGGCCGAACGCTGGGTGCTTTCCGATTGGGACACGGGGCGCGGTGACGCGCTGGAAATCGGCGCCGCAGGCGCGCGCCGCATCGATTGGTCTGCTTAGGCCAAACCCCGCGCCAGATCGGCCTGTAGATCGGCGGTACTCTCCAGCCCGACCGCAATTCGCAGCAGACCTTCGCCTATGCCTGACGCCGCCCGCGCTTCGGGCGTGATGCGGCCATGCGTCGTGGATGCCGGATGCGTAATGGTGGTCTTGGTATCGCCCAGATTGGCGGTGATCGACAACAGGCGGCAGTTGTCCACCACGCGCCATGCGGCGGCACGCTCGCCCTTGACCTCGAATGAGACAATCGCGCCGCCGCTGGCCTGCTGCCGCATCGCCAGCGCATGCTGCGGATGCGAAGCCAGCCCAGGGTAATACACCCGCGCCACTTGCGGCTGCGCTTCCAGCCACTGCGCCAGTTCGAGTGCATTGGCCGACTGCGCCTTCATGCGCACCGACAGGGTTTCCAGACCTTTGAGAATCACCCAGGCGTTGAATGGAGAGAGTGTCGGCCCGGCGGTGCGCAAGAACTTGAAGACTTCGTCCGTCAGCGCACTGGGGCCGCAGACGGCGCCGCCCAGCACGCGGCCCTGCCCGTCCAGATACTTGGTGGCGGAATGGATCACCAGATCGGCGCCCATTTGCAGCGGACGCTGCAGCGCCGGCGTGCAGAAGCAGTTATCGACCACCAGCAGCGCACCCGCGGCGTGGGCAATGTCGGCCAGCGCCGTGATGTCGAATACCTCGGTCAAGGGGTTCGACGGTGTCTCGATGAACACCAGTCGCGTGTTCGGACGCAGCGCCGTGCGGAATGCGTCGACGCCGCCCTTGTCGACGAAACTGGTTTCCAACCCAAAGCGCGGCAGGATGGTGCCGAAAAGTTGCTGAGTGGCGCCGAAGATGCTGCGCGAGGCGACGATGTGTTCGCCCGACTTCATCAGCGCCATTACCGTGGACAGGATCGCCGCCATGCCGGTAGCGGTGGCGACGCAGGCCTCGGCGCCTTCGAGCGCCGCCAGCCTCTCCTGCATGGTGGTAACGGTCGGATTGGTGAAGCGCGCGTAGACGTTGCCCGGCTCCTCGCCCGAGAAGCGTGCCGCGGCCTGCGCCGCGCTGGCGAAGACAAAGCTCGACGTGAGGTAAAGCGCCTCGGCATGCTCGCCGAACTGGCTGCGCTCCTGACCGGCGCGCACGGCGAGGGTATCGAAAGACCAGCCCGACATATCCACCTTGCTCATCCCGCCTGCACCAGATTCAGGTCGAGTTGTTCGCCGTCCTGGCCATCGAAGCCATCCAGGTCGTCCGACTTCTGCAACGGCGGCAGCGAGCGCCTGTCCTCCATGCTCTGCAGATAGGCGGCGCTGACATCGCCGGTGATGTACTGGCCGTCGAAACAGGAAGTCTCGAACTGGGTCACCGTCGGATTGACCGAGCGTACCGCCGCCCTGAGCGCATCGAGATCCTGGTAGATCAGCGCATCGGCGCCGATTTCGCGACAGACTTCCTCGTCATTGCGGAAGGCGGCGATGAGTTCGCTGCGCGTCGGCATGTCGATGCCATAGACGTTGGCAAAGCGCACCGGCGGCGAGGCGGAGGCGAAATAGACTTTCCTGGCGCCGGCTTCGCGCGCCATCATGATGATCTCGCGGCTGGTGGTGCCGCGCACGATCGAATCGTCGACCAGCAGCACGTTGCGCCCCTTGAACTCCTGGCTGATGGCGTTGAGTTTCTGCCGCACGGATTTGCGCCGCGTTGCCTGGCCGGGCATGATGAAAGTGCGGCCGATATAGCGATTCTTGACAAAGCCCTCGCGGTAGGGAAGGTCCAGGCGCCGCGCCAGTTCCATCGCCGAATGGCGGCTGGAGTCGGGAATCGGAATCACCGCGTCGATCGCCAGATGCGGCATGGTCAGACGGATCTTGTCGGCCAGGTAGTCGCCCATCTTGGCCCGTGTTTCATACACCGAAATACCATCCATCACCGAATCGGGACGCGCCAGATAGACGAACTCGAACATGCAGGGTGCATGGAGCGTACGCTCGGCGCACTGCCGGCTGACGAAGTTGCCGCGCATGTCGATCAGCACCGCTTCACCCGGCTCGACGTCGCGCAGCATCTTGAAACCCAAGGTATCGATGGCCACGCTCTCGGACGCCACCAGATATTCGGTGCCCAGCGACGTCTCGTTCTTGCCGATCACCAGCGGACGGATGCCGTAGGGGTCGCGAAATGCCAGCAGGCCATAGCCGGCGATCATCACCACTACGGCATAGGCGCCGCGCGCGCGACGATGCACTCCGGATACGGCCTTGAAAATGGTCTCGGCATCGAGCTGATACTTGGTCGACGCGGCTTGCAATTCATGCGCCAGCACATTGAGCAGCACCTCCGAATCGGAGTTGGTGTTGATATGGCGCAAGTCCTGCAGGAACATGTCCTGCTTCAACTGGTCGGCGTTGGTCAGATTGCCGTTGTGCGCGAGCATCAGGCCGAACGGAGAATTGACGTAAAAGGGCTGCGCTTCGGCGGCATTGTCGGCCGATCCGGCAGTGGGATAGCGGCAGTGCCCGATGCCCCAGTTACCGACCAGACTGCGCATGTTGCGGGTACGGAAGACATCGCGCACCAGGCCGGAACCCTTGTGCATGTGGAAGCGCCCGCCTTCGGCCGTGGCGACACCGGCAGCGTCCTGGCCGCGATGCTGGAGCACCTGCAGTCCGTCGTAGAGCAATTGGTTCACCGGCGTGGTGGCCACCACACCCAGAATTCCGCACATGGTCCTTCTCCGCCGGGCCGCCAACTTTCATTATGCGTGGGCTGTGCCCCCGATCATGAAAACTGGCGGCATAAATAATGCCCCCCCACCCCCTACCCCGCCCCGGGGCGGGGAACTCCATTTGCTCGCTGCGCTCGATATCACCCCGTGCGCTCCGCGTCGTATTTCACTCTATCGAAACCGAATCCGTTTTGCCGCATCAGCCGGCAACCATGGTTTTGCCGCAATCACCGCAGTTTCCAAGGGCGGCGCCAGCATTGCATCGCGCCACCAGTCTGCCTTGGGCAGCGGCGTCATGCCCGCCACCAGCACCGCCACCCATACCACCAGAATCCCGCGCAGGACACCAAAAGCCGCGCCCAGCAAGCGGTCCAGCAAACCCAAGCCAACTGCCTTAAGCATCAACGAAATCAGCATGCGCGCAATTGCGAATACTATCAATACACCGACAAAAATCAGCACATAAGCCGCTGCCTGCCGCATTCCCGGTTCGGCGATCTGCGCCGTCAGCCAAGCGGCCACCACCGACGCCTCGGCACGCGCCACCAGAAACGCCACGACCCAAGCCGCCAAAGCCAGAATCTCGCTCACCACGCCACGCCACAAACCCAACAGCGCCGACGCCCCGATTACCGTCAGCACGGCGTAGTCGAACGCGGTCATCGCCCTACTTTGGCGCTACCGGACCGTCGACGCCGATTATCCTGATTCTGGCGCGGGCCTTTTCGGCCGCATCCTGCCCGGCGAAGGGGCCGGCCCGAACGCGGGTGCGCGGTCCCTGCGGTGAATCGAATTTCTCTGTGTAAGCCGGGACGCCGACGCCCTTCAATTTTGCCAGCAGCAACTTGATGTTGCCGGCTTCCTTGTAGGCGCCGAGCTGAACCACCCACTGCCCGGACGCATCGGTCGCCAATTGTTCGGCCGTCTCGTTTTTCTTTTCCGGCTTCGCGGGTTTTTCGGCGGGCTTGGCAACTGCCGGACCGGCGGATTTGGCGACAGCAGGGGCAGCCGAAGGTAGTGCGGCTACGGGTTCGCGTTTGGCTTTTGGATCCGCTTTCAGTTCCGCCACGGGTTCCGGTGCCGGCATTGGCGTCGCCTCGGGTTTGCCCGGCAGGACCTTGGCCGCGAGGCCCGTCGAATCCTGACTTGGGATGCGCACCTGGATGTCCTGACTCAGCGGACGCGGCTCGCGGTCCATCACCATCGGCAGAACGATGACGGCGAACAGCGCCAGCGCGACGGCGCCGACCAGCCGGCGGCGCGCACGCTTCTTCAGCTGCAAATCTGCGTCAAGCGATGTGTCTTGTTCCGCCATCGTGGTTACGCTGGCCGGCCAAGCATTTGCAGGGCCGCAGCAACAGTGAGGAAGGATCCGAAGGCGAGGATTCTATCATCTTCGCCTGCGTTCTCTTTCGCGAAAGCGAGCGCCGCAGCGGCCGTGGCGAACACTCCCGCCACCTTCATTTGCCGGGTCTGCAGACGGCCGGCCAGGAAGTCGGCGCTGGCAGCACGGCGACCTTCCAGCGTGCACGGCAGCCAGTGAGTTACTTGGTCACCGAGCGCGTCGATCACGCCGTCAATGTCCTTGTCGGCGAGCATGCCGAAAACCGCCCAGGTGTTGCAGTGGAAATCCATTTCGCCCAGATTGGCGGCCAGCACACGGGCGGCTTGCGGGTTGTGGGCGACATCCAGTACCACGGCCGGACGCCCCGGCAGGACCTGGAACCGTCCCGCCAGTTCGACTTCGATCAAGCCCTTGCCTATGTCCTTCATTGCCACTGGCAACCGGGCGTGCAGGGCATCGAGTGCGGCCAGCGCGCAGGCCGCATTGGCCAATTGCCGTTCGCCGCGCAAGGCCGGAAAAGCCACGTCATGACGGACTGTTTCGCCTTCGCCGCGCCGACCGGCGTCATCGGCGTCACGCCCCCAATACGACCACTGTTGCCCCTGCCGCAGATAGCCGAAATCCTGCCCCAGGACCTGGAGCCTGGCGCCAATCGCCGTAGCGTGGGCCATCAGGGATTGTGGTGGCTTTGGGTCGCCGCAGATGGCAGGGATTCCGGCGCGGAATATGCCGGCCTTTTCGCGCCCGATTGACTCGCGATCCGTGCCGAGAAAATCCATGTGATCGAGATCGACACCGGTAACGATGGCGCAATCAGGTTCGTAAATATTCGTGGCATCGAGCCGCCCGCCAAGGCCCACTTCAAGAATGACGGCTTCGAGATTCGCGGCGGCAAACACTTCCCAAGCAGCCAGCGTGCCGAACTCGAAATAGGTAAGCGCCTCGCCGCCGCGTGCGCGCTCGACGCGGGCGAACGCGGCGCACAGGCAGTCGTCATCGGCAGCGACGCCGTTGATCCTCACGCGTTCCCTGTAATGCAGCAGATGAGGCGAGGTGTACAGCCCGACGCAGTAGCCGGCGGCGAGCAGAATACGCTCCAGCATGGCGCAGCTTGAACCCTTGCCGTTGGTGCCGCCGACCAGGATGACCGGACAAGTCTCACGCTGGCCAAGGCGCGCCTTGACCGCAGCCACCCGCTCCAGCCCCAGTTCGATGCCGGCGCTGCCACGCGGATGCAGCGCTTCGAGATGCGCCAGCCAGCCGTCCAGCCCTTCAATTGCCAAACGCGGCAATGGGGGCATCAGGCGGCCGGTACGCGCTGCAGCAGAGTCAATAGCGACGCCAGCCTGTCGCGCAATTGGCGCCGATCGACGATCATGTCGATCGCGCCCTTTTCCATCAGGAACTCGGCACGCTGGAAACCGGCCGGCAAGGTCTCGCGCACCGTCTGCTCGATCACCCGCGGCCCGGCAAAGCCGATCAGGGCGCCGGGCTCGGCAATCACCACATCGCCGACAAAAGCGAAGGAGGCAGAAACGCCGCCCATGGTGGGATCCGTCAGCAGGGTGATGAATGGCAGCTTGTGATGCGCCAGTTGCGTCACGGCAGCGGTCGTCTTGGCCATCTGCATCAGCGAAAACAGGCCTTCCTGCATGCGCGCGCCTCCCGACGCCGTAATGCAGATGAAGGGCGCCTGCAGTTCGATCGCCGCCTTGACGCCGCGCACGAAACGCTCGCCGACCACGGCCCCCATCGAGCCGCCGAGAAACTCAAACTCGAAGCAGGCGATCACCACCGGCACGGTCTTGATCGCGCCCTGCATCACGACCATGGCATCGGCCTCGCCGGTATCCTCGTTGGCGGCGACCAGGCGATCGACATAGCGCTTGCTGTCCTTGAACTTGAGCGGATCCATCGGGAGGATTTCGGCGCCGATCTCGAAACGGCCCTCGGCATCGAGCAAGGCATCGAGCCGGGCGCGGGCGCGCAGCCGGAGATGGTGAGCGCACTTCGGACACACGTTCTGGTTGTTCTCCAGGTCGGTGCTGTAGAGCACCGCTTCGCAGGCCGGGCATTTCGCCCACAGGCCCTCGGGAATCGACTTGCGCGCGCCTTCCGAGCGCTTGATCTTGGGCGGCAACAGCTTTTGCAACCAGCTCATGGTTTTTCTCCATCCATTGCAGCGCGCACTCCGCTGAGGAATGCGGCGACCCGCTGTGGCGCTTCGTGGGCAGCACCGCTCTCGATTTCCTCGATGATACGACTGCCGATCACGACGGCATCGGCCACTTTGGCAATTCGTGCTGCGGTGGCCGCGTCGCGGATGCCGAAGCCGACACCCACCGGCATGCCGACTTTTTCGCGGATCAGCGGTATGCGCCGCGCGACTTCGTCGAGATCGAGATTGCCGGAGCCCGTGACGCCCTTCAGCGAGACATAATAAATGTAACCGCTGCCAATCTGCGCAACTTCATCGTAGCGCCTCTCGGTTGAGGTCGGCGCCAGCAAAAAGATCGGATTGATTCCCGCCTGCTTCATTGCTGCGGCAAATGCCGCGCATTCCTCCGGCGGGTAGTCGACCACCAGCACCCCATCGACACCGGCCCTGCCCGCATCGCGGGCAAAGTCCTCGACGCCGTAGCTCTCGATCGGATTGGCATAGCCCATCAGCACCACCGGCGTCGCCGCGTTCTCCTGGCGGAATTCGGCCACCAGGGCGAGCACGCGACGCAGGCTCATGCCGTGCGCCAGCGCGCGTTCGGAGGCACGCTGGATGGTCGGCCCGTCAGCCATCGGATCGGAAAAGGGCACGCCGAGTTCGATGATGTCGGCGCCGCCCGCGACCAGCGCCCGCATCAGCGGCAAGCTCAGGTCCGGATCGGGATCGCCGGCGGTAATGAAGGGAATCAGGGCCTTGCGGCCTTGTGCGGCGAGAGCGGCAAATGTGGTCGGAATCCGTGACATGGTCATTGTCAGTCAGAACTGGATGCCGGACATTTCGGCGACGGTGTGCATGTCCTTGTCGCCACGGCCTGAAAGATTGACCAGCAGCACCTTGTCCGCCGCCAGCGTCGGCGCCAGCTTTGCCGCATAAGCCAGCGCATGGGCTGATTCAAGTGCCGGGATGATGCCTTCGAAATGACAGAGGTCATGGAAGGCCTGCAGCGCTTCGGCATCGGTGATAGTGACGTACTCGGCGCGGCCGGAATCCTTGAGCCAGGCGTGCTCAGGGCCGACGCCGGGATAGTCGAGGCCGGCCGATACCGAATGGGTTTCGATCACCTGCCCGTTTTCGTCCTGCAGCAGGTAGGTGCGATTGCCATGCAGCACACCGGAACGGCCCGCAGTCAGCGATGCGGCGTGCTTGCCCGAGTCGAGCCCGTGGCCTGCGGCCTCGACACCGATCAGCTTCACGCCGGCAAGCGGAATATAGGAATAAAAAATACCCATGGCATTGGAGCCGCCGCCGACGCAGGCGATCACGGCGTCCGGCTGGCGGCCAACGAGTTCCGGCATCTGCACCTTGCATTCCTCGCCGATCACCGCCTGGAAGTCGCGCACCATCATCGGATACGGATGCGGACCGGCGACCGTGCCGATGATGTAGAAGGTATTGCCGATGTTGGTGACCCAGTCGCGCATGGCCTCGTTGAGGGCATCCTTGAGCGTCTTCGAGCCGGATTCCACCGGTACCACCGTCGCCCCCAGCAGTTTCATGCGATAGACGTTGGCGGCCTGGCGCCGGATGTCCTCGGAGCCCATGTAGACCACGCACTCCATGCCATAGCGGGCGGCGACGGTGGCCGTCGCGACGCCATGCTGGCCGGCGCCGGTTTCGGCAATCACGCGCGGCTTGCCCATGCGTCGCGCCAGCAGCGCCTGGCCGATGCAGTTGTTGATCTTGTGCGCGCCGGTGTGATTGAGGTCTTCGCGCTTCAGGAAAATCTGCGCACCGCCGAGCAGGCCCGACCAGCGCTTGGCGTGATAGACCGGGCTGGGCCGGCCGACGTAATGCTTGAGGTCGTATTCGTATTCGGCGCGGAACTCGGGATCAATCTGCGCCGCGGCATAGGCCTCGCGCAGTTCGGCCAGCGCCGGCATCAGCGTCTCGGCAACAAAAACCCCGCCATAAGGCCCGAAATGCCCGCCCGCATCGGGCAAGTTATAAGGAAGATCCTGCATCTGCAATTTGCACTCCGGCAATGAATTCGGTGATCTTTTGCGCATCCTTGATGCCTTTGGCACTCTCCACGCCGCTGCTGACATCGACCGCCCACGGCCGCACGGCGCGCACTGCATCGGCAACGTTGCCCGGATGCAGACCGCCGGACAGAATGACGGGTAGCGGCAAGGATTGCGGAATCAGGGCCCAGTCGAAGCTCTGGCCGCCGCCGCCGTAGCCGTCGACATGAGCATCCAGCAACAAGCCCGCTACCCCGGGAGCCCCTGCAAACGCGGCCGCGTATTCTAACAAATTGAAACCGGGCTTCATGCGCGCCGCCTTGATCCAGGGCCGGCCAAATTGCGAACAATACGCCGCGTCCTCGTCGCCATGAAATTGCAGCAGATCGACCGGCGCATGTGCGAGTGCGGCGCGCACTGCCTCTGGCGATTCGTTGACGAAAAGCCCTACGGTGGTGACGAAGGCCGGCACACGCGACATCAATTGCGCCGCCCGCTGCGCCATCACGTAACGCGGGCTGGGCGAATAGAAGACGAAGCCGAGCGCGTCGGTGCCGGCTGCAACGGCGGTTGCGAGGTCTTGCTCGCGGGTAATGCCACAAATCTTGATTCGGGTACGGGTCATAAGATCATCGCCGTCTCGCCAGCGCCGACTTTCAGTTGCCAGGCCGGATCATAATCGACCCCGGCAAAATACAGCCCGCAGGCGTCGAAGGTCGGCGCGGCGCGGGCGCGGTCGCGGCCCGCCAGGATTTCGCCGACCCACTCCGGCGGATGCGCGCCCTTGCCGACATACACCAGTGCGCCGACGATATTGCGCACCATGTGATGAAGAAATGCGCTGGCTTCGAAATCAAATACCAGAAGGTCGCCATGATGCGTAACGTCTGCACGACGCAGGGTCTTGACCGGAGACTTGGCCTGGCACTCGGCCGACCGGAAGGCCGAGAAATCATGCTCGCCCAACAACAAGCCCGCCGCTTCAGCCATCGCCTTCGCGTCCAGCGGGCGATGAAACCAGCCGACGCGCCGCGCCATCAGGCCCGGCCGCTCAGCACGATTCAGCAGCAGATAGCGGTAGTGTCTGCCGAGCGCCGAAAAGCGGGCGTGAAAGTCACTGGAGACCGGTTGCGCCCAGCGCACCGCAACGCTATCCGGCAAATGGGTATTGACGCCACGAACCCAAGCCGTGTCTGGGCGCACGGCTTCGGTATCGAAATGCACCACCTGCGCCAGGGCATGCACTCCGGCATCTGTGCGTCCGGCGCACGCCACGCGCGTCGGCGCGTCGGCAATGATGGATAGCGCCGATTCCAGCGCATCCTGCACGGCACCTCCGCCCGCCTGCGACTGCCAGCCGCAGAAGTCGGAGCCTTCGTATTCGAGTCCGAGCGCTATTCTCATGCCAACCACGCGCCGAGCAGCAGAGCGCCGGCCAGAGCGCCGAGAACGAAGTCTGTGACACCGATGGCGGACGCCGGAAGGCTCAGCGTGCTTGCCGTGCGGCCCTCCTCGCCACTCCCGGCATTGCGTGAAGCTTCGACCTCGTTCAGCGTCAACGCCAGCCGCACCGCGATCCGGTCGCGGGAGATCTTCAGCAGGCCGAGCGGTGCCAGCAGCGAGCGGATGCCGGCGACCAGTTCGGAGGCCGGCAAGGCCTGCAGGATCAGGGCAACCGTGGAGAGTGCAATGAGCAAGCGCGCCAGGTTGTCGCCAGCGAGCAGCAAACCTTCCTGCGTCGCCCCAGGAATGAGCAGCACGGGTGTTCCCGGCGTCATCCAGCCGAACAACACCAGCATGGTCAGCAGCAGCCAGCGGCTGCGGCGCAGGAGCAGACGCAAATGGGATGTCGCCGCGAGCAGCGCGGCCAGAACGAGCCCCAAACCACCAAGAAACAAGACCATTCCATCACGGGAGGATGCCGCCAGGAGGACTGCCAATCCCAGCAGGATCAGGCTTGCGGGATGCGGACGCTTCACTGGAACTGCCTCTCCCGGTGCGCTGGCGCCGGGAGGTCCTGATTGATCAGCCGAGACTGTCAAGTTTGGCGCGGGCTACTTTCTGCTGTGCCGGACTACCCTCTGCCAGCGCTTCTTCGAACAGTTCGCGGGCTCCGTCCTTGTCGCCCATTTCCTCATAGGCCATCGCGAGCTCGATCTTGGTCACCACTTCCGGGTTGTCGGGTATTGCGGCGGCGGCAGACTCGGTATCGACCGCGGTCGGCGTCTCCAGTTCGAGGCTGATACCGCCGAGATCGAGTGGTGCCGGCGCTGGCGTCGCGTCGGGCGCAGAGAGCTCGATGGACATTTCGGGCAAGGGCGCGGGCGCTGCGGTCGCCGGCGATCCCAGATCGAAGTCGAAATCGATGCCGTCCGAATCGGCCGCCGCCACTGCGGGTGCTTCCGGCAACGCATCTGGCTTGTCCGCGGAAAGCGGAAAATCAAGCGCAGGAGACGGAGCTTCCTTTGTCGGCATGTCGAAATCGATGTCGAGCCCGGCCAATTCGCTCTTGGCCTCAGCCTGCGGTGCGGCGGCAGGACTTGCGGCCTCCGGCGCACCCAGATCGAGATCAAAATCCAGGCCCATGCTGCTTTCGGGCTCGGCTACCGGCGCCGCGGAAGCAGCCGCGCCGCCTCCCGCGTCAGCGGCTCCGATGTCGAGGTCAAAGTCCAGGGCAGCCGCCTCTTCAGGCGCAGGAGCAACCGCAACAGCCGGTGGCGGTGGCGCCTCGAGAACCGGGGCGGCATTGACGATCATCGTGGCATTCATATCCACTGCGGCCGGGGCAGGCGGGGCTGCCGCCGCGCCGTCGGAGGTCGCCGAACTGTAGAGGAAATAGTTGGGATCCAGCACGGCTCCCATTGCCGCCGCCTTCTCCCAGTTGGGGCCGGTGCCGTCGGTCAGGACATGCAATTCCTTCGCCACCGCTTCAAACTGGGAAACATTCTTGCGCGCCGCGTAGATGTCGAGCAACTTCAGGTGAATTGCCTGCCGCTGCGGATCGGTCTTGATAGCCTCCAGAAGGATTTCTTCCGCCTGGGCATCGCGCCCAAAAGCCAGGAAGGTATCTGCTTCGACGACCGGATCGACAGTCTCCTGATGCGCCGCCATGCCCACCCCGGTAGAACTGAACTGACTGGACTCCTGCTCGCTCGGAGGCGGCGCCACCGTTGTCGAACTGAACAGCGAATGGGCCGAAAGATCGGTCTCGGCAATGGTTGCGTTGGCATCCGCCGCCGCCGCGCGCTTCTTGCGGTAAGCGGAAATTCCCAACCAGCCGAACAGAAGCGCCAGCACGGCACCGCCACCAAATACCAGCGGCGCGTTTTCTTCCATGAAGTCCGGCTCCGGCTCGGGCGGCGGAGCGACGGTCTTCTTCGGCGGCTTGGGCGTTTCGACCGGCTTGCCTCCCTCTGCCGGTTTGGCCGCGGCGCCTGCATCGACTGGCTTGGCCGCTTCCGCGGGCGGCGCGGCTTCCAGCGGCTTTTGCGGCTCGGTTGCCTTGATTGGCTCTGCTGCCTTGGGAGTTTCCGCCGGCTTTGCCGCCGGCGCCGGTGCGGACACCTCCGGCTTCTTGGCTTCCGCGGCAACGGGCTTCGCCGCCTGAGCCTGCTTCTGCAAATCGGCACCGGCCTGGCTCTTCATCTCCGCGAGCTTTTTCAAGTCGCCAAGATTCCTTTCCAGTTCCGCAATACGACTGCCAGCCTCCTTGAGCGCCCGTTCGCGCGATACCAGGTCCTCTTCAAGAGCCGCGATGCGCCCCTGCAACGGCCTGCCCTTGGAATCCTTCGCCGCTTCCGTGCGCGAAACTTCCAGTTTGTCCTTGCCCGTCGCCAGCGGGACCTTGTCTTCCACTCTGGGCGCGATCTTGCCGCTAACGGCTTGCTTCGCTCCCTGTTCCTTGGCCGGCCCGGCCGCGGCCGCGGCCGCCAGCCGCTTGCGATAGGCGTTGAAATCGGCAGCCTGCGCGACAATCTCCTGACGCGCTTCGCCAGCGGAAATCTGGCGTGCCGCTTCGGCATCGGGGATCGAAAGAATCTTGCCGGCCTTGAGACGATTCATATTGCCGGCATCAAACGCGTCCCTGTTGCTGCGAAACAGCGAGACCAGCATCTGATCGAGGCTGATGCCGTCCGGCCTGGTCTGCGCCGCAATCTTGCCGAGGGTGTCGCCCGATACTACCGTGCGCGAATTGACCATAGCGGAGCTTGCAATGCGCTTCTCGGTCGGCAGTACCGCCGCCGCCGAACGACTATCGACCACCGGACGGGTTTCTGCGGGCATCGCCGCCACTGCTTTTTCGGCTGGCCTGACCACCGGAATCTCGCTCCGCCTCTCGGGAGCGGCAATCGGCGCCGGAGCCATTCTGGCAGCCAAGTCGGGCGGATCAAGCAGGAAGGTGTACTCGCGAACCAGCCGCCCCGAAGCCCAGGTCAATTCGACCAGCATGTCGATGAAGGGTTCGTTCAGGGGGCGATCGGTGCTTACCTCGACATAGCGACGACCGCCGCGTTCCTTGACGTCGCGCGAAAACCGCAAAGTCGCCAGGGCCGGCGAGTAGTCGATTCCGGCCTGGCGGAAAGCGTCGGCAGCCGCCACCTTGACCGCCAGGGAAAGCGCTTCGTCTTGAGTCGCGCTGACCTCAAGTTCAGCCTTGAGCGGCTGCCCCAAAGCGGAAAGCACGGTAATCTTTCCCAACCCGGCAGCATGCGTCGCCAGGGGCAGGACAGCAATCGCCACCGCTACAACGGTGGCCTTGAGACGATTTCGCTTGTCAGTATTGCGCACTGTGACTCCCGACGGGCATTTTGTCATGTTATTAAAATAACATCATGGTGTTAGCGATGCAAGCTCAACCTTCCCATTACATTCTGGCCGAATACCGCGCGCGGCATCAATGCAACAGGATGCGCAACATGCGCCGCAAAGGCTCGGCGGCGCCCCAGAGAAGTTGATCGCCAACCGTAAACGCCGACAAATACTGCGGCCCCATGCTGAGTTTGCGCAGGCGTCCAACGGGAACGCTCAAGGTGCCGGTCACCGCCGTTGGCGTCAGTTCCTTCAGGGTGATCTCGCGTTGATTCGGTACCACCTTGACCCAATCATTGTGCGCCGCCAGCATGCCGTTGATCTCGTCCAGCGGCACATCCCTGGTCAGCTTGATGGTGAAGGCCTGCGAGTGGCAACGCATGGCGCCGATGCGCACGCAGACGCCGTCGACCGGAATCTGCGCGGCAGTGCGGCCGAGGATCTTGTTGGTTTCGGCCTGTCCCTTCCACTCCTCGCGGCTCTGGCCATTGCCAAGATCCTTGTCGATCCAGGGGATCAGGGAGCCTGCCAACGGCACGCCGAAGTTCGCCGTGGGAAAACTCTGGTCACGCAAAATGCCCGCAACTTCGCGGTCAATGTCGAGGATCGCCGAGGCGGGATCGTCGAGCAGATTCTTCACCACGCGATGCGTCTCGCCCATCTGCGCCAGCAGTTCGCGCATGTTCTGCGCGCCCGCGCCGGATGCCGCCTGATACGTCATCGACGTCATCCACTCGACCAGTCCCGCCTTGAACAGGCCACCCAGCGCCATCAGCATCAGGCTGACCGTACAGTTGCCGCCGATCCAGTTGCGCCCACCCTTGGCCAGACTGTCCTGGATGACGTCAAGGTTCACCGGATCGAGAATGATCACGGTGTCGTCCTTCATGCGCAGGCTCGACGCCGCGTCGATCCAGTGACCCTTCCAGCCGTCCGCGCGCAGCTTCGGAAAAACCTCCGCAGTGTAGTCGCCCCCCTGACAGCTGATGATGATGTCGAGCGCCTTCAGCTCATTGATATCTCGTGCGTCCTTGAGCGGCGGCGCTCCGGTGGCAAACGCGGGAGGCTTGCCGCCGGGATTCGACGTCGTGAAAAACACCGGCTCGATGAGAGCGAAGTCATTCTCCTCACGCATGCGCTGCAGCAGGACCGAACCCACCATGCCACGCCAACCTACCAGACCTACACGCTTCATGATCAATCTCTCACTATAAAATTAGAGTGCCGCAAGCACCGCGTCGCCCATTTCCCGGGTGCCGACCTGCTTCAGTCCCGGTTCGTAAATATCGCCGGTGCGAAGACCCTGCGCCAGCACTTTCTTCACCGCGTCCTCGATCCGCCGGGCGGCAGCATCATTGGCAAAAGTGTAGCGCAGCATCATCGCCACGGAAAGGATTGTTGCCAGCGGATTGGCCACGCCCTTGCCGGCGATGTCCGGCGCGGAGCCATGACAAGGCTCGTACAGCCCCTTGTTGTTGGCATCCAGGGAAGCGGACGGCAGCATGCCGATCGAACCGGTCAGCATCGAAGCCTCGTCCGACAGGATGTCGCCGAACAAGTTGCCGGTGACCATGACGTCAAACTGCCTGGGGTTCTTCACCAACTGCATCGCCGCATTGTCGACCAGCATATGCGAGAGCTCGACGTCCGGATATTCCCGCCCGGTTTCGATCGCAACGTCGCGCCACAACTGGGTGCACTCGAGCACGTTCATCTTGTCGACCGAACAGACCTTGCGGCTGCGCTTTCGCGCCGCCTCGAAGGCCACGCGCAGGATGCGCCGGATCTCACTCTCGGTGTAATGCATGGTGTTGAAGCCGAAGCGTTCGCCATTGCGCACTTCAATGCCGCGCGGCTGGCCAAAGTAGATGTCGCCGGTCAGTTCCCGCACGATCAGGATGTCCAGCCCGGCCACCACCTCCGGCTTGAGCGTGGAGGCATTCGCCAACTCGGGATACAGGATGGCGGGACGCAGGTTGGCGAACAGCCCGAGCTGCTTGCGAATGCCAAGCAGGCCGCGCTCCGGCCTCTGTTCGCGCGGATTGTTGTCCCACTTGGGACCGCCGACGGCGCCCAGCAGCACGGCATCGGCCGCTTGCGCCAGTTTCTGCGTCGCCTCCGGATAGGGGTCACCGGTGGCATCCACCGCGCAGCCTCCCAGCAGCGCTTCTTCCATCTCGAACGCGAGGCCAAGCGCCTTCAGCACCCGCACCGCTTCTGCCATAATTTCCGGCCCGATACCATCACCGGGAAGTACGCAAATCTTCATTGAAAATTTCCTCTATGCGAAAAGCCGGGGCCAGTTCGGCACGGCGAAAGCGGCTGATTATCTCACAGCCTCGTTCGCCGAATCGGCCGGAACGCCCCGCCAGACCAGAATCAGGCCGACCAGCGCGAGCAGGGAAGCAGCACTGAAGGTGATCTCCGGGCCAAGCCGTTCCCACATGGCGCCGGCGAGCAAGGCGCCACCCAAACCGCCGGCACCATAGGCAACGCTGCCGTACAGCGCCTGCGCCCGCGCCTGCTGGCCTGCCACGAACCAGCGATTGAGCGCCGCCATGGTCGCGGCATGGTGTGCACCAAAGCTGGCGCCATGGAGCAACTGGGCGAACACCAGCAAGCCGACGAATTCGACAGTCCAGCCGATCAGCAGGAAACGCAAGGCCGCGAGCGCAAAGCAGCCCAGCAGGATATTCCGCATGGAAGCCATGGCTGAAATTCGGGGCATGAGCAGGAACACGACAATCTCCGCAACCACGCCCAGAGTCCAGAGCAAACCGACCATGGTCTTGCCGTAACCCTGCGCCACCAGGTGGATCGAGTAGAAGACATACAGCGCTCCATGCGCAGCGGACATGAACAGCCCGGCAGTCAGCAGGAACACGACCTTGCGCTGACGCAATACCGCCATGATCGGGCCCGCAACCAGGCCGGCGTGTCCTTTTGTTTCAGCCAGCGTCAGCGCGCTGAGAAACGTGCCCAGCAACAACGCCCAACTAACCCAGAGTTGCGAACTGATCGGCGCCGAGTCGAGTACCAAGCCGACCCCCAGCACGGTGACGATGAAGCCGACCGAACCCCAAAGCCGGATACGACCGTAGCGCTCGGGGTTGGCCGCGAGATGTCCCAGAGTCAGCGCTTCGACCAGCGGCAAGGATGCGCTCCAGAAGAAGTGAAGAATCGCGAGGCCGATCAGCAGACCGACAAAATCCTGCGTCAGAAACACGACTGAAAAACTGGCCAGCGAGGCGGCGGTCGACGCAACGACGATGCGCACACGCCGGCCCCCGCTGTCGGCCAGCCAACTCCACAGCAGCGGCGCCAGCAGACGCATGAACTGCCCGAGCGACATCAGTACCGCGATGCGACCGGCCGAAAACCCGATGGACTGGAGATAGAGGGCGAAATACGGCAGGAAGGCGCCGATGAACGCGAAATACCAGAAATACCAAGCCGCGAGGCGGCCCTGCGCCGCGAAGATCAAGTACTGTGTTTCTGGCCGGCACGGAAGGCCAGCAGCAACTGGTAAATCTCGTCCTTGAGCTTGACACGCGCCTTCTTCATGTCCTCGAGCGTGAAGTCGGCGACCGGCATGTCATGCTCCTCGAGATTTTCGACCTTGCCGGTGAGGCGGTCGTAGCGTCCGAACAGCCCGGCGAAATAGATGTTCGCGGCCCTCAGCGCGTCCATCGCATCGCGCATTTCTGGGAATTCGGTGTAGAGATCGTGGTGATCTATGCGCATGGCTTCCTAACCTGTAATTGGTTAATCTGAAAACCCCTTGAATTCTATCAGGCAGTACCGGGAACCCTGCCCGGAATGGCCGGTGTCGGACATGCCACGTCGGCGCACTGCGCACGATGATGCAGGGCGGCGTCAATCAGCACCAGCGCCAGCATGGCTTCGGCGATGGGCGTGGCGCGAATGCCGACACAGGGATCATGCCGGCCGTGGGTTTCGATCAGGACCGGTTTGCCGGCGAGATCGATGGTACGACGCGGCAGCCGAATGCTCGACGTCGGCTTGACCGCCATCTTCACCACCACGTCCTGACCGGTCGAGATGCCGCCCAGTATGCCTCCCGCATTGTTGCCGAGGAAGCCTTGCGGGGTCAGTTCGTCGCCATGTTCGCTGCCCTTCTGCGCCACCGACCTGAAGCCGGCACCGATTTCCACGCCCTTGACTGCATTGATGCCCATCATGGCGTAAGCGATGTCGGCGTCGAGGCGGTCATACACCGGATCGCCCCAGCCGACCGGCACGCCGCGCGCCACCACCGTTATCTCGGCTCCCACCGAATCGCCCGACTTGCGCACGGCATCCATGTAGGCTTCGAGTTCCGGAACAATTCCGGCATTGGCGACGAAGAAGGGATTGGTATCGATCGCCGCGTCGTCCTGCCAGGGAATCTCGATGCTTCCCATCTGACTCATCCAGCCACGCACCGTCACCCCGTAGCGCTGCCGCAGCCACTTTCTGGCAATGGCCCCGGCGGCGACGCGCACCGCCGTCTCGCGCGCCGAAGCGCGACCGCCGCCGCGATGATCGCGAATCCCGTATTTCTGCCAGTAGGTGTAGTCGGCATGGCCCGGGCGAAATTTCTCGGCGTTGTCGCCGTAATCCTTGCTGCGCTGGTCCTCGTTGCGGATCAGCAAGCCGATCGGCGTACCCGTGGTGCGGCCTTCGAATACGCCGGAGAGAATCTCGACCGTATCCGACTCGCGCCGCTGGGTAACATGGCGTGATGTTCCCGGCTTGCGACGATCAAGATCGGCCTGGATTTCCGCCGCCGATATTTCCAGCCCCGGCGGACAGCCATCCACCACGCAGCCGATCGCCGGACCGTGAGATTCACCGAACGAAGTGACACTGAAAAGCGAACCGAAGGTATTGCCGGACATGGATATGAAATGGAACAGCGCAGGATGCGAAAGAGAGCCGAGAGCTTACCATGTTGATGGCGCTGCTTCTCTCGTCGCCGACGCTGCGGCTTTTTCAGCGCCTCGCCCGGCGTCATACGAAAGATCGCCTTACGGAACGGCGCCGGATTGCCCCAGCGCCTTCACCGCATCGCGCACCACGGCCTTGAGCTTCGCCTCGTCCGCGCCCCCCAGCGTGGCCAGCAGTTGCGTTCGCATGCGCGGATCCCAAGTGCGCCGCAGGTGGCTGGCAATGTCCATGACCGCCTGTTCGCGATCCGGCATGGCCTCGAAGAAAGCGCCGATCTGGTTGGCCATCCTGATCAGGGTATCGAGCTTCATGCGCTATGTTCCGACAGGGTCTTGCTTTGGGTATAGATCACGCAGGCCTCATGGCGCAGGAAGCCGATCAGGGTGAGATTCAGGCTCTCCGCCAGGCGCACTGCACGGGCCGTGGGAGCTGAAACCGCAGCCAGGGTGCCGACACCCAGCGTTGCGGCCTTCTGCACCATCTCGAAACTGGCGCGGCTGGTGATGACGAGGGCGCTGTCGGCGACGGCGAAATTGTCGCGCGCCAGCGCGCCGATGGTCTTGTCCAGCGCGTTGTGGCGACCGACGTCCTCGCGCACGTGGCTGATCGCGCCATTGCGGTCGACGCGGCAGGCGGCGTGGGTAGCGCCGGTCGCCTGCTGCATCGCTTGCAGCGCCGGCAGACGGCGCATGCCTGCGTACAGCGCGGCCAGCGGAAATTGCTCTGCCGGCGGTAGCGGCACCAGGGCACGCATTACCTGACCCAGGCTTTCGGCGCCGCACAAGCCGCAACCGGTGCGCCCGGCAAGACTGCGGCGATGCGCCTTGAGGCGGCCGAAGTCCTCGCCGGCGATTTCGATCTGCAGGGTGACGCCGGCCTCCGCCTCGACAATGGCCACATCGAAGACGTCCTGCCGACGCGCCACGATGCCCTCCGACAGGCTGAAACCGACGGCCAGGTCCTCAAGGTCGGCGGGAGTCGCCAGCATCACCGCGTGGCTGATGCCGTTGTACTCGAAAGCGACTGGCGTCTCCTCGGCGAGGTCGTCCGGCCGACTTGCTCCGTCGCGCCACACCGGGCGCCTGACGATCGGCGTCATGCGCCGACCAACCGCGATACCTGCACCGCGGTGACCTTGTACTCGGGACAGTTGGTGGCCCAGTCCGAGTTGTCGGTGGTGATCACATTGGCCCCGGACTCCGGGAAATGGAAGGTGGTGTAGACCACGCCCGGCGGCACCCTCTCGGTGAGCGTCGCCGGCAGCGTGGTCGTGCCGGCGCGCGATTCGATGCCGACCCGGTCGCCATCGCGGATGCCGCGCTCCTCCGCATCGTGCGGATGGATCTCCAGCAGGTCGGCGCCGTAGAAGTCGGTGTTGGCGGTACGCCGCGTCTGGGCGCCGACGTTGTACTGCGAGAGCACGCGACCGGTGGTCAGCAACAGCGGGAAGCGGCGCGTCACCTTTTCGTCCGTCGGCACGTACTGGGTGATCAGGAAGCGGCCCTTGCCCCCGCGTAAACCTGCGAAGCTGTCGACATGCATGGTCGGCGTGCCATCCGGCGCGGCGTCGTTGCAGGGCCATTGCAGGCTGCCGACGCGCTCCAGCTTGTCATAACTGACGCCGGCAAAGGTCGGTGTCAGGCGCGCGATCTCGTCCATGATCTGGCTCGGGTGTTCGTAGTGCATGGCGTAGCCGAGCGCATTCGCCAGCGCCATGGTCACCTCCCAGTCGGCCTTGCCGGAGAGCGGCGGCATCACGCGGCGGACGCGCGAGATGCGCCGCTCGGCGTTGGTGAAGGTGCCGTCCTTTTCGAGGAAGGATGCGCCGGGCAGGAAGACGTGGGCGTACTTCGCCGTCTCGTTAAGGAACAGATCCTGCACCACCACGCACTCCATGGCCGACAGGGCGGCGACGACGTGTTGCGTGTTGGGATCGGACTGCGCCGGATCCTCGCCCTGGCAGTAGAGCCCGAGGAAGGAGCCGTCGAGCGCGGCATCGAACATGTTGGGAATGCGCAGGCCCGGCTCGGGCTGGATCGCCACAGCCCACTCGCGCTCGAAGGACTCGCGGGTCGGGGTGTCGGAGACATGGCGGTAGCCCGGCAATTCGTGGGGAAAGCTGCCCATGTCGCAGGAGCCCTGCACGTTGTTCTGGCCGCGCAGCGGATTGACGCCGACGCCTTCGCGGCCGACGTTGCCGGTGGCCATCGCCAGGTTGGCGATGGCAATCACGGCCGTCGAGCCCTGCGAATGCTCGGTGACGCCAAGGCCATAGTAGATCGCGGCGTTTGCGGCGCCGGCGTAAAGCCGCGCCGCCGCGCGCACTTCCGCCGGCGGCACACCGCTGGCAGCCGCCAGCGCCTCGGGCGAATTGGCCGGGCGGGCGACAAACTCGCGCCAGTCGGCGAAGGCCTTGGCCTCGCAACGTTCGGCGACGAAGGGCTGATCGACCAGTGCCTCGGTGACGATCACATGCGCCAGCGCCGTAAGCACCGCGACGTTGGTGCCGGGCCTCAGTTGCAGGTGATGCTCGGCGCGCACGTGCGGCGAGCTGACCAGATCGATCGCGCGCGGGTCGATGACGATGAGCCGGGCGCCCTCGCGCAGGCGGCGCTTGAGGCGCGAGGCAAAGACGGGATGGGCGTCGCTCGGATTGGCGCCGATGACGACGATGACATCAGCCATTTCCACCGACTTGAAGGTCTGCGTCCCCGCCGATTCGCCCAGCGTCTGTTTGAGGCCGTAGCCGGTCGGCGAGTGGCAAACGCGGGCGCAGGTATCGACATTGTTGTTGCCGAAGGCCGTGCGCACCAGCTTCTGCACCAGGTAGTCCTCCTCGTTGGTGCAGCGGCTGGAGACGATGCCGCCGATCGAGTTCCTGCCATGCCGTTGCTGGATGCGACGAAACTCGGCGGCCGCGTGGGACAGCGCCTCGTTCCAGCTCACCGCGCGCCATGGGTCGCTGATCTTCGCCCGGATCATCGGCTTCGTGATGCGATCAGGATGGGTTGTGTAGCCCCAGGCGAAGCGGCCCTTGACGCAGGCATGGCCCTCATTGGCGCGGCCGTCCTTCCACGGCACCATGCGCACCACTTCATTGCCTTTCAACTCGGCGCGCAAGCCGCAGCCGACGCCGCAATAGGCGCAGGTGGTGGTCACGCTGCGCTCGGCCTGGCCCTTGTCGATGATGCTCTTTTCCATCAGCGTCGCCGTCGGGCAGACCTGCACGCAAGCACCGCAGGAGACGCAATCGGATGCCAGGAAGGATTCGCCCTGCCCCGCCGTGACGCGCGAGCCGAAGCCGCGGCCGGCAATAGTCAGCGCAAACGTGCCCTGCTGTTCCTCGCAGGCGCGCACGCAGAGGTTGCAGACGATGCACTTGCCGGGGTCGTAGCTGAAGTAGGGATTGGACTCGTCCTTGACGACGTCGCTGAAGTGGTTCTCGCCGGGGGTCGGGTCACCCTTTCCGTAGCGCACCTCGCGCAGGCCGACCACGCCGGCCATGGTCTGCAGCTCGCAGTCGCCGTTGGCCGAGCAGGTCAGGCAGTCCAATGGGTGATCGGAGATGTAAAGCTCCATGACGTTGCGCCGCAGCTTCGCCAGCTGCGGCGACTGGGTGCGCACCTTCATGCCGGCTTCGACCGGCGTGGTGCAGGAGGACGGGTAGCCCTTGCGGCCTTCGATTTCGACCAGGCACAGACGGCAGGAGCCGAAGGGTTTGAGTACATCCGTGGCGCAGAGCTTGGGCACCATGATGCCGGCTTCGGCCGCGGCGCGCAGCAGCGAAGTGCCAACCGGAACACTCACAGGAAGGCCGTCGATCTCAAGCATCACCGTATCGCCAGCGCCGACTCTTGGCGTGCCGAAGTCGACGTCGTGCGGAGCATTCATCGGAAATCCTCCGGGAAGTGATTCAGCGCCGAGGTGACCGGAATCGGCGTCATGCTGCCCATGGCGCACAGCGAGCCGTGGGTCATGGTCTCGCAGAGATCCTGCAGCAGTTCGATCTGCGCTGCATCTCCGGCGCGAATGCGGTCGATGACTTCGACGCCGCGCGTCGAACCGATGCGGCACGGCGTGCACTTGCCGCAGGATTCGATGGCGCAGAATTTCATCGCGTAGCGCGCCTGCTTCGCCATGTCTACCGTGTCGTCGAAGGCGACGATGCCGCCGTGACCGAGTCCGGCGCCCACTCCACCAAGGGCGGCAAAGGCCTCGTAGTCCAGCACGGTGTCGAACTGCGATGCGGGCAGGTAGGCGCCCAGCGGACCGCCGACCTGCACCGCGCGTAACGGCCGGCCCGAGCGCGAGCCACCGCCGAAGTCATTGAGCAACTGGCGCAACGTAAGGCCGAAAGGCACTTCGACCAGGCCGCCGTACCTGATGTTGCCGGCGAGCTGGAAGGGCAGCGTACCGCGTGAACGGCCGATGCCGAAGTCGCGGTACCAGCCGGCGCCACGCGCAAGAATTTCCGGCACGCTGGCCAGCGTAATGAGGTTGTTGATCACCGTCGGCTGGCCGAACAGGCCCTCGACCGCCGGCAGCGGCGGCTTGGCGCGGACGATGCCGCGCCGGCCCTCGATGGATTCCAGCATCGCGGTCTCCTCGCCGCAGACATAGGAGCCGGCGCCTTTGCGCACCTCGATCCGGAAGCTCCCGAGCCATTCGTTCGCCTGCGCCAGCGCGGCTTCGAGCGCGGCAATGGCATGCGGGTACTCGGAGCGAACGTAGATGTAGCCCTGCGCGGCGCCGACGGCGAGGCCGGTGATGGCCATGCCTTCGAGCAGGCCGAAGGGATCGCCCTCCATCAGCATGCGGTCGGAGAAGGTTCCGGAATCGCCCTCGTCCGCATTGCAGACGACATACTTCCGCGCGGCCGGCGTGTCCAGCACGGTCCGCCACTTGATTCCCGTGGGGAAGGCGGCACCGCCGCGGCCGCGCAGGCCGGAATCGGTCACGATGCGCACGATGTCGGCCGCTGGCATGGCGCGCGCCCGGGCCAGACCCGCGCCGCCGCCATTGGCCAGGTAATCGTCGAGCGAGCGCGGATCGACGATACCAACGCGGCGCATGGTGACGCGCTGCTGGCGCGCCAGGTAAGGAATTTGTTCCGTGGGACCCAGGCGCAAGGGATGGGCACCACCCGAGATGAAACCGGCGGCGAACAGACCGGGCACGTCGGCAGCCGTCACGGGCCCGTAGGCGATACGTTCGCCACCGACCACGACCTCGACCAGCGGCTCCAGCCAGAACATGCCGCGCGAGCCGTTGCGCACGAGTTCGATCGCCATGCCGCGCTGCACGGCTTCGCCGGCCACGACCGCGGCCACGGCTTCGGCGCCGAGCGCCAGTGCCGCGGCATCGCCGGGAACGAGTATCGTCAGGCTCATCGCCCGGCCTCCAGGGCCTCGATCAGCGCGTCGAATTTCTCCGGTGTCACCCGCGCGTGCAGCGTCGTCTCGTCGATCTGCAGTGCCGGGCCGATGGCGCACAGGCCGAGGCAATACACCGGTTCCAGCGTCAGGTCGCTGCCCTCCAGGCGCGCCCTGGCGTGTTCCGCCAGCGCTTCGCCGCCGACCGACTGGCAGGCTTCGGCGCAGCAGACACGGACCACGTGGCGGCCCGGCGGCGTCTGGCGGAAGTGGGCGTAGTAGCTGATCACGCCATGGACTTCGGCGCGCGACAGATTCAGCCCCTGAGCGATCAGCGGCACCGAATCCGGCGGGATGCAGCCCAGCGCGTCCTGGATCTCATGCAGGATCGGCAGCAGCGCGCCGGGGCGGGCACGTTGCCGCTCAATGATGCTGGCGACTCTGGCAAGGCTGTCCATGGTGCTTTGTACCCTGCCTGCGGCAAAAGCGAAAGCGGGAAATAACGAAGGCCTATGCGGGTTTCTCGAACGACTCGGCCAGCGCTTTCGCCTCGGCGATCAGCGCCACCACCATGGGCGGCTGCGGCTCACGGGCAAGGGTGACAAGTCCCGTGGCCCAATCCACGGCGGGCTCGACCAGTTCGATGGCGATCACCCCAGGCGGCGTACCGACTTGCTCCAGCACGCTGCGCGGCACAATCGACGACCAATGGCCGGAACCGACATGGGCCAGGATGCTGACGATGGAATTGGTTTCCAGCATCGGCGCAACGCCAGCGCCGACTCTTGCGAAGACGGCATCGATGGTCTTGCGGTTCTGCATGTCGGGCGTCAGCAGGCACAGCGGGGCACTGGCCGCCTCGGCCCAACTCACGGTCTCGCGACCGACAAAGCGGCCATCGGCAGCCGTCAGCAGCACATGGCGCTCGCGCCAGACGGGGACGATGTCGAGACCGACTACCCGCGCCGATTCCACATAGACGATGCCGGCATCGAGTTCGAAGCGGCGCAGACGGGCAAGGATCTCGTCGGTGGCGAGCGACAGCACCTCCGCCGTGACCCGCGCATGGCGCCGGGCAAACGAGGCCGTCAGCGCGGCAACCACGGTCAGCGCGGTGGGTATCACGCCGAGGCGCAAACGCCCCGTGAGCCCATCGCGCTGCTTCGCCAGTTCCTGCTTGAGGCCTTCCGCGCTGGCCGCCATGCGCTGGGCGTATTCGACCACGCTGCGGCCTTCCGGCGTCAGCCCGGCGAACTGCTTGCCACGCTCGACTACCGCGACGCCGAGTTCGGTTTCCAGATCGCGAATCGCGGCAGAAAGCGTCGACGGCGAAACATGGCAGGCCGCAGCCGCGCGGCCGAAGTGCTTCTCTCGCGCCAGCGCAATCAGGTAGAGATATTTGCGGGAGATCATCCGGCGCGACTACCGGGAATCAGCCAGAGACCCGGCGATGCCCCGCCAGCTAGGCAACGCCTCACCGCCGAGGCCGTTTCAGCGCTCCAGCAACTTCAGCTTGTCAGTCTTTTCAACCCATTCGTCGGCATCGGGCGGCGGCTCCTTGCGCTCGATGATGACCGGCCAGGTTTTCGCCAGTTCGGCATTCAGCGCTATGAAGTGCTCCTGTCCGGCGGGGACGTCATCCTCGGCGCAGATAGCTTCGACCGGGCACTCGGCAACGCACAAGGTGCAGTCGATGCACTCCTCGGGATCGATCACGAGGAAGTTCGGCCCCTCATGGAAACAATCCACGGGACAAACATCCACGCAATCGGTGTATTTGCATTTGATGCAGGATTCGGTGACAACGTAGGTCATGGTTTCGCTCCAGTTTCAGCAGACAATGTACCATCGTCATGCGCAATTGGCGCAAGGCAGAGTTCGCCATGGCGGCTTTTTTTTGCTAGGATTCGGCCATGCATGCGGCTGCTTCGCTGCAATTCATCGCGCCGCCCGGCCGCGGATGCGGCAAGCGGAACGCAAAACTCCCCGAGGAATCCATGAGCGAACACATTCACCACGTTACCGACAGTACTTTCAAGACGGAAGTCCTTGACTCCGCCCTGCCCACTCTGGTCGACTTCTGGGCCGAATGGTGCGGCCCCTGCAAGATGATCGCGCCGATTCTCGACGAGGTAGCCAGGGATTATGCGGGCAAGCTGCGCGTGGCCAAGCTGAACATTGACGACAATCCGAAGGTTCCCGGCGAGTTCGGCATCCGCGGCATCCCGACCCTGCTTCTGTTCAAGGGCGGCAGCGTCGAGGCGCAAAAAGTGGGCGCCCTGTCCAAATCCCAACTTACTGCATTCATTGACAGCAATCTCTGATCCCGTTACATTCGGTCCCGGAGTCTAGTTCCGGGCCGCTGAAAAGCAAGGCAGGCGCCCACGCCTTAAGGGCGCCGATTCGATTCCCCCCCGATCGAATTCTTTCCTGAGTTCATCCCCTATACCCCTCTGTTCCGACGCTTCCCGCCGGAATTTCTGCGCAGGTAGTCCATGCACCTATCAGAGCTCAAAGCCCATCATGTCAGCCAGTTGCTGGAGATGGCGGCCGCCAACAACATTGAAGGCGCCAACCGGCTGCGCAAGCAGGAGCTGATCTACGCCCTGCTGAAGAACCAGGCCAGGAAGGGCGAAACCATCTTCGGCGACGGCGTCCTCGAAATCCTGCCCGACGGCTTCGGTTTCCTGCGCGCTCCCGAGGAGTCCTACCTCTCCAGCACAGACGACATCTACATCAGCCCGAGTCAGGTGCGGCGCTTCAACCTGCGTTCCGGCGACACCATTGAAGGCGAAATCCGCTCGCCGAAGGAAGGCGAACGCTACTTCGCCCTGGTCAAGGTGGATCGCGTCAATGGCGAATCGCCGGAAGCTTCGAAACACAAGATCCTGTTCGAAAACCTGACGCCGCTGCACCCGACGAATCACATGCTGCTGGAGCGCGACATCCGCAGCGAAGAGAACATCACCAGCCGCATCATCGACATGATCGCGCCGATCGGCAAGGGCCAGCGCGGTTTGATCGTATCGCCGCCCAAGGCGGGCAAGACCGTGCTGATGCAGCACGTGGCCCACGCCATCACCACCAACCATCCCGATGTCACGCTGATCGTCCTGCTGATCGACGAGCGACCGGAAGAAGTGACGGAAATGTCCCGCACCGTCAAGGGCGAAGTGATCGCCTCCACCTTCGACGAACCGGCCACGCGCCACGTCCAGGTGGCGGAAATGGTCATCGAAAAGGCCAAGCGCCTGGTCGAGCACAAACGCGACGTGGTGATCCTGCTCGACTCCATCACTCGCCTGGCGCGCGCCTACAACACGGTGCAGCCGGCTTCCGGCAAGGTGCTCACCGGCGGCGTCGATGCCAATGCCCTGCAAAAGCCCAAGCGCTTCTTCGGCGCCGCCCGCAACATCGAGGAAGGCGGCTCGCTGACCATCATCGCCACGGCGCTGATCGAAACCGGATCGCGCATGGACGACGTGATCTACGAGGAATTCAAGGGCACCGGCAACATGGAAATCCACCTTGACCGCAAGATGGCGGAAAAGCGCGTCTATCCGGCGATCAACGTCAATCGTTCAGGCACCCGCCGCGAGGAACTGTTGCTGGTACCCGCCGTGCTGCAGAAAATGTGGATCCTGCGCAAGCTGCTGTACAACATGGACGACATGGAAGCCATGGAGTTCCTGCTGGACAAGGTCAAGGCGACCAAGAACAACGGCGAGTTCTTCGACGCCATGCGCCAGCGCTGAAGTTTGATTGCACATACTTGAAAATTAGCGGATAATCCCGCGCTCTGTCGGTTCGCCAAACCCACGAGCCGCGCTCGCACCCGAAAGGAAATCAAATGAAAGACGGCATTCACCCGAAATACGCCGAAATAGAAGTTACCTGCAGCTGCGGCAACAAGTTCACCACCGCCTCCACCAGCGGCAAGCCGCTGCACATAGAAGTCTGCTCCGCCTGCCATCCGTTCTACACCGGCAAGCAGAAGATCGTCGACACCGCCGGCCGTGTCGAGCGTTTCCGCCAGAAGTACAGCAAGAAGGCGGCCTGAAGCTGCGTCAGCACGGCAGGCAGTGCAAAAACGGGCAGCCTGCGGGCTGCCTTTTTTACTGGTGACCGGAACCTGGCAACGTGCCCGATCTGACCGACCGCAACCACACCCCCGCACCAGCCCTGGCCCGGTACGCCACGCTGCTTCTGTGCGCCATCTGGCTGCTGGCGGGAACGGTAGGGCATGACCCCTGGAAGGCGGACGACGTCCTGCACCTCGGTGTCGCTTTCGGCATGGCAGGAGGCGACTGGCTGGTGCCGCGCATTGCCGGCGACCCCTGGCTGGTTTCGCCACCGCTGTATCACTGGGTGGCGGCACTCTGCGGCAAGTTGCTGGGCGGGTTGTTGCCCTGGCACGACGCCGCCCGTCTCGCTTCGGTTCTGTTCGGCGCCGCCTTTCTCGCCATCCTGTCGCGCATGGCGCAGCAACTTCTCGGCGCCAGCGCCGCCCTGGCTGCTCCCTTGCTCGCCATCGGCACGCTGGGCCTGCTGGTGCCGCTGCACGAGGCCCAACCGGCGATAGTTTCAATTTCCGGTTTCATCATCTCCCTTTGGGGCCTTTCCCGCTGGCAACAGGTGCCATTGCATGGCGGATTGCTCTTTGGCGCCGGGATCGGTATCGGCTTTCTCGGCGCCGGTATCGATAACGCCGCCATTCAACTGGCGACCGGGCTGATGCTGGCCCTGCACCCGGCCTGGCGCACGCGGGGCAGCCTCGTCGCCTGGCTGGCCGCGGCAGCAATCGCGCTCATGCTGATGGTGCCGTGGCCGTTCCTGCTCTGGCAGCAAGCCCCCGCCCTGTTCGATCTCTGGTGGATCGCCGAAAAGGGCAGCGCGACATTGCGCGGCGGTTTCAGTCGCAATCATTTTGAACTGCTGGCCTGGGCCAGTTGGCCCGTGCTGCCGTTGGCCCTGTGGAGCCTCTGGCTGGAACGCAGACATCTGTTCAAGCCGCCAACCGTCATGCTGCTGGCTGCCAGCGTAGCCGCACTGGTGGCGTTTTTTGCGGACGAGCCCAAAGCGACTGCGCTCCTGCCGGCCCTCGTCCCCCTCACCCTGCTGGCAGCGGCTGGGGCGGGCCGGCTGCGGCGCGGGGCCGCCAGCGCTTTCGACTGGTTCGGCATGATGACCTTCACACTCATCGCGGCGCTGATCTGGCTCGGCGGAATTTCCATGCTGACCGGGGAACCGGCGCGGATCGCCAAGAACTTCAGCAAACCGGCTCCGGGTTTCATTGCCGAGGCATCCACCCTTGCCATCGTGCTGGCAATCGCGGCCAGTGTCGGCTGGATAGCGGTGATGCTGCGCACCCCGCGCTCGCCCTGGCGCGCCGCAGCGCGCTGGAGCGTCGGGCTGACGACCATCTGGCTGCTGTTGATGGCACTCTGGCTGCCCTGGATCGATTACGGAAAAAGTTACCGTAGCGTCAGCGCCGACTTCCGGCACGCACTGGGCAATCATCCCGGTTGCATCGCACGACGCGGCCTGGGGCTGGCGCAACGCGCCTCGCTCGACTACTTCAACGGCATCCGTACCGTCGGCGGCAACCGTGCCAGGGATTGCCGCTACCTCATCATGCAGACCGCGCCGCGCACCGAAAAAGAACTCCCCGGCTGGACGCTGATCCGCGAAACCTCGCGCCCCGGCGACAAGAGCGAACGCCTGCGGCTGTATCGCCGCGCCGAGTGATCATTATTCCGATTACAGCTTGAGGAAATGCTCGCGGTAGTACTTGAGTTCGTCGATCGACTCGAGGATATCCGCCAGCGCCTCGTGCCGACCATGCTTCTTCAGTCCCTTCGCCACTTCCGGCTTCCAGCGCTTGCACAATTCCTTGAGTGTCGACACATCGAGATTCCGGTAATGGAACCAGTCTTCGAGTTTCGGCATGTAGCGCGCCATGAAGCGTCTATCCTGACAAATCGAATTGCCGCACATCGGCGTGGTTTGCCGCGGCACGTGACGCCGCAGAAACACCAGCGCCTGGGCTTCGACCTCGGCCTCGCTGAGAATCGAATCCTTGACCCGCTGGATCAGGCCGGAGCGGCCATGGGTCTTGCGGTTCCAGTCGTCCATGGCGTCGAGCACCGCGTCGGACTGATGCACTACCCAGGTCGGCGCTTCGGCCACCACCTCCAGATTCGAGTTGGTGACAACCATCGCCAGTTCGATGATGCGATCATTGTCGGGACTGAGGCCGGTCATTTCCATGTCCAGCCAGACGAGCGCGTTCTGATCCTGTGCCATAATTTTCGATAGCCCATTCCTGTGTCGTCGCATTTTCGCACAGCGGACCCCTGCCCATGACCGCATATCACTTCACACTGCTCTTTCTCGTCACTCTGGCCGCATCCACGGCCCTGCGCCTGTGGCTCGACCTCCGGCATCTGCGCCATGTCGTCCTCCATCGCGATTGGGTGCCGGCCGGCTTTGCCGGTCGCATCGAACTGGACGATCACCGCAAGGCCGCCGACTACACGGTGGCCAAAGTGCGCATCGGCCTGATCGAAATCGTGGTCGACACCGTGGTCCTGCTGGCCCTGACGCTGGGCGGCGCGCTGAGCCTGATCGACCAGGGGCTGGACGCCTGGCTAGGCAGTGGCTATGTGCACGGCCTCGCCCTGTTCGCCTGCGTCGGCCTGATCGGCTTCATCATCGGCCTGCCGGCCAGCCTCTACCGCACCTTCCGCATCGAGGCGGGCTTCGGCTTCAACAAGCTGACCTGGCCGCTCTGGCTGGCCGACCTGGCCAAGGGCATCGCGCTCGCCGTGCTGATCGGCGGGCCGCTGCTGCTCGCCGTACTGTGGCTGATGGACGTCATGGGCAAGTCCTGGTGGCTGTATGTCTGGCTGCTCTGGCTCGGCTTCAACCTGCTGGTGCTGTTCCTCTACCCGACGGTGATCGCCCCGCTGTTCAACAAATTCACGCCGCTCGAAGATGCGTCGCTCAAGCAGCGCATCGAGGCCCTGCTCCAGCGCTGCGGCTTCGCCTCCTCCGGTCTGTTCGTCATGGACGGCTCAAAGCGCTCGGCGCACGGCAACGCCTATTTCACCGGCTTCGGCCGCGCCAAACGCATCGTGTTCTTCGACACCCTGCTGGAAAAGCTGGCACCCGCGGAAATAGAAGCCGTGCTGGCGCATGAACTCGGGCATTTCCACCACCGCCACGTCATCAAGCGCATTGCCCTCAGCAGCGTCTTGAGCCTGGCCTTTCTCTGGCTGCTCGGACAACTGATCGATCAACCCTGGTTTTTCGCCGGACTGGGAGTCGGCGCCGACGGCACGGAGTCAGCAATGGGTACGGCGATGGGCCTGCTGCTGTTCTCGATGGTGCTGCCGGTATTCCTCTTTCCGCTGGCGCCTCTCACCTCCGCCCTTTCGCGCCGCCATGAATACGAAGCGGATGCCTATGCCGCCAAACAGACCGCCGCGAGCGACCTGATTGCCGCCCTGGTCAAGCTCTATCGCGACAATGCGGCAACCCTGACCCCGGACCCGCTACACTCCCTGTTCCACGATTCCCACCCACCGGCCAGCCAGCGCATCGCGCGGCTGAACGCCCCGTAAAGGAAATGCCATGACAATGGTTTGCGATCTATCCAAGGGCAGATGTAAACCCTGCGAAGGCGGCGTGCCGCCACTCAGCGACGATGAAGCCGCCACGATGCTGGCCACGCTGGACGGCTGGCAGCGCGAGGGCAACATCATCAGCAAGACCTACAGCTTCAAGAACTACCACGAGACCATGGCCTTCGTGAATGCCACGGCCTGGATCTCGCACCGCGAGGACCACCACCCCGACCTCGCCGTCAGTTGGGGCCGGTGCACCGTCAGCTACACGACGCACGCCATCGGCGGCCTCTCCGAAAACGACTTCATCTGCGCGGCGAAGATCGATGCCCTGCTCGCGCTGTAGTTTTCGTTGAACGGCACATTGCTCAAACGCGGCACCATCGTTGCCGCCTTCGGACGGCACTACGAGATTGAGCTGGCCGGCGGCATCCTCGCCACCGGCTATCCGCTCGGCAAGAAAAGCCCCTTCGCCGTCGGCGACGAAGTCGACCTCACTCGCGACGGACAAATCACCGGCCACGCCGTACGGCGCAGCCTGCTCTACCGCAGCGACGCCTACCGGCAGAAGCTGATCGCCGCCAATGCCACCCAATTGCTGCTGGTGGTCGCCACCGATCCATCGTTCTCCGACATGCTGCTGAGTCGCGCACTGGTCGCGGCCGAGCATGAGGGTCTCACCACCACCATCGTCCTCAACAAGTGCGACCTCGCCGCCGCACTGCCCGCCGCGCGTGCGCTGCTGGCACCATTCGCCGCACTCGGCTGCCGCGTCATCGAACTGTCGGCGAAATTCGACGCCTCTCCCCTGCTGCCCTTGCTGGCCGGCGAAAACTCGGTCATGGTCGGCCAATCAGGCATGGGCAAGTCGACCCTGATCAACGCCCTGGTGCCCGGCGCGGCAGCCGCCACGCGAGAGATATCCACTGCGCTCGACACCGGCAAGCACACCACCACCTATGCCCGGCTCTACAAACTTCCCAGTGACACATGCCCGGGAGGCACGCTGATCGACAGTCCCGGCCTGCAGGAATTCGGCCTCAAGCACCTGACGCCGCAGGAAATCGAATTCGGCTTCGCCGAGTTCCGGCCTTTCCTCGGCCAATGCCGCTTTCGCGACTGCCAGCACCTGGCCGAGCCGGACTGCGCGATCAAGGCTGCCATGGCGAGCGGCATCATCCATCCGCGTCGCCTCGAACACTTCCGCCAATTCACCTTGGAATCCCGTCATGGATCGCACTGAGCGTTTCTACAAGATCGACCAGATGATCCACGAGCGGCGCCTGGTGTCGTTTGCCGACCTCATGGCGGCGCTCGAAATCTCGCGCGCGACGCTCAAGCGCGACCTCGAATACATGCGCAACCGCCTCAACGCGCCGATCATCTGGGATCGCGATGCCGGTGGCTATCGCTTCGACACCCCGCATCCGGACGGCGGCGCGCAGTACGAATTGCCCGGCCTGTGGTTCAACTCCGGCGAAGTGCATGCGCTGCTGACCATGCAGCATCTGCTAACCGACCTCGATCCCGGCGGCATCCTCACGCCGCACATCCAGCCGCTGATCGCCCGCCTCAACAACCTGCTCGGCAGCGCCGAAAACACCGCCGACGAGATCCGCCGCCGCGTGCTGATCGTCGGCCTCGGCAAGCGCGATCTCAAGCTCGCGCATTTCGAGAAAGTCGGCGCCGCGCTGCTGCGCCGCAAGCGCCTGGCCATCACCTATTTCGCCCGCGGCAGCGGCGAAACCACCGAGCGCGAAGTGTCGCCGCAGCGCCTGGTCTACTACCGCGAGAACTGGTACCTCGACGCCTGGTGCCACCTGCGCGGAAGCCTGCGCAACTTTGCCCTTGACTCGATCAAGCAGGCCAATGTCATCGAACGGAAAGCCCGCGAAGTTTCCCGGCGCACCATGGACGAAGCCCTCGGCCCCGGCTACGGAATCTTTTCCGGGCGCAACCTGCAGCACGCCAAACTCCGCTTCACGGTCGAACGCGCGCGCTGGGTGGCGCAGGAAACCTGGCATCCGAAACAGAAAGGAAAGTTCACCGCCAATGGCTCCTGGCTGCTCGAATTTCCCTATGCCGACCACCGCGAACTGATCATGGACATCCTCAAGTTCGGCGCCGACGTCGAAGTGCTGGCACCGGCCGACCTCAGGCAGCGTGTCGCCGACGAGGCCGCGCGCTTGACGCAGCTCTATGCCGCCGCGCCGAAGGCCGCCAGGCCAAGGAAATCCCGATCCTCCGGATCGCCTTCGGCAGGGTGAAGAAACAGCCGGCCGTCGACGGCCGGCATGCCCATGCACATTGCATGGCAAATCTCCCCGCGCGCGCATTCGTTCAAGCCTAAGCTATGGTAGTGTTTTGGCGCAGGTCCCAAATCACAATAAATGCCCAACAGGAGAGCCCCATGAAAATTACTTCATTGCTTCGAACGCTCGCCGTCGGCTACATTGCCGCGCTGATGGCGCAGCCGGCTTTGGCGGCGACGACCGTGAAAGTCACGCCGCTCGGCGGCCAGGAGGGCGAGCTCTGCCCGCTCGACCGCGCCATGATCTTCGAGGACCCGAACGGCACGCGCATCCTCTACGATCCGGGCCGCACCGTCGCCGGCGCGGACGATCCGCGCCTGGGCAAGATCGACATCATCCTCATCAGCCACATGCATGGCGACCACGTCGGCAACGCGCACAACAAGGCGCCCAACGCAGGCAGCTGCGACAAACCCGACACCTCGGTCTCGGCGCTGCCGAATTCGAGCGCCGTCAACATCGCCGTGGCCAAGAAAGCCAGGATCGTCACCGGCAGCGAGATGCCGCCCTTCTTCGCCAACAAGCTCAAGGCCGCCGGCGGCGACCCGAAGAACTCGATCCTCGCGCGCTTCGGCGCCAGCGTCAAAATCGGCGGCGTCACGATCGCGACGGTGCAGGCGATCCACAGCAACGGCCTCGATCCCGACTACATCGGCGGCGAGCTGGGCAAGAACATGAAGGACGCGGGTATCGCCGGCTATGTCGGCGAGGCCACCGGCTACGTGCTGAAGTTCAGCAACGGCCTGGTGGCTTATCTCTCCGGCGACACCGGCATCACGGGCGAGCAGGACAAGGTCGTGCGCGGCCATTACGCGGCCAGGCTGGCGGTGATGAACATCGGCGACACCTTCACCACCGGCCCGAACGAAGCAGCCTACGTGATCAACGACCTGGTCAGGCCCGCCTCGGTGATCCCCTCGCACGTCAATGAAGTGGCGACCAAGGGCGGCAAGGTGCTGCCGGGGAGCAAGACGGACAGCTTCATCAAGGCCGTCAAGGTGCCCGTGCATGTGCCGCTCAGCGACAAGACCATCGAGTTCGACAGCGGCGGCAAGTGCGTCGCCGGCTGCTGAGCCAGGGCCGCATAAACCTTCTTGGGGCGACGCGGGCATGGCGTCGCCCCGTTTTCACTGGCGCGCCGGCCCGGCTACCGGGTTTGCCACCATCATGTCGGGACCGCCTGCGATGTCGGTGCGCGCAGCAGCCGCGCCTGCTTCAATTCGCGGCTGAGATATAGGTCATAGGCACTGCCGCGGCCGACCACCACGCGCACGCCCGCGCGGTCGACGTCCTCGTTGCGGCGGATGGTCGAATCCTGTGGCACCAGGTAGGCGCCCTCGATCACCAGATAGGCCGCGCTGAAATCGGTATCCGCCGCGCGCACCGGATCGATGGCGAAGAAGCCGATATCCCAGGCGCCGGTCTTGATGCCCTCGACCACCTTGCCCGCCGCCGTGTAGATCACCGGCTCGACCGGCACGCCCAGGCGCCGAGAACATGTCGAGCGGCGCACCGGCACAGGATACGAACAGTGCGGCCGCCGCGAGCAGGGCGAAGTTGCGGAAGGTCACAAGCGCATCGTGGGCAGGCGCATGGTCAACTTCACAGAAGTGGCGCTTGCCGGCGAGGCCCGGCGCAGGTAGCGCAATCAGGGCCTCGCCGCCTTCCAGGACCACACGGAACGCGGCGCCCTGTCCAACGACTCAAACGCCGAGGATCTTCATCGCCTTGGCGAGCGTATCCACCGACTCCTGATGCTTGCCAGCTTTGTGGAAGGCTTCGCCATCGGCACGCAGCTTTTTCACTTCGGCCATCTGGTCGGCGGAAAGCGTCGGCTTCTTGTCGAGCGCGGCATCGATCTTCTTCATGTCGGCCGGGCAGTGAAAGGCCAGCGCAGCACCCGAAAATGCCAACATGGCAATCAGCGTCATAAACCTCTTCATCATGGTCTCCTTGACTGGTTTCATTAATGAACTCCAACCGCTGCGGACGCGGCAGGCTCCGTCAGCATAGATCGCTGACCGGAAATGTCAAACCCATAATTGCATCATGGTCATGACAGGACTCCCGGTGTTTCGCTGTACACTCGCCGGCATCGGTTTCCAATCCGCATGCCCCTGATATTCATGCTTATCCACAAGAGTCGGCGCTGGCGGCACGGCGAGCGCAACGCCCAAGGAAGACCCTGATGCCCGCCAGTCTCGAAGGCCAGCTCGTCGTCGCGCTTTCCTCGCGCGCGCTGTTCGATTTCGAGGAGGAAAACCGCGTCTTCGAGGACCAGGACGATTCCGCCTACATGGCCGTGCAGCTGGCACGCATGGACCAACCGGCGCGACCCGGCGTCGCCTTCCCGCTGGTGCAGAAGCTGCTCGCCTTCAATACCCCCGAGCGCCAGCGCGTCGCCGTGGTGATCCTCTCGCGCAACGACCCGGTCTCCGGCCTGCGCATTTTCAAGTCGGCGAGCGCCGCCGGCCTCGAACTCGAACGCGGCGTCTTCACGCGCGGCCGGCCGCCCTACCACTACCTCAAGCCGCTGGGCGCCAACCTGTTCCTGTCCGCCAACGAGGCTGACGTGCGCGCGGCGCTCAACGCCGGCTTCCCCGCCGCACGCGTGTATGCGGCAACGCTGACCGAGGCCGAAAAGCACCCGCAGGAAGTGCGCATCGCCTTCGACGGCGACGCCGTGCTGTTCTCCGACGAGGCCGAGCGCGTGTTCCAGGAACAGGGCCTCGCCGCCTTCCAGGACCACGAGGAGCGCCAGGCACTCAAGCCGCTGCCGCCCGGCCCTTTCCTGCCCCTGCTTGAAGCCCTGCACCGCCTGCGCGCCGACAGCGCCGGTGGAACAATGAAAGTCCGCACCGCGCTGGTCACCGCGCGCAGCGCCCCAGCGCACGAGCGCGCGATCCGCACCCTGATGGAATGGAAGGTCGAGGTCGACGAGGCCATGTTCCTCGGCGGCCTGGAGAAGAGTCACTTCCTGCGCGAATTCGAACCCGACTTCTTCTTCGACGACCAGACCCGACACTGCGAACCGGCGTCAAGGCTGGTGCCGACGGGGCATGTGGTTAGCGGGGTTGCGAATTCTACTTAGCATCCAAACGGATCAGTTGGTCTATCTCAAGCCGACCCTATGTCACTAATGGTGAGTCCTACCGGCTAAAGGCGCCGATCGCGGGAGTCGACGCTGATGGCACGGCGTTTGGCTTGGCGTGGCACAGGATGGCCGGCGACATGCCTGCATGCAGCCGATGACTGATTACTTCCGGAACGATGTGATGGAAAAGCGACCCTACATTCGTTTGGAATGGTGTATCGAGGCGCTACGAAATCCAGTGCGACGCGAAGTCCAGCCGAGGACGGGCGCGTGCGATACTGGACTTGGACTGAGGAACTCGGACGCCATCTGCGTGTCGTAACGCTGCCGGATGGTGTCACGCTGCACAATGCATTCCCCGACAGGAGATTCAAGCCATGAAGCTCAACTACGACGCGGCGACCGACTCGCTCTATATCCACCTGGCCGAGCGGCCTTCGGTGGACTCCGACGAGGTCGTGGATGGAGTGGTACTGGATTACGACGCGGCCGGCGCCCTGGTTGGGATCGACGTGCAGCATGCCTCGCAACGTGCCGATATCCACCAGTTGGCAATTAACCACATGCCACTCGTTCATCTCGAAGCAGCCTGAATAAAGGCGAGCCTGACCCATTTGATTTGAAGATTTGATACTCGGTTCAAGTGGACATACCAGCCAAACGCTGAGCCATTTCAGAAGATAGCTGCCTTTGTGGCTGAGGCATAAACAGCATCCAAGCTATATTGGGACAATTGCCGATGGCATCCTTCGGGTGTAGGCTGTCGGCGATCTAATATCCATATACCTCCGTGTTACTTGAACGGGGAGCAAGACTGAGGAGGAGCATTCAATGACAGCGCCGAAAGAACTTGGCTTTGCCGATATCGCACTCAAGGATTTCAAGAATCAAAATCCGCACGCCATCGTGAACGTAGAAACTGATGGGGTGATAAATATTGAAAAACCTTGGGGACAAAGTGATTGCAGAATAAAGTTGAACTCCGACGAGCACGACTTTATTTTGGACCTGAACCGACTTGCTTTCAATCCGATGTTTCAGGCCATGCTTCACCTTGATACCAACGAAATTGAAATATTCTTCGGTTATCTGCGCACCGATGACAAACGCGATGCCGAATACATGAATAGGAATTTCTCGCTTGTATTTGAAGGCAAAGAATATCAGTGTCGATTTTCCGAACCCACCCCACGACTAATGAGACTGGCATTGCACTTCGAGCAGCTTCCAGCCGACTCGGCGGATAGGACTGCGCCACAGATGCTTGTCTTCAAAGATGTCCAAAATCTTGATGTCTTGCCAGCCCCTCATCGCAAGTATTTTGAGAATCGTCTCCCTAGAAACTTTTTCGTCCGCGCGACATCGGGATTCACCGGCGTAGACGTTGAGAAGCTAGCAAAGCATTTAAACTTCCTAATGAATTACTACGACCGCCGGACGCCCACCATCAACATTAGGGAACCGATAGCTGAGTCTCTTATCGATCAAAAAGAGAGAGTTCGCCTAATCGAAGGTGACTTCCCTAAATCATTGGTGAGCTCAGCGGTTATTGATGAAATCATCTTGCAGCTACTCGATGTGGCAAGGCGGAATAATCCACGATCTTCCTTCATCTATTACTACCAAGTATTCGAATACGCTGGTTACTACTACAGCGATGGCAAGGCGAAGGCACAATTACGAAACGCTTTGCGCGACCCTGCCCTGATTTGTTGCGGCGAAGACAAGATTTCCGATCTCTTTTCAATCTTCTCTGATCTCGCCCAGAACGATGAAGGGAAGATGCGCAAAGTGATAGAAGATCATTGCGAGCCTCGAGTCATATGGAAGGAAATAGCTAATGACCTCGATTTCTTTTGCCAAGGCCACGACTTTGACGGTGGATTTTCTACTCAAGCGTTAATTGCTAAAGACACTACTGAATTCACATGGGTAACCATGTGGATGCCAAGAACGTATGATCTTCTTACAAAGATCCGCAACGTACTGGTTCACGCACGAGAAAAGCGAGAGAACAAAGTAATTCTTCCAACTAGGCGGAACAATCAACTTCTAAGACGATATATTCCTATCATTGAAAGAATAGCGGAGCAGCTCGCCCTGAAGGAGTGAAGGCAAAACCTATTAGAGAATCAAAGGGGCCAAGTTCGTATTGATTTCCCGCATGCGACAATCCCCGCATGCCCGCCGCCCTTCCCTTGCCAGAATCAAAGGGGCCGAATCAAAGGGAATCAAAGGGGCCAGGGTCGAATTTAATTTGCATAGCCGCAAATAATTAGCGATAAGGGGTCGGAGTGAATTCCGCCAAACTGGTCAAATACCACCAGCCAACATCAAGCAAACACCACCGAAACCAGCCCGGCAGCCTGCCGCCTTTTCGCCTTCGGCCGCACCACGATCTCGACATCCATCCCCAGCTTCGTCAGGAAGCCAATCAGCCTTTCCTGCGAATAGCCTTGAAACTGTCCGCGCAGCAACGCGGACACCTTGGGTTGATCGATTCCCAGCAGTGCCGCCGCGCTGGTCTGCGTCAGCTTGCGCGCCTGGATGATGCGGGCGATTTCGCTCACGATCCTTGCCTTCGCCAGCATCTCGGCCGAGTCGGCAAAACCGAGATCGGCGTAGACGTTGCCGGAACTGACTTCGTAGTCGATTTTGTCTTTGCTGGTCTTGCGCGTCATGTCAGTCTCCTTCGGTCAGGCGTTTGGCGTCGTCGAGCCGCTTGCGTATCAGGTCCATGTCGGGTTTCGGTGTTTCGATGCCTCTCGTCGATTTCTTCTTGAAACAATGCAGCACATACACGGCGTTGGCGAAGCGCACTGTATAGACGGCGCGATAGGTGTCCGTCGCGAAATCCTCGACAACCTCCAGCACGCCCGCCGAACCGAAACCGCGCAGCACTTTGGCGCCCGCATGCCTGCCGCCGATCTGCGCCAGATGCAACGCATAGCCGAACTCACGCTGGACCGTCCTGGGCATGGCCGCGAGGTCCTTGCGCGAACCGCCAAGCCAGATCAGGGGCTTTTCGTCAACGCTCATTGCCGGCAGTATATGCCAATACTGGCATACTTGGCAAAGTCGCCGCCAACATGCAGAAAGTCGGCACTGGCGGCACAGCTGGCCAGGCTCTAAACTTCTCGCATGTGCACTCGATATGTCTCACCGGATCAAGCGGCCATTGAGCGTTTTTGGCACATCGGCCGACACAATCAGCCGCGATGGGCTGAGGAGATATTCCCGCGCCGGCAAGGTCCGTTCATTCGCCGTGCCGGAGATCCGCCAGAGCGCCACCTCGTTGTCGGGCAGTGGGGTTTGATTCCCTGGTTCGCAAAGACCGCAACGCTGGCCTACTCGACCAACAATGCCAGGTTCGAGGAAATCGCGACCAAGGCATCCTACAAACAGTCGTGGCTCCACGGCAAGCGCTGCATCATCCCGGCCTGGGCGTTCGACGAGCCGTGTTGGGAAAGCGGGAAAAATGTGTGGTGGAGCTTCCGTCGCGCGGATGGCGCGCCCTGGGGATTGGCGGGACTGTGGAATGACTGGACCGACAAGGAAACCGGCGAGGTGATTGCCAGCTACACCATGCTGACGATCAACGCCGACCACCACCCGCTCATGTCGCGCATGCATCGCCCCGACCCGAAACTGCCGCCGGATCGACAAGACAAGCGCAGCGTCATTGCGATTGAGTCAGGCGATGTCGATACATGGCTGCATGGCTCCATCGACAAAGCAAGCGAGTTGATGCGAGTACCGTCGGTCGATTTGTTCGAAGCGGCGCCGAAGTAGGAACTTGAAGCCAAGCTCAAGTTGGCGCCGGCGATACGCCGATTTCAAGGCCGGCGCCGGCAGGCCCGGGGTGGAGGAATGTGAAACCCTGACGGAGCCACGGGCCTGCCGGTGACGGCCGGGGGCTGTGCCTAGCGAAACGGATTCAACACGGGCACGTTGAAGCGCTTGAAGTCGCCTACGTTTCGCGTCACCACGGTCAGCTTATGCACCATCGCAGTGGCCGCGATCATCGCATATTCATACACGGTATCCGATTGGCGGTGCATCAGCTTCGCCCACTGCCGAAACGTCACGGCATCCATTGGCAGCACGTTGTAGGCGGCGGCGACCTGATCCGCCCATGCTTCGATCTCGGCCGCCTTGGCCGCATCCTGCTCGCGCGTGATTTCGATGCCGGTCTGGATCTCGCCCAGGGTGACCACGGAAATGTGCAGATCGGAGTCGTCGATGCCTTCCAGCCAGGAAATCACGGCCGCCTGCGGGCGCGGCTTGCGCAATTCGGAAACGACGTTGGTGTCGAGCAGGTACATCGCAACGTCAAAGCGCGGGCGGGGCGCGACGCTTTGCCTTGCCGCGCGCCGGCAGCGCCAGCTTCGCCCGGGCGGAGGCGGACAACAGCAGTTCCTTCAGCGAGGGGCGCGCCGCGTCCCGCAGCCGTTTCCATTCCGCGATGGGAACCAGCACGGCCGTTTCCGAACCGCGCCGCGTAACGACCTGCGGACCTTCGCTGACGCAGGCATCCAGCAGTTCGCTGAAGCGGGCTTTGGCGTCTTGCACGGGCCAAGTATTCATGGCGTATCTCCGATGACCAGTCACCTGACTAGTTTATGCCGACCCGAGCCGGAGCGCAAATCGTCCGCGACGACTGGCGACTGGATCTTGAAAGTCGGCGCTGGTGACACGGCAACCAGCCGGCACCGGCAGGCCCGGGGCGGAGGAATGTGAAACCCTGACGGAGCCACGGGCCTACCGGTGACGGCCGGGTACTGCGGTCACGCGGCTTCGGGCAGTTCCAGCGGCTCGATCTTCGCAATCACTTTCTTCAACGCTTTCTCTGACGCAGCGAGATCGTATTGGGCCTGCATGTGCAGCCAGGATTCCGCGCTGCCACCGAGCGCGGCGGCGAGGCGCACCGCCATGTCGGCGCTGACGCCGTTCCTGCCGTTGAGTACGTTTGACAGCGTCACGCGCGTGACGCCGATGCGACGGGCGAAGTCGGTCACTGTAATGCCGGTGCCGGTGAAAACACCATCCCTCAGAACTTCCCCGGGATGGGGTGGGTTGTGCATGCGCGTCATCTCTTTGCTCCTGGTGATAGTCCCGATAATCGACCAGTACGGCGTCCTCGCTCTTGAAGTCAAAGGTCAGGACTGGTCGGGCGGCGATCAGGCCGCTTCCAGTGCACGCAGGACGGTCTTCGGTTCTTTCGCGATGATGTTGAGCAGGACCAGTGCCGTGCCGCGCGGCGTGCGATCGCCGCGTTCCCAATGGCGCAGCGTGCCCAGGCCGATCGCGAACCGGGCGGCGAATTCCACCTGGGTCAGACCGGTCAGGCGACGCACTTCCTTGACGTCGACCTGCGGCGGCACATGGAGCTTGACGCCCGCTTGCCTGCCCTGCTGATGCGCGATGGCTTCCTGCAACCCCTGTTTGATGCTTGCGAATGCCTTGCTCATTCCTCGCCTCCTGCCAGTTCCTTGAGCAGACCGACCAGTTCGGCCAACTCGTTGCGTTCCGCCTTGCGCAGATTTTCCTTGTCGCCCTTGCCAAACATCGTCAGCAAATAGAGCGGGATGCGGTCGCTGTGAAAATAGTAGATCACCCGCACCCCACCGCTCTTGCCCTTCCCTCCACGCGCCCAGCGCAGCTTGCGCACACCGCCGGTGCCCTGCATCAGGCCGCCGGCTTTCGGCTGCGCCGAGAGGTAATCGATTACGTCCTTGCGCTCGACTGCGGAAAGCAAACGCTAGGCGCAACGGATGTATTCCGGCAGCTCGGCAACGGTGACCAGCATCGGCCAATACTAATCCATTGGATTAGTTGTGTCGACCCCGCTTCCGCGGCACGCGGGCAGCGCCTTGAATGTCGGCGCTGACGACACGGCGATTTTCCGGTCAGCACCGGCAGGCCCGGGGCGGAGGAATGTGAAACCCTGACGGAGCCACGGGCCTGCCGGTGACGGCCTTCGCGGGACTCAAAGCCGCCACGCCCGACTTGAATTCCCCCATGCGACAATCGCCGCATGCCCGCCGCCCTCCCCCTGCGACATTTCCTACTCGCGCTCGCCGTGGTCGCCGTCTGGGGCACCAATTTCGTGGTCATCAAGCTCGCGCTCGGCCACCTGCCGCCGCTGCTGTTTGCCGCCTTGCGCTTCGGCCTCGTGCTGTTCCCCGCCCTGTTCTTCCTTGCGCGCCCGGCGGTGCGCCTGGGCAACCTTGCGCTGTATGGTTTGCTGATCGGGGTCGGCCAGTTCGGCTCGCTCTATGTCGCCATGAACGGCCATATCTCGCCGGGCCTTGCCTCGCTGGTGATCCAGGTCCAGGTGTTCTTCACCATCGGCCTGTCGATGCGCCTCGCCGGCGAACGGGTACGCGGCTTCCAGTGGTTCGCCCTGCTGCTCGCAGCGGCGGGAGTCGCCGTCATCATCCTGCATACCGACGGCAGCACGACGCCACTCGGCCTGCTGCTGGTGCTGCTGGCGGCGCTGGCGTGGGCCGGCGGCAACATCGCGGCAAAGCAGGGCGCCCCGGCCAACATGCTCGCCTATGTGGTCTGGTCCAGCGCCTTTGCCGTGCCGCCGCTGATCGCGCTGTCGCTGCTCTTCGAAGGCGGGGACGCGATCGCGGCCGCGCTGCGGGCGACCGATGCTGCGACATGGGCCGCCGTCGCCTGGCAGGCATGGGGGAATTCGCTCTTCGGCTATGCGGCCTGGGGCTGGCTGCTGGCCCGGCACCCCACCGCGACGATCGCGCCGATGGCTTTGCTTATCCCGGTTTTCGGCATGAGCGCGTCGGCGCTCATGCTGGATGAATCGCTGCCGCCCTGGAAGCTGGCCGCCGCCGCGCTCGTCATCGCCGGTCTGGCGCTCAACCTGCTGTGGCCGCGAGTGCGTGCGGCCCTTGCCCGGAAAGGATGATCGAAGCGTCTTGGCACAGACAGGATCATCGACCATGGCGCCCCGAAACGCCGACGATCAGGTTCCACCCTGGCTAAGATTCGGGGAACTTACCGCCATCCGCGTGTAGGCCATGGCGACCAGATCGCAGGCCACATGATGTTCGATTCCGCGGCGGACCATTTCGCCGAGAATGTGCTCGTGTTCGGTCCGTTGCCCCGCCTTCATGTCGCGCAGCATGGATGAAGTGAACGCTGAACCGGGCTCCGTCAGCATGGCCAGCGCCTTGTCGCGCGACGACTGATTGACGGGATAGCCGCAACGGTCCGCGATAGCGCAGCATTCGTCATGGAACTTGCGGGCCAGCGCGGCGCCGTAGGGCGTTGCAACGATCTCGCCAACCGTGCCCTGGAAAAGCGTCGTCATGCCGGCCAGGGTCGCTAGGAAAACCCATTTGTCCCACAGCACCTGCTCGATGTCATCCGAATAGTGACTGTCGAAATCCGCGTCCGCGCACTGCGCAATGAACTCCCTGGCAATCGATTCGTGGTCGGCATGACGATGCCCGGCGGTGAGCGAGTGCAGTGCGGTAAGCCGCCTGACAGCGCCTGTCGCGGTGAGGGTGGCGGCGATGTGCGCGACACCGCCGAGCACCCGCCGCCTGCCGAAGCGTTGGTCGAGCAACGCGATGTGGTTCAGCCCATTGAGGAAAGGCAGAATCGCGCCTTTGCTGCTGGCGCCGGCAATCGAGGACAGCGCATCGGCGAAGTCATAGGATTTTGGCGCCAGCATGATCAGATCGTAGTCCGGCGCAAGTTCCTCGCTCGTGACGCACCTCGGGAACACGGTAAAGCTGTCATTCGGCGCCTCGATGCTCAACCCGTGCTCCTGGATCAGCCGCCGCCGTTTGTCGCGCAGCACAAATGTCACATCCGCTCCGGCGCGCATGAGTTTGGCGCCAAAATAGCCGCCAACGCCGCCGGCGCCAAGTACCAGTATTTTCATGTCCGTCTCCATGGGGCTTCGCGACAGCTTATCGCGGCGCGGCGGGAAGCAACAAGTACCGGGTAAGAACTCGCATTGGTCGGCCCAGGAGTCGGCGCTGGCAATACGGCGATTGGGGGCTGAGCAATGGCCCCCGGCAGCAACTCGTGCCACCAACCCACCAACGCCGCCACCAAGCGCCGCTTGCGCGCCACCAGCCTCACCCCCGCCGCTCCCCGCACCGCCTCCACCAGCACCATCGCTTCGCGCGGCACGCGATAGCTTTCGCCGGCGGCGAGAAACAGGTCGCCCGCCGCGCCGCTGGCGGTAATCCACACCGTGCCGGATTCGACATGCAGTTCCGCATGCCGCGCGGCATCCAGGCGCAGCGGCCGGTCGGGATGCAGCAGCAGGGTTTCGCCGGCGGGCATGGCTATGCCTCCCGCAGGGCCGCCCCAAGGGGCAAAACGGGGAATTCGCGGAGCATTGCTCCGCGCCCGCGTAGCCGGCCGGCTGTGCAAAGCCGGCCGTGGACAGCATGCGCCCCCTTGGGGGGCAGCGAACGAATGTGAGCGTGGGGGTCCATATATATCCTCGGTTCGATGCCGTCATGCTAGGCAGTGTCGCGCCGCCGATACAGATGCACGCCGGCGAAATTGTGACCGTGACAGTTGCGCCAATTTGCAACTGTGCCGATTGATAATGCAGGCTACTGTGCGGGTCGCCCTCTTCCCGCCGGAGCCACAATCCGACCACGATGCTTTACGAGAACCTCGCCAACGAATTCGCCACGCTGATCGGCAGCGGCCAGTTGCGGCCGGGCGACCGCCTGCCTTCGGTGCGCCACCTGGCGCGGCAGCGCGCGCTGTCAATCTCGACGGTGGTGCAGGCGCTGCGCACCCTGGAAAGCCGGGGCATGGTCGAGGCGCGTCCGCAGTCGGGCTACTACGTGCGGCGACGCCCGGCGCGCATGGTCGATAGCGTGGCGTTGGCCGCAACGCCGGCGACCGGGCCGGTGGACGTGGGCGTCAGCCGCCGCCTGGTGCAGGTGCTGCGCATGAACGAGGCGCCGGGCATGGTGCCGCTGGGTTCGGCCCTGCCGGCGCCGGAGCTGCAACTGGGGCCACGCCTGAACCGGCTCTACGCCAGCGTCGCCCGTCGCCAACCGAATTTGCTGGCCGGCAGCAGTCACAGCAACCTCAATGAAGCGCCGTTGCTGCACGCCATCACCCGGCGCGCGCTGGAATGGGGCTGTCCGCTCGCGCCCGAAGAATTGGTGGTAACCAATTCCTGCACCGAGGCGATGGCGCTTTGCCTGCGCGCCGTGACCCGGCCCGGCGACACGGTGGCGGTCGAATCGCCGACCTATTACGTGATGCTGCAGTTGCTCGAATCGATGGGCCTGCGCGCGCTCGAGATCCCGACCCATCCGCTAAGCGGCGTGTCGGTGGACGCGCTGGAACTGGCGACCCGGAAGCCCGCCGCCGAGGGCGGCGTCAGTGCTTGCCTGTTGATCCCCAGCGGCGCCAACCCGCTCGGCAGCGTAATGCCCGACGACGCCAGGGAGCGGCTGGCGGAGCTCCTGACGGCACGCAATGTCGCGCTGATCGAGGACGACATCTACGGCGATATCTGCTTCACCGGCGCGCGGCCGCGACCGATCCACGCCTTCGACAAAAGCGGCAACACGATGCTGTGCACCTCGTTTTCGAAGACGGTGTGCCCCAGCCTGCGCGTCGGCTTTGTCGCCGCCGGACGCCGCGCGGCGGACGTGGTGTTGCAGAAGACCTTGACCAGCGGCAAGACCAATCCGCTGACCCAGCACGTGATCGCCGGGCTGATGGAGTCGCGCGGCTTCGACCTGCATCTGCGCACGCTGCGGCGGCGCTTTGCCGAGCAGATCGCGCGCACGCGCGACGCGGTGGCGCGCCACTTTCCGGCCGAAACCCGCGTCACCGATCCGCAGGGCGGCTTCGTGCTGTGGCTGGAACTGCCGCCCGACGTGGATTGCACGGCGCTGCATCGGAGCGCGGTAAAGGAGGGTATCGCCTTCGTGCCGGGCGAGATGTTTTCCGCCAGCGGGCAATACAAGAACTGCCTGCGCCTGGCCTGCGGCCAGCCGTGGAGCGGCACGCTGGACGACGCGATACGGCGGCTGGGAAATCTGGTCGCGGGCTGAAAGTCGGCGCTGGCGATACGGCGACCAGGCCGGTGACGACCGGGCGATAATGATGGCCCCAAACCCACCGAGAAAGCATGCACTGGCCTGACCGGATTCCGCATCCACTACCGATCGCCGCCGCGATGTTCATCGCGAGGCGCGCCATGACTGAAACATGAGCCACCGTCGCGCCGTGATCCTGATGATCGTCGTCACGCTGCTGTGGAGCATGGCGGGCGTGGTCAGCCGCCATCTGGAGGGCGCACGCAGCTTCGAGGTGACCTTCTGGCGCAGCGCCTTCAATGCGCTGGCGCTGGCCATCGCGCTTACCGCCCTGCGCGGTCCGCGCCTGTGGTCGGAGCTGGTGCGGGCGCCGAAGATCGTATGGGCTTCGGGCCTGTGCTGGGCCGTGATGTACACCGCCTTCATGGTCGCCCTGATGCTGACCACCGTCGCCAATGTGCTGGTCCTCATGGCACTGGGGCCGCTGATGACGGCGCTGCTGGCGCGCCTGTTTCTCGCCCAGCGCCTGCCACTGCGCACCTGGGCGGCGATTCTGCTGGCCGGCATCGGCATCGTCTGGATGTTCGCCCGGCAACTGACTGAAAGTGTCTCGCTGACGGGCAGCGTGGTGGCCCTGGCCGTCCCTCTCGCCGCCGCGTTCAACTGGACCCTGCTGCAGGCGGCCGGCCACCGCGACATGGCGTCAACCGGCGAAGGCGCCGTCGCGCCGGACATGCTGCCCGCGGTTCTGGTCGGCGCCACGCTGTCGGCGGCGGCGACACTGCCGCTGGCCTGGCCGCTGCAGGCCACGTCGCATGACATCGGCCTGCTCGGCTTTCTCGGCGTGTTTCAACTGGCCGTGCCCTGCCTGCTCGTGGTGCGCCTGTCGCGCGTGCTGTCCGGCGCGGAAATATCCCTGCTCGGCCTACTCGAACTGGTGTTCGGCGTCACACTCGCCTGGCTCGGCGCCAACGAGGCCCCCGGTCGCGACACGCTGGTCGGCGGCGCCCTGGTGGTCGGCGCACTCATCCTCAATGAACTGCTGACGCTGCCGCCGCGGAGTCAGCCGGCGGGGCGCCCCAGCAACTGAACCGTCGCCGCCAGCAGCGCCGTGGCGCAGACGCCGTGGGCGACCGCAAGGCCGAGGCTGAAGCCGCTCACCACGGTCAGCACACCCAGCGCGAACTGCACCAGCAGCAGCGCCAGCATCAGGCCGGCGCTGGCGCGCGCCGTGCCATGCAGCAGTGCCTGCAGGCCGCCGATTCCGAGCAGCAGCAAGGTAGTCAGTGCGCAGTAGCGATGCAGCAGATGCAGCGCAACGCCACCGTCATCGCCCAGCGCGGTCGCCGTGGCCACGGTGGTGAAGGGATTGAGCGCGCTCCAGCCGGCCGCCGCGGGCCATGAAACATCGCCGCAGCCGGGCAGCGTGGGGCAGGCGATGGCGGCGTAGCGCGCGCCGATCAGCGCACCGAGCGCGATGGTCAGCGCCAGCAGCCCCAGCCCGGCATGGAGCAGGACGAAGAAGCGCCGCGGCGCTGCGTGCGCCGGAGCGGCGCCGGCGGCAAGCACGGTGCGCCAGGACAACAGGACCAGGCCGGCGCCGCCCAGGATGTTGATGAAACCGGCCCACGCCCGGTGGGGATCGGCGCTCCAGATGCCGACGAAGGTCAGCAGGATCATCAAGGCCACCAGCGCAGTGGCATAGCGTGCGGCGGGCTGCATGGGATTGGGACGGATGCAATGCCAGGCCGTGTAGAACGCCAGCAGAAGCGACAGCGATGCGGTGACGCGATGCAGGATGCGCACCGCGCCGACATGCGGATGCGGCCCGCCGACCAGCAATTGGCCGTAGCAGTCGGGCCAGCCGTCACAGCCCAGGCCCGCTCCGCTCAAACGTATGTAGGCGCTGATGAGGACAATCAGAAACGACAAGGCCGTCAGCAGCAATGCCAGATTTCTGATCCTCGTCAGGCGAACGCCGTGAGTTTCCACAGCGGAATCTACGCCGGCGAGCGAGGCAGCGACAGGCCGCGCAGAACCCCGACGATACCGCGCCAGAGTATCGGCAGCAGCCAGACGATCAGCGCCGCCAGAATCAGCAGCAGGCCCAGCATCAGCCAGGGGTGGGCGAACATCAGCCACAGCCCGGTGAGGGCGACGAAGTCCTCGCCGAAGGACGCGGCGATGTTGGTGAATGGCTCGGGCGAGGCGTTGATCATGGCGCGCGTACCCGCCTTGGTGAAATGGGTGCCGGCGGCCAGCGTGCCGCCCAGCAGCGCCATCGCGGTTTGCCACTCGACACCCTGACCGCCGAAGACCATCGCCGCGAGCGCCGCGCCTGCCGGGATGCGGATGAAGGTATGCACCGTGTCCCAGACCGAATCGAGCAGCGGAATCTTGTCGGCAAAAAATTCGACAACCAGCATGAGTCCGGCGGCGCCCAGTAGCCACGGGTGCTCCAGCACGCGCAGCCCCTCCGGCAAAACTATCCAGCCCAGATGGCCGGCCAGTCCGACGACGAACAGGGTCGTATACAGGCGAAATCCGGAGGCCCAGCCGAGCCCCGCCGCCAGGGCCAGGAGCCCGGCAAAGTCCAGCGGCAAATGGGTGAAATCCATCATCGATACTCCGCGTCCGGCGACACTCGCAAGGCTCCACTATATCCTTCGTCGGAAATACCTCAAGCGATCCGCACGGGATGCCTGGACAGGCTCCGCGAATTTTGATGCACACTGTAAGCAATTGGCGGTTTCGCCGACCAAACCGGAACACCTCCCGGAGAACCTGCATGCATGCCACCCTGCACCTGCTCACCCATACCGACTTCCCGGCCCTGACGCGGCGCGCCGTTGAAACATTGCAACTGAACCTCGGCTACCGCTGCAACCAGAGCTGCCTGCACTGCCACGTCAATGCCGGGCCGAATCGCACGGAAGAAATGACGGCCGAAACCATCGACGCCGTGATCGACTTTCTCGCCGCCAGCCCGGAAGTCACCGCGCTCGACCTGACCGGCGGCGCGCCCGAACTCAACCCGCAGTTTCGCCGTCTGGTGATTGCGGCACGGGCGCGCGGCTTGCGCGTCATCGATCGTTGCAACCTGACCATCCTGGAAGAACCCGGCTTCGAAGACATGGCTGGGTTTCTGGCCGGTCACCGGGTCGAAATCGTCGCCTCGCTGCCCTGCTATCTGGAGGAAAACGTCGACCGGCAGCGCGGCAAGGGCGTGTTCGAGGCCAGCCTGCGCGGGCTCCGGCAACTCAACGCCCTGGGCTACGGACAAGCCGGCAGCGGGCTGAGCCTCAACCTGGTCTACAACCCGCAAGGCGCCAGCCTGCCGCCGCCCCAGGCAGCGCTGGAAGCCGCCTACAAGAAGCATCTCGGCGAAAATTTCGGCATCGTCTTCAACCAGTTGTTCACCCTCGCCAACATGCCGATCCAGCGCTTCGGCAGCATGCTGATCTCGAAAGGTCAGTTCAACGATTACATGAACACGCTGCGCAAGGCCCACCACACAGAGAATCTGGAGCAGGTGATGTGCCGCAGCCTGATCAGCGTCGACTGGCAAGGCTATCTCTACGACTGCGACTTCAACCAGCAACTCGGCCTGGCCCTGAACGGCGAGGCTGATCACGTCAACACGCGGCTGCATATCACCCATGCCACCGCGGCCCTGCTCGACGAGCGACCGATCCGCGTCGCCGATCACTGCTATGGCTGCACCGCCGGCCAGGGGTCGAGTTGCGGCGGCGCGCTGGGCAATGAGACGGCGCCGGCACCAAGCTGCGGCGCCTGACGGAGAACTCGGCACTGCCGGCCGTGCTCAGGCAATGGATCGCTCTTGCCAGCCGGCCGGCTACCTGCCGCTCCCCGCGAGCGCTACATGGATCGCATAGTGTCGAGATATACTGGGAAAGTATTTTCCGGAGCAAAACCCAGAAACCGGAACACCCAGAGGAGAACACCATGCGCTTCACAGCACTTACCGTCACGCTCTTCGCCGCGGGCATCCTCGGCACGTCCACCGCGCAGGCCGCCACCGAGATCCAGTGGTGGCATTCGATGAGCGGCCAGCACAACGACAAGATCAACGAGATCGCCAGGGGCTTCAACGCCAGCCAGGCGGACTACAAGCTGACCCCCGTGTTCAAGGGCAGCTACCCGGAATCCATGACCGCGGCGATCGCCGCCTTCCGCGCCGGCAACGCGCCGCACATCGTGCAGGTGTTCGAGGTCGGCACCGCCACCATGATGGCGGCCAAGGGCGCGGTCAAGCCCGTCCATGAGATCATGAAGGAGGCCGGCGAGCCGTTCAATCCGAAGAACTATCTGCCGGCGGTGACCGGCTACTACTCCGACAGCCACGGCAACATGCTGTCGATGCCGTTCAACAGTTCCAGCGCCATCTTCTACATCAACAAGGATGCCTACAAGAAGGCCGGCCTCGACCCGGCCAAGGCACCGACGACCTGGAAGGAATTCGCCACCGCCGCCGAGAAGCTCAAGGCCGCCGGGCAGTCCTGCGTGTATACGAGCGGCTGGCCGTCGTGGGTGCACGTCGAGAACTTCAGCGCCTGGCACAACCTGCCGATCGGCACCAAGGAAAATGGCATGGCCGGCATCGACACCGTGTTCCAGGTCAATTCGCCGGCGCACGTCAAGCACATCGCCATGCTCGGCGACTATGCGAAGAAGGGCTGGTTCACCTACGCCGGGCGCAAGCAGGAGGGCGAGGACCGCTTCATCAGCGGCGAATGCGCCATGCTCACCTCCAGTTCCTCGGCCATGGGCAAAATCCGCAAGGGCGCGAAATTCGACTTTTCCGCCCACTTCCTGCCCTACCACGACGACATCAAGGGCGCGCCGCAAAACTCCATCATCGGCGGCGCCACGCTATGGGTGATGTCCGGCAAGAAGGCAGACGAATACAAGGGCATCGCGAAGTTCTTCTCCTACCTGTCGCGTCCCGAAGTGCAGATGGACTGGCACACCGCCACGGGTTACGTGCCGATTACCCTGGCCGCCTTCGAAATGACGCAGAAATCCGGCTACTACGAGAAGAATCCGGGCGTCGACGTCGCCATCCGCCAGTTGAACAACAAGGCGCCGACGGGGAACTCGAAGGGGCTGCGCTTCGGCAACTTCGTGCAGGGCCGCGAGGTGATCGAAGAAGAGATCGAGACCGTGCTGCAGGGCAAGAAGGACGCCAAGACGGCGATGGACGAGGCCGTGCGGCGCGGCAACGAGATCCTGCGCAAATTCGAGGCGGCCAACAAGTAGGCCGGGCCGGAGCGCAACTCCAGACAGGCACGCAACAGCGGGCGGAATGGAAAAACGCGTTTTCTTCCGCTCGGCGTGGCTGCCCTACGCGCTGCTCGCGCCGCAGATCGCTGTCACGCTGATTTTCTTCTTCTGGCCGGCCGGCCAGGCGGTTTGGCTGTCGTTCCAGTTGCAGGATGCCTTCGGGCTGAAGACGCAGTTCGTCGGGCTGGCCAACTTTGCAGCGCTGTTCGCCGACTCGCACTATCTGGATTCCTTCAAGACCACAGCGATCTTCAGCGTACTGGTAGCCGTGGCGGGCATCGCCATCGCGCTCCTGCTGGCGGTGATGGCCGACCGGGTGGTGAAGGGCGCGCTGGCCTACAAGACCCTGCTGATCTGGCCGTATGCCGTGGCGCCGGCCGTGGCCGGTGTCTTGTGGGCCTTTCTCTTCGCCCCCTCGATCGGCATCATCACTTACGTCCTGAAGAAGAACGGCATTGACTGGAACTGGGTCCTGAAAGGCGACCAGGCGATGCTGCTGGTGGTGATCGCCTCGGTCTGGAAGCAGATCAGCTACAACTTCCTTTTCTTCCTGGCCGGCCTGCAATCGATCCCCCGCTCGCTGATCGAGGCCGCCGCCATCGATGGCGCGGGGCCGGGGCGACGCTTCTGGACCATCATCTTTCCGCTGCTGTCGCCCACCACCTTTTTCCTGATGGTCATCAATATCGTCTACGCCTTCTTCGATACCTTCGGCGTAATCGACGCGACCACGCAGGGCGGCCCCGCCGGGGCGACCCAGATCCTGGTGTACAAGGCCTACTACGACGGCATGAAGGCAGCCGACATCGGCAGTTCGTCGGCGCAGTCGGCCATTCTCATGCTGATCGTGATCTCGCTGACGGTGGTGCAGTTCCGCTTCGTCGAGCGCAAGGTGCAGTACTGATGATCGAGAACCGCCCCTGGCTGACATTCATCGCCCATGCCACGCTGATCCTCGGCGTGATCGTGGTCGCCTTTCCGCTGTATGTGACCTTCGTCGCCTCGACGCTGACCCTCGAAGAAATCATCGAGGTGCCGATGTCGCTGCTGCCGGGGTCGCATATGCTGGAGAACTACACCCAGGTCCTGACGGCGGGCGCGGCAAGCGGCGCCGGAGCACCCGTCGGGCCGATGATGCTCAACAGCCTGATCATGGCCGTGGTCATCGCCGTGGGCAAGATCTCCATTTCGATCATCGCCTCGTTTGCCATCGTCTACTTCCGCTTTCCGCTGCGCAACTTCTTTTTCTGGATGATCTTCGTCACCCTGATGCTGCCGGTCGAGGTGCGCATCTTCCCGACCTACAAGGTGGTATCCGATCTGGGCATGATCAATACCTACGTCGGCCTGACCCTGCCGCTGATCGCCTCGGCCACCGCCACTTTCCTCTTCCGCCAGTTCTTCCTCACCGTCCCGGACGAACTGGCCGAGGCAGCGCGCATCGACGGTGCGGGGCCGCTGCGCTTCTTCAAGGACATCCTGCTGCCGTTGTCGAAGACCAGCATGGCGGCGCTGTTCGTGATCCAGTTCATCTACGGCTGGAACCAGTACCTGTGGCCGCTGCTGATCACCACCGACGAGAACATGTATACGACCGTGATCGGCATCAAGCGCATGATCACCAGCGGTGACGCCCTGACCGAATGGCATCTGGTGATGTCCACGGCCATGCTGGCAATGCTGCCGCCGGTGGCGGTGGTGGTCCTGATGCAGCGCTGGTTCGTCAAGGGCCTGGTGGAAACGGAGAAATAGATGGCAAGCGTATCGCTGCGGGACGTCCGCAAGACCTATCTCGAACACGAAGTGATCCACGGCGTCAGCACCGAGGTTGCCGACGGCGAATTCATGGTGATCGTCGGTCCCTCCGGTTGCGGCAAATCGACGCTGCTGCGCATGGTCGCGGGGCTGGAAACGGTTACCGGCGGCGAGATCGCCATCGGCGGGCGCGTGGTCAACCAGATCGAGCCGAAGGACCGCGACATCGCCATGGTGTTCCAGAACTACGCGCTCTACCCGCACATGTCGGTACGCCAGAACATGGCCTACGGCCTCAAGATCCGCCGCATGGCGCCCGCCGATATCGAGGGCCGGGTCAAGCGCGCCGCGGACATCCTCGAACTCAACCCCTATCTCGATCGCCGGCCGCGCGACCTGTCGGGCGGCCAGCGCCAGCGCGTGGCGATGGGCCGCGCCATCGTGCGCGAGCCGGCGGTGTTCCTCTTCGACGAACCGCTGTCGAATCTCGACGCCAAACTGCGGGTACAGATGCGCGCCGAACTGCAGGCCCTGCACCGGCGGCTGGCGACGACCAGCCTGTACGTCACCCACGACCAGGTGGAGGCGATGACCCTGGCGCAGCGCATGATCGTGATGAACGCCGGGCGCGCGGAACAGATCGGCGCGCCGCTGGAGGTTTACGCCAGACCGGCCACCACCTTTGTCGCCGGCTTCATCGGCTCGCCGCCGATGAACCTGATCCCGACCCAGCGCAACGGCCGGGACATCCTGCTCGGCGTCCGCCCCGAACACCTCGAACCCTGCGCGCCGGGCGAGGCGATGATGACGGTGGACGTCGATCTGGTGGAGCCGCTGGGCAGCGATACGCTGGTGTACGGCCATCTTGGCGACAATTCGACCGGCGCCCGCGTCGCCGTCCGCCTGCATCAATCCTTTGCCGCGCATACCGGAAAGCTGGCGGTGCGCTACGACCGGGCGCAAGAGCACCATTTCGACGCCGCGAGCGGGTTGCGGATCGAGGACTGAGCGAATGCCTTTGCTCGCTGATCGATCAGTCGCAGGCCACCTCGCATACCTTGCGGGTACAGGCACGCTCGATGCCGCGACTGCTGACCATTCCCCGCGAATAGGCGAACAGCACCACCTTGAGCAGCATTCGGCAGCGACGAGGCAGCTATGCTGCCCGTCTTGCTGCGCATGCAAAGCCGCCGGCGTGTAGGCGCTGGCACCGGTGAGGTCGCTCTTGTAGCGAGCGTCGAAGAGGAACAGATCGAGCTGCTGATCGACGAGGTAGTTCAGGACACGCTCGAAGGTGCCCGCATGCAGTTGCCGTTCGAGATCGACGGCGATGAAGCGCGGGCTGGTGTCGATGGGTTTGTAGCGGGCCATGGGATTGCTTCCGAAGGGAACACCCTTATGACACTTGATATCCCGGATGGTTCACGGCAGGATGCGCTAATGAATGAACTTTTTCTACACCCTCGTTATGCCTTCAACGCAGATTGCCATGTCGCAGATTGCCATTGACGCATGATGCCTAATTTGTCACCATGCCCCTATGCACTTTCAAATCCTTGGAGAGATTACCTACGCCGAGACATTTGCGGCTGGATCCGGGATTCGGGAGATCGCCCGGTTGCGAAAGCTCTACGGAAAGGGGCGTTGGCGAAAGCGCAAGGGCATCGCCCGTATTCGCCTTGATGATGGATCGGTCTTTCTGGCCGAAATTCATTGGTACGAAGCTACGGGCATTGGCAAACGTGAATTGAAAATAAAACGCCTTATCGAAGGTTACTGACTATGGCTCGCTCATCCCGATATTTAGTGGTCTGTCTCAAGAACGATGGCTACGACGTCTCTCTTGAGAAACGCAAAATTTACGTCGCGATTCCCGACGCCTCAGCGGCGAAACATGGGCTTGTTCGCGTCTTTGACGAGTCCGGGGACGACTACCTTTTCCCCAGTGACTTTTTTGCTTCCGTTGAGTTGCCAACATCCGTTCGACGGGCTGTCCTTACAGCGGCATAACGGCGGTCAACACGGACGCTGCGCGATAAAGCCGCGCTGGTGTGGGCCGATGAACGGTTGGCAGTCGCGCATGGATGGCGTACTTCGTCAGTACGTTGCGCGTCATTCCCGTAGCGCATAGAAATGACGCCGAACTCGTCGTTGCAGGGGACGCTGCTCGTCGGCAAAATCCTGATACACGCGTCGAGAATCTGACCATGCCAACGGACTTTCTTGCCGTCACCTCCGTCGCCGTGCCTGCGGAGTCCGAAGCCTTTCGCGCCTACGAGAGTACAGACCTCGCGGACGCTTACTCGATTCGGATTCCCGTCGGATCGACGACGAATCCGGAGCAACTGGCGAGCTTCATCTTTTCGGGTCAGGCGCCCTGGGTTTCCCGGCTCATGAAGTTTCGCGATCTGCTTGTCGCCAGGTTTGGCCTGAAGACCTCCGATCAGTTGGCGAAAATTGACCCGACAAGCAAGGCGAGGCGCATCGGGTTTTTTCGGATCTACAGCACGACCGAGAACGAAATCGTGCTCGGCGAGGACGACAGTCACCTCGACTTCCGGTTGTCGGTACTCTGCACGGCATCAAGCTCGACGCCGGCGCAACATCGTCTGACCTTGTCGACTGTGGTTCACTGTCACAACCGCCTGGGGCGTACGTACATTTTCCTCATCGCGCCATTCCATCGCGCCGTGGTCCGCTCCAGCTTGCGCCGCGCCGCGCGTCGGGGCTGGCCGAAGGCGGCAAATGGGTAGTACTCACGCTATTTCGCCGTACCACCAGCGCCGACTTTTCGCGCCGCGCGCCGTGGCGCTATCGCCTTGACGCCAGCAAGGCCTCGCTGAGTTCGACAAAGCCCGCGCCGGCGCGGGCGCGGGTAACCCACGTCGGCTTTGCCGCCAGCCGATCGGCGAAATCATGCACATTGGCGACACCCACCGAGTTGGGAAAAAAGCCGAACATCGGCGCGTCATTGGGCGAGTCGCCGATAAATACCCAGCGCTGCCGCTCCGCCTCGTTCTCCAGCGCAATGCCGAATTCATCGGCCAGCATGCGTCGCGTCGTGCTCAGCTTGTCATGGTCGCCGAACCAGCCGTTGACGTGGATGGAACTGATTTTGGCGCGCATGCCGGCCGCTTCCATGTGCCGCACGATGGCGTCCACCGCAGCGGCTGGCAAGGGCGCCACATCCTCGCAAAAATCAATGGCCAGATCGGCGACGCGGCAGAACTGGTCCGAGGCCAGCGCGCAGCCGGGCACGGCGGCCAGAATTTCGGCGGCAAGCGCATCGATGCGCTGCTGCCGATCGGGCGCCGGCGGCCCGGCAAACACCGTCTTCAGGCGTCTTGCGCCGGCCTCGTAGCGCATCCAGAAGGCGCCGTTTTCGCCCACCACGGCGTCGACCGGCCACATGCGGGCAATGTGGTCGCACCACCCGGCCGGCCGGCCGGTCACCGGAATCACCCGCATGCCGGCGGCTTGCAGGCGCTCCAACGCCGTGTAGGCGGCTGCCGTGAGGCGCCCTGCCGTGGTGATCGTGTCGTCGATATCGGCCAGCACGCCGACGATCCACGACCGGGCCGGCAAGGGGAATTCGGCCAGCGGCCGCATGCCGTGCCCGGCGTTCATGGCTGCCTCGCCCGGGAATCGGCAAACCAGATCGCGAAACCTTCGCGTTGCGCCGCCGACATGCGCAAACCAGTCTTGCTGCGTCGCCAGAGGATGTCGTCGGCCGCCATCGCCCATTCATGTCGGATGAAGTACTCGGCTTCGCGCTGATACAGGCCGCCGCCAAAATCCCGGCCCAGATCGTCAAGGCTTCGCGCAGCGCCGAGCACCGCCGCAACAGCCAGACCGTGACGGTGGAACATGTGCTTGAGCAGTTCGCGCGGCAGCTGCGGATAGCGAGTGCACAGGCCTTCCACTTCCGCGTCGAGCCGCGCCGGATCGAAATCGCCGCCGGGCAAGGCTTCGCCGTCTGTCCACGGCGCGCGCCGGTAGGCCAGCCACGGCGACAGTCTGTCGAGCACCGTCTCGGCCAGCTTGCGGTAGGTGGTGAGCTTGCCGCCGAACAGCGCGAGCTGGGCCGCACCGTCGCGGTCATCGACCACCAGCGTGTAGTCGCGGGTTATCGCCGCCGGGTCGCCTTTGCCGTCGTCATACAGTGCGCGCACGCCGGAAAAGCTCCAGATCACGTCGCTCGCGGCGAGAGGCTGCACTAGGTAGCGGTTGACGGCGTCCAGCAGGTAGCGCGTTTCTTCCCCGCTGATCGCCCCGGTCGCGGCCATGGTTTCGACGATGGTGTCGGTGGTGCCGATCAGCGACCAGCCTTCCTGGAAGGGAATGATGAAGATCACGCGCCTGTCGGTATTTTGCAGAATGTAGGCGTGCTCGCCCTGATGCACCCGCGGCACGACGATATGGCTGCCCTTGACCAGGCGCGCGCTGGCGGCGACTTCGGTTTCGCTGTGGTCGATCACGTCCTTGACCCAGGGCCCGGCGGCGTTGAGCAGGACCCGCGCGGTGATTTCCGACTGCTCCCCGGTGAGCGCATTTTCCAGCCTGGCGCGCCAGTGTCCGTGCTCGCGCCTGGCGGAAACCAGACGCCTGCGCGGCAGCAGGCGGGCACCGTGCTGCTCGGCCGACTGCAGATTGGCGATCACCAGACGGGCATCGTCCACGCGGGCATCGAAATAGCTGAAGCCCCTGGCGAGTTCAGGCTTGAGCCCGGCGCCGAAGCCCTTGCCGTTCAATCGCACCCCCTGCGAAGCGGGCAGGATGCGTCTGCCGCCCATGGTGTCGTACAGCCAGAGTCCGACGCGTATCATCCAGGCCGGCCGCAAGGACTTCACGTGCGGCATGACGAAGCGCAGGGGCGCGACCAGATGCGGCGCGAGGCGCAGGATGACCTCGCGTTCGTGCAGCGACTCCCAGACCAGGCGAAATTCGTAGTACTCCAGATAGCGCAAGCCGCCATGGATCAGCTTGGTGCTGGCCGATGAGGTGGCACCGCCGAAATCGCCCTGGTCGATCAGCACCGTCTTGACGCCGCGCCCCGCTGCATCGCGGGCGATGCCGGCGCCGTTGATGCCGCCGCCGACTATCAGCAGGTCGAATTCCGTGTCGTGCACTGTCGCCACATCAGCACCTGAGAGGCATAGGCGCAAATTCCATCATCCAGAACTACCCGTGCCATGGTCCATCGCGATCCCCAGCCTGAGCTTGAGGCAGACCGGACAGAGGCAACTCGCGGCAGGCGAGCCCGCATCGGATGTCGCCGGAACCGGCATCAGGGCCGGCAGGCTCGCGCACCAGCATTCCTTGTCGCCGCCTTCCATGCCGCAACGAAACCGCGCGCCGCATTGCGGGCAAACGTTGGTGGCAACTGCGGTTGCGGACGCCGCGCTCATGGCGTGCCGCCGCTGCCGAAGCGCCGGCAGGCCGCGCGCAACACGCCCATCTGGCGGCGATAGTTGGCGCAGCCGGCGCAGATCCAGACATGCAGGCGCAGCCCGACGCGCTCCGGGAAGGTGAGCGAACGATCCTGTTCCTGCGACATCAGTTCGGTGGCTTGCCTGCAACTCAACATTATCTCTGGCTCTCGGCCCCCGCTCCGGCAAACCATTTCGTTTCAAGACAGGTGCGCAGGCCCAAGCGCGCGCGATGCAGCACCACCCAGCAATTGGACGAACTGATGCCGGCTTCCTTACAAATTTCGTCGGTCTCGAAGCCGAGGACTTCACGCATCATGAAAACTCGCGCGGTTCTTTCCGGCAGATGGTCGAGGCAGGCCTCGAACACGGCCCAGAACTGCTGCTGCTCGAAGGAGGCATCGGGATCGGCCCAGCGCCCCGGTTTTGCGGCCTCCTGCCAGTGGCCGCGCTGATCGAACAGGGTCTCGGCGAGCAGGTCGTCGCCGGCCTCGTCGTCGGCCAGCGAGGTTGCGGCGATTTCCCGGCTCTGGCCGCGAATGATGTCGATGATCTTGTTGCGCAGGATGGAGATCAGCCAGGTCTTGTAGGATGATCGGCTTTCGAAGCGATGGCTGCCCGTCAGCGCCGCCAGCAGGGTCTCCTGCACCGCGTCCTCGGCGGCGGCCGCATCCCGCAGTTGCAGGCGGGCGAAGCGCAGCAGGTCGGGGCGCAGGGCATTCAGCTCGGCTTGACGATCCAATTCCATGGAACGCATTTTGACGCAGGATGACTAATATCGGCAAACTGTAAGGAATAAGGCGACTGGCAAGACCAAATGCCAGCAATCAAAATCAAGCTGAGCACCTCCCCGAGGACGTCAGCCCCGACATCAGGAGAGCAAGATGAACCGTCGCAACTGGATTTCAGGCATGTCCGGACTAATGGCCGCATTCTCGCTGCCCATATTGCCCTTCGGCTCCGCCAGAGCTGCCAGCGCATTTCCGCTGACCAAGAGCAAGCAGGACTGGAAACGGCTGCTGGCGGCGGACTCCTACCGCGTGCTTTTCGAGGAAGGCACCGAGCCCCCTGGCAGCAGCGCGCTGAACGCCGAAAAGCGCGCCGGCACCTTCATCTGCGCCGCATGCAACCAGCCGCTTTTCGACAGCGCCCAGAAGTACGAAAGCGGCACCGGCTGGCCGAGTTTCTGGCAGCCGCTGGCTGGCGCGGTAGGCACCAAGACCGACTTCGGGCTGATCTACCCGCGCACCGAATATCACTGCTCGCGCTGCGGCGGGCATCAGGGCCACGTTTTCAACGACGGCCCGCAACCCACGGGAAAGCGCTACTGCAATAATGGCGTCGCCCTGAAGTTCGTCGCGAAATCCGAAACCTTGCCGGCACTGCGGACATGAACAGATCATCTTTGCTGAGAATTCTCGCCATCGGCGCGGTCCTGGCGACAAGCGCCCACGCCGAAACTCCGGCCACCCCGGCTGTCGTGCCTGCCGGCAGCGCCACCGCGATCTTCGCCGGCGGCTGCTTCTGGTGCGTCGAAAGCGACTTCGAGAAGCTTCCCGGCGTCATCGAAGTGGAGTCGGGCTATACCGCCGGCAGGACGCCCAACCCGAGCTACGAGCAGGTCAGTGCCGGCGGCACCGGACACGTCGAGGCGGCGCGGATTATCTACGACCCGAAGAAGGTCAGCTACGCGCAATTGCTCGACTATTTCTGGCGGCATATCGATCCGACGGTCAAGGATCGCCAGTTCTGCGACCATGGCACCCAGTACCGCAGCGGCATATATTGGGCCAACGAAGTCGAGCGCAAAGCCGCCGAAGCCAGCCGCGACGCCTTGCTCAAGAGTGGCAAGTTCAAGACGATTCATACCGAACTGGCGCCCGCCACGGCCTTCTGGATGGCCGAAACCTACCATCAGGACTACTACAAGAAGAACCCGATCCGCTACAGCTATTACCGTCGGTCCTGCGGCAGGGACGCCAGAGTGGAAGAAGTCTGGAGCGGTAAATGAGTTCATGACCCGACGCCGCCTGATACTGCTGGTCGCGCTGCTGGCCGCCGTCGCGGCTTTCATCGCGCTCGATCTGGGCCGCTACCTGAGCCTCGACTATTTCAAGAGCCAGCAGGCGGCGATCGAAACCTGGCGCGCGGCGCAACCGGCCACGGCGGCGCTGGTTTTCTTCCTCGCCTATGTCGCCGTCACCGGCCTGTCGCTGCCCGGCGCGGCGGTGATGACGCTGGCCACTGGAGCGATTTTCGGCTTGCTGTGGGGTACGCTGCTGGTGTCCTTCGCTTCGTCGCTGGGCGCCACGCTGGCCTTCCTCGCCTCGCGCTTCCTGCTGCGCGACTGGGTGCAGCAGCGCTTCGGCGAGCGACTGCGGGCGATCAACCTCGGCGTCGAAAAGGAGGGCGGCTTCTATCTGTTCACCCTGCGCCTGGTCCCCGTGTTTCCCTTCTTCATGATCAACCTGCTGATGGGCCTGACGCCGATGCGGACCGGCACCTTCTACTGGGTCAGCCAGGTCGGCATGCTGGCCGGCACGCTGGTGTATGTCAATGCCGGCACCCAGCTGGCGCACATCGCCAGTCCGATGGGTATCCTCTCGCCGGCGCTGATTGCCTCCTTCGCCCTGCTCGGCATCTTTCCGCTGATCGCCAAGAAGATCGTCGAGGCGATCAAGGCGCACCAGGTATATGCCGGATGGAACAGGCCGCAAAGTTTCGACAGCAACCTGATCGTCATCGGCGGCGGCAGCGCCGGTCTGGTCACGGCCTACATCGCCGCGGCAGTCAAGGCCAAAGTCACGCTGATCGAAAAACACCGGCTCGGCGGCGACTGCCTCAACACCGGCTGCGTGCCGTCGAAGGCCCTGATCCGCAGCGCGCGGCTGCTGTCGCACATTTCGCGGGCGCAGGAGTTTGGTTGCCGTAGCGCCAGCGCCGACTTTTCGTTTGCCGAAGTCATGGAGCAGGTACAGCGCGTGATTCATGCAGTGGAGCCGCACGATTCAGTGGAGCGCTATACCGGGCTCGGCGTCGAAGTGATCGAGGGCAGCGCGAAAATGGTCTCGCCGTGGGAGGTGGACGTGGTCGGCAAGGATGGCCGCAGCCAGCGCCTGACCACGCGCAGCATAGTGATTGCGGCCGGCGCCCGGCCCTTCGTGCCGCCCATCCCCGGCATCGAAGAGGTCGGCTATCTGACCTCAGATACGGTCTGGGCGCTGCGCGAACTGCCGCGACGACTGGTCGTGCTCGGTGGCGGCCCGATCGGCTGCGAACTGACGCAGGCTTTTTCCAGACTGGGCAGCAAGACAACCCAAATTGAAATGCTGCCGCGCCTGATGATGCGTGAAGACCCCGAGGCCTCCGCACTCGTCACGCAGCGATTCCGCAGTGAGGGCATCGCCGTGCTGCTCGAGCATCGGGCCAAACAATTCGTGATCGAAGGCGGCGAGAAAATCCTGATCGCCGAACATGCCGGCGTGGAAGTCCGCATTCCCTTCGACGCCGTGCTGGTCGCCGTCGGCCGGGTGGCCAATCTCAAGGGTTACGGGCTGGAGGAACTGGGCATCGCCGCCACGCGAACCGTCGAGACCAACGAGTTCCTGCAAACGAAATATCCCAACATCTACGCTGCCGGCGATGTCGCCGGCCCCTACCAGTTCACCCATACCGCCGCGCATCAGGCCTGGTATGCCGCCGTCAATGCCCTGTTCGATCCTTTCAGGAAGTTCCGCGCCGACTATTCGGTGATTCCCTGGGCCACCTTTGTCGAGCCCGAGGTGGCGCGCGTCGGCCTCAATGAACTCGACGCGATGGAACGCGGCATCCCTCACGAGGTCACGGTCTACGGCATGGACGACCTGGATCGCGCGATTGCCGACGGCGAGGCCCACGGCTTCGTCAAGGTGCTGACGGTGCCGGGCAAGGACCGCATCCTCGGCGTCACCATCGTCGGTGAACATGCCGCCGAGCTGATCGCCGAATACGTACTGGCGATGCGGCACGGCATCGGCCTGAACAAGATACTGGGCACCATCCACATCTACCCGACCCTGGCCGAAGCCAACAAGTACGCCGCCGGCGCGTGGAAGAAAGCCCACGCGCCGCAGAAGCTGCTGGCTTGGGTGGGCCGTTTTCATGCCTGGCGGCGGGGATAAGAGGTGAGACCCGATCTTTCCATCGTCATGCCGGTGCTCGATGAGGCGGCGCAGATCGCCGAGCGGCTGAAGTCGCTGCAGGCCTTGCGGGCGCAAGGCGTGGAACTGATCGTGGTGGATGGTGGCAGCGTGGATGGCACGTCGCAGTTGGCCGCGCCGCTGGCCGATCGCGTCCTCGCTTCACCGCGTGGCCGCGCCACCCAGATGAACGCGGGAGCCACCGCCAGCCAAGGCCGCGTACTGCTGTTCCTGCATGCCGACACGGCGCTTGCCGAAGCCGCGCTGCCGGCCGTGCTGGCCGCCATCGGCGACGGTGCGTCATGGGGACGCTTCGACGTGCGCATCGATGGCGGGCACCCCTTGCTGCGCGTCGTCGAACGCATGATGAACTGGCGCTCGCGCCTGACCGGCATCGCCACCGGCGACCAGGCGATCTTTGTACTGCGGAAAGCCTTCGACAAGGTCGGCGGCTTTCCCGATCTGCCCCTGATGGAAGACGTTACCCTGTCGGCCGCACTCAAGCGATTGACGCCGCCCGCCTGCCTGCCGGACACCGTCGTCACTTCCGCGCGGCGCTGGGAAAAACACGGCGTGCTGCCGACGATTTTGCTCATGTGGTCGCTGCGTGCCGCCTTTTTTTTCGGCGCCGATCCGAAGCGACTTGCGCAGCGTTACGGATACATGCCGCGTGCATCCTGAAGACGTCGACATCGCCGTCATGGCCAAGGCTCCGCAGGCTGGCTACGCCAAGACCCGGCTGATTCCGGCGCTCGGCGCCAGGGGCGCGGCACGCCTGCACCGCCAGTTGACCCTGCGCACGCTGGTCACCGCCCGCGCCGCCGGCCTCGGCGTGGTCACGCTTTGGTGCGCGCCCGATACGCAGTACCGTTTTTTCCGCGCCGTGCAACGGCGTTGCGGACTCGATCTGCGCACCCAGCCCGAGGTCGATCTGGGACAACGCATGGCCTACGTCTTTGCCGAACGCGACGAGCGACCGCTGCTGCTGATCGGCACCGATTGCCCTGCCCTCGGCGCCACGCACTTTCACCAGGCGGCGCTCGCCCTGTGTTCGGGGATCGATGCCGTTTTCATCACGACGGAAGACGGCGGCTATTTTCTGGTGGGCCTGAGGCAGCCCTGCCCAGAAATCTTTGCCGGCATCGACTGGAGCACGACGCAGGTCATGGCGCAGACCCGGCGCCGACTCTCGGAACGCGGGCTGCGCTGGCAGGAGGTGGCGATGCTCTGGGATGTCGATCGAACGGAAGATGTCTCGCGCTGGCAAGCGCTGCAGCAGGCGGAGGCCGGCATTTTCGGAAAGCGCGTGCTTGAACACGCATCGCGGAGTACCATGACAGTCTCGGATCAAGGAGATCAATCATGAGCTTTCTTGAAGCAGTGCTGGGCCCGAAGTCGAAATACGACAAGAGTCTGCCCTATACCTACGAGGCCAGGATTCGCATGTTCGAGGAAAGCGAGGAGTACAAGTCCTACTTCTCCGACACCGTTTGCGGCCTGGTCGAATATCTGCACCGGCACAAGATCCCGTCCGATGGGGTAAGGATGTTCGAGATCTACCTCGACCGGGAGTTTCCGATCGATGCCGGTTTCTTTACCACGCCCGACCGGCAATGGCTGTTCAAGCCGGATATCTGCCGCGCCTTCCAGCAGCATTACGCGGGGCACATCCAGGACAAGACCTGCTCATTCAAGGACCGGGCTCGCGCCGGCATCGGCCCCTGAGCAAGCTTTCCGCGCGTCCGGAATCCGGGCCGGCAGGGACGGCGCGGACACATCGATTTCCCTGTCCCTCGCTGTAGCAGCGTCCAATCCGCTGCGTTGCCGGCTTGCGGCAACCGCCGCCGGTCGGCGTTGGCCGCTGACAAATGCTATGTACGCTGGCAGACAGATGGCCGAGGCTGCCTTGCATACCATCAATTCATCGCTGCCCTGGTTACTGCACGGTGTCTCTTGCGCAGTGACCGACGATGAACAATGGCGTGCCCATCCCGAGGAGGTAACAAATGAAACTGAACAGTCTCGTCTTGCTGCTCATGGCAGGTCTTACGACGATGGCACAAGCCCAGACGGCGGGCGTGGCGCCCGATGCCCTGGTAAAGAATGTCACCAACGAGGTCCTGCAAATCATCCGCAGCGACAAGGATATCCAGGCTGGCAACAGCAAGAAAGCGATCGAGTTGATCGAAGCCAGGGTGCTGCCGCACTTCAATTTCACCCACATGACCCAACTCGCCGTCGGCCAGAACTGGAAGAGCGCCGACGTGGCCCAGAAAAAGCAACTGGACGACGAGTTTCACACCCTGCTGGTGCGTACCTATGCCAAGGCCTTGACCGGGTACAAGAACCAGACCGTCGAATTCAAACCGTTCAAGATGAGTGCCGGTGGCGCGGACGCCAAGGTACGCACCCAGGTCAATCAGGGCAGCGGCAAACCCATCGGGCTCGACTACTACCTTGAAAAGCTGCAGGCCGGATGGAAGATTTTCGACATCGAGGTCGACGGCATCAGCCTCGTGACCAACTATCGCAGTTCCTTTGCCTCCGAGGTGAGTCACGGCGGCATAGACGGACTGATCAAATCCCTGCAGAACAAGAACCGGACGAGCGGCTACGAAGCGAAGAAGTAATGCGCGGGGCTTTATGCACAAATATTGTTCCTGAACTATTTTCAATTTTCGTCGGTCAAGATCAGAGCAGGCCTGTCAGCACCGGATGTTTCATTGTCAATCGGCAAAGGATAACGACCATGATCGCCCACGCCAGAATTGCGCCGCAGCAGTACCACTCGATACCCAACCCGGTCCATGCCGCAGCGAACCCGGCGAGCGGCCGCGAACACACCGCGTTGATTGTGGATGGTGGCGGCATGATCTGCGGATGCGGGGCCGCCGTGGAAGACATATTCGGGACGAGCCGGGGCCGACTGCTGGGGAAACCGGTTTCAGCGTTCATCGCCGGCCTGTTTGGGCATACCGAATCACCGCGCCAGGACGCAAGCTATCTCGTCCAGTTCAGCGCAGACGCCGGTTGGCGGGAATTCGAGGCAACCGACGCCCGCGGCCAAGGGTTTGCAGTGGAAGTCAGCGTATCGCGAAGGATGGCGGACGATCGCGAAGTTTTTGTCCTCGATCTGCGCCAGCCGATACAGGCGATATGACCCCTGTTCCACGTTTGCAGCGGGGCAACCGACGTGCATGAGCGTTTGCGGTCGGGCTCGCTGGGCGCGGTGCCATGCCTGCTGTTGATCTGCGCTTCGGCTGTCGCCGGAGTCGCTGCGCCGGGGTCGGATCCCGCGGCGACATTGCGCCAGCGCCATGTGTCGATGCAGGAACAATTGCGGACCAATCAATTCGGACGGCCGCTGGTCCTCGATTCCATTGAAACCGCGGACCGGCTGCAGGGCGACATCTACGCCATCGTCGATTACCCGCTGGACAAGGTCAGTGCCGGTCTGGCCAGTCCGGATCACTGGTGCGACGTGATGCTGCTCCACATCAACACCAAATATTGTCATGCAATGGCAGGACCTTCCGGCACCGTCCTGAGAGTGAATGTCGGTGGCAAAAAGCAGGAAGCACTCGCCGATTCAGGGCGTATTGAATTCAGATTCAGCGCCGCCGCAGCGACGCCGGACTATTTTGCAACAGCCCTCGACGCTGAAAACGGACCGCTCGGCACCAGCGACTATCGCGTTCGCCTGGAAGCGGTAGCGCTGCCGAACGCCAGGACCTTCGTCCATCTGACCTACTCCTACACCATCAATCTTGCCGCACGGCTGGCCATGAAGACCTATCTCGGCACCGTCGGCAACGACAAAGTGGGCTTCACCCTGAGCAGTACTCAAGTCGGCGGTCAAGCCAGCCATATTGGCGGGGTACGCGGCCTCGTGGAACGCAACACGATGCGTTATTACCTCGCGATCGACAGCTTTCTCGGGGCCACCGACGCGGTAGCCGCGGTCCGGCTTGAACACCGTTTGCAGAGCTGGTTTACGGCTGTCGAGCGGTATCCGCGGCAGTTACATGAGATGGATCGGGCCGAGTATCTGGAGATGAAGCGCGCCGAGCACTTGCGCCAGCAGACAGAACGCTGACGGGGTCGGCCAGGCTGACGCTCATCGCGGCGCTTACTTCAGCAGGATATCGTTCCTTACTGCGATGACGCCGGGCACCGTTCGCGCGAGCTCCGCGGCACGGTCGACTTCCTGCAGCGAGTTAGCGAAGCCGCTCAACTGCACGACACCCCTGTTGCTATGGACGTTGATGCGCAGGGCGCTCACTTTCTCGTCCTGAAAAAACGCGGTCTTCACCTTGGTCGTGGTCACCGTGTCATCGAGCAGTTCGCCTGCGGTCTCCTGTCGCGGCGTATCGGCATGGGCGGTTCCTGCTACCAGCATGCCGGTGCTGCCGGCGACCAGAAGCATGGTGGAAGCAGCGACGAGGCGACTGCGAAACGATGTCGATTTCATGATCTCTATTCCTTCTTGTAATTGGGAAATGCCGCCCGCGGATGATCGGCAAACTGCGTAGCCGTATATTTGCGCGCCGACATTGCTCTGCCAGGCATCCTGTTCCGCACCACGCCGGCAGTCTGTGCGACAGCGAACACTTGCGCCGTCGGGTTCGCCAGTTCAGTCAGCACGCATGGCAGCCAGCCGGCTCCGGCGGGCTGTTCCTTAACATCCGGTTACATGCCTCACCAAACGGATCGTCTACAATCGCGACCATGAAAACATCCTCCCGTCTTGGACTGGCGTCCCTCGCCGTGATCATCATTGCCGCAGCCGGCTACGCGGTTTGGCGCAATTCCGGTACGAACGGTGACTCGCCAAAATTCAAACTGGCCAAGGCCGAGAGCGGCCCGCTCACGGCCGCTGTCTCCGCCACCGGCACATTGAATCCGGTGGTTTCGGTGCAGGTCGGCTCGCAAGTCTCCGGCCAGATCAAGGAGATTCTGGTCGACTTCAACTCGCCGGTGAAGTTCGGCCAGTTGATCGCGCGGCTGGACCCGGAAACCTATGAGCATCGCGTACGCCAGGCCCAGGCCGACGTCGACGCGGCGCGCGCCGCTCAGGGAGTGCAGCAGGCGGAGGTGTCCCGCGCCCGCGCCAACCTGTCCAACGCCCAGCGTGACTACGAGCGCAAGAAGACGCTGGTGGAGAAAAACTTCATCTCCCCGGCCGAACGCGACACGGCGCAGAACACCCTGGACGCGGCGCGCGCCTCGCTGGCCTCGGCCGAAGCCCAGGTGAAGAACGGCGAAGCGGTCGTGCGTCAGCGCGAGGCCCAGCTCGCGGCGGCCCGCGTCGATCTGCAGCGCACCTCGATCACGGCCCCGGTAGATGGCATCGTGGTCAAGCGCAGCATCGAGCCGGGGCAAACGGTGGCCGCCAGCCTCCAGTCACCTGAACTGTTCGTCATCGCCAAGAACCTGACCGACATGCAGGTGGAAACCTCGATCGACGAGGCCGACGTGGGTCGCGTGCGCGTCGGCCAAAAAGCCAGCTTCACGGTGGATGCCTTCGCCGGCCGCCATTTCGAGGGCGAGGTGCGCCAGGTACGCAAGGCCGCCACCGTGGTATCGAACGTCGTGACCTACATCGTGGTGATCTCCGCGGCCAACCCCGATCTCACCTTGCTGCCGGGCATGACAGCCAATGTGCGCATCGTCACCGCGCACAAGGACAAGACGCTCAAGGCGCCCAATGCGGCGCTGCGTTACCGCCCGACGGGCAATGGCGACGACAGGAAGACCACCGTCGCCGTCCCGTCAGCGCCGACTCCTGCGGCAGCGGCTGGTGCCGGAGGCAGCAGCGGCGGAGGCGGCGGGCTTGCCCAGTTACGCGAGCGGCTGGTGGCCGAACTGAAGCTCGATGCCGACCAGCAGGGCAAGGTCGATGCGATCTTCTCCGGCATGCGCGACAAGTTCAGGGCCGCCCGCGATCTGCCGGAGGCGGAAAAAGCCAAGGCGCAAGAGCGCAATCGCGCCGAGATCCGCGAGAAAATCGCGGCCATCCTCGCGCCTGAACAGAAGAAGCGCTACGACGAACTGGCCAGCGAATCGCAGGCCGCGCGCGCCGGCGGCGGTGGCGGCAGCGGACGCATCTGGATCGTCGGCGAGGACGGCAAACCCAAGGGCATCGAGGTGCGTCTCGGTCTCACCGACGGCAGCATGACCGAGATCGTTTCCGGCGATATCAAGGAGGGCCAGGAAGTCATCGTCGGGCAGCAAGCTGCAGCGAAGGCTGCCGGCATGCCCGGCCCGCGCCTTTTCTAGGCCCAGCAGCCGTGAGCGAGCCGCTGATCCGGGTCGAGGGACTGGCCAAGGATTACGTCATGGGCAGCAACGTGGTGCCGGCCCTGCGCGGCGTCACGCTCGACATTGCGGCCGGGGAATTCGTCGCCGTCATGGGGCCGTCGGGTTCCGGCAAGTCCACTTTCATGAACCTGCTCGGCTGCCTCGACCATCCGAGTGCCGGCAGCTACTGGCTCGGCGGCCAGAAAGTTTCGGCGCTCTCGGGCGACGAATTGGCAGTAGTGCGCAATCGCAAGCTGGGATTCGTCTTCCAGCACTTCAACCTGCTGGCGCGTACCTCGGCGCTGGACAATGTTGCGCTGCCACTGCTGTATGGCAATGTACCGGCGTCGGAACGCCATCCGCGCGCGGAACGGCGCCTGACCCAGATCGGCCTGGCGGATCGCATGGACCATCACCCGTCGCAGCTTTCCGGCGGCCAGCAGCAGCGCGTCGCCATCGCCCGCGCGCTGGTCAATGATCCGCAACTGGTGCTGGCCGACGAGCCGACCGGCGCGCTGGATTCGCATACCAGCGTCGAGATCATGGCGCTGTTGCAGCAGCTCAACCGCGAGGGCATCACCATCGTGCTGGTGACCCACGAGCACGACATTGCCGACTTCGCCGGACGCATCATTTCCTTCCGCGACGGCAAGGTAATCGAAGACCACGGCAACGCGCCGAAAGACGCGGCGGCGCAACTATGAACTTCGCCGCCACCCTGCGCATCGCCCTGCTCGCCCTGCGCATCAACAAGCTGCGCTCGGCGCTGACCATGCTCGGCATCATCATTGGCGTCGCCGCCGTGATCGTCATGATCGCCGTCGGCAACGGCGCCCAGGCGCGGGTCGAGGACCAGATCAAGAGCCTCGGTTCCAACATCATCATGGTCCTTTCCGGCTCAATGACCTCGGGCGGCGCGCGCGGTGGCAGCGGTTCGCAGCCGACCATCACCGAGGACGACGCCTACGCGCTAAACCGCGAGATCGATGAAATCCAGGCCGCGGCGCCGTCGCTGCGCGGCAGCGGACAAGTGGTGCTGGGCAACACCAACTGGTCCACGGTGTTCTACGGCACCTCGCCGGAATATCTCCAGGTTCGCGACTGGCCGGTGATCGAGGGCCGCGGCTTCGAACAGGCGGAAGTCAATGGCGCCGGCAAGGTAATCCTGATCGGCCAGACCGTGGCGCAGAACCTGTTCGGCGAGAGCAGTCCGCTCGACCAGGTGGTGCGTATCAACAAGGTGCCGCTGACCATCATCGGCGTGCTCGACCGCAAGGGCCAGAACATGATGGGGCAGGACCAGGACGACATCATCCTGATGCCGATCAGCACGGCCCGCAAACGCGTACTCGGCTCCAGCCGTTACGCCGCCGGGCGCAACGTCGGCTCGATCATGGTCAAGACCAAGGATGGCGCCAACATGGCGGAAGCGGAGGCCCGCATGCGCGAGCTGATGCGCCAGCGCCACCGGCTGCAGCAGGGACAGGACGACGACTTTTACGTACGCAACCTGTCCGAAATCCTCCAGGCCCAAGAGGCCTCGTCGAAGGTGATGTCGCTGCTGCTGGCGGCCGTCGCCTCGGTCTCGCTGCTGGTGGGCGGCATCGGCATCATGAACATCATGCTGGTCTCGGTCACCGAGCGCACGCGCGAGATCGGCCTGCGCATGGCGGTCGGCGCCCGCGGCCGCGACATCCTGACCCAGTTCCTGGTCGAGGCCGTCACCCTGTCGCTGATCGGCGGCGCCATCGGCATCCTGCTCGGCGTCGGCGGCGCCACGGCGATCGCCCAGTTCGCCGGCTGGCGCACCGAACTCTCGGGCGGCTCGATCGTGCTCGCCGCCGGTTTTGCCGGTGCGATCGGCATATTTTTCGGCTACTACCCGGCGAAGAAAGCCTCGCGCCTCCTGCCCATCGAGGCCCTGCGCTACGAATAGCGGCTAGCCTGATTCACCGGCCGGCTTCGGCGATCAATGCTTGCCGACTGCGTCGATGAGTTTGCTGAGGTCGTCGGGCGGGTTGATGAAGCGGAACCCGGAGGAATGTCCGCGGCTGCCATCCGGCAGCGTAACGAGTTCTGAATAACGTACTTCAAGGTCGACGGTGACCGGGGCGCAACCCGGAATTTCGATCTGGCTGCCCACGAGCACCGTGCCTGGCTCGAGCGCAATGTCGGCAGAATAGAAGAGGGCACTGATGCCGCCAAGGCTGATATCCCGTATCTTCGCTTCGAAGGGCATGATGCCGCCGGCATCGGCGACGCACCGCAGCAGCGCCGGCGAGGTCACTTCGCGGCGATCGTGTTGACGGCGCTGCTGTACGGCAAGGATATCCGGATAGCGCAAGCAGATGGCCGGAATGCCTTTGTGGATTACCTGGCTCGGTCCGGCAGCGACGAACTCGATGTGCCAACCGCCCGGCCTCGACACGAAAGTCACATTGGCGCGGGCAAGCAAGGCACTATTTGCCGATTCGTCCGCAGCCCGGGTGACGATGATGAACCCCCATTGTGCGTCGGCGCCAATAATCTGCGCGGAGAACGGATCTTTATTCCCCGGGATTTCTGCCGTGACAACCTCGTTCCGGGCGACCAATGCATCGAGCACTCGCTTGATCTCGATCCGTGAGCGCAGCAGCTGGTCCGCTGCAGGCGCAGCCTTTTCGGTCGTGGGCATAAGCAATGCGGTACCTGTTCGGAAAGTTTCGACCAGAAGCTGGTCACGTCCCGAGTAATTATCCCACCAGAAGATCGACAGTCGGCCGACGGGTTGACGGTTTCCTGCAATCGCTGTCGGCGGCAGTCCAGCCACTTCGCCATTGCTGACGTTCGCTTGGCGTGATTTCTCCGGCGCCGTCATTGGCGATACCTTAGACATGGGATTTGAGCGGCCGACGTCCGGGAGGGCCTGCCGCTACAAGGGGTAGAATTCGATTCAGGTTGCGGTCGACAGGGGTCACTCAATGAAAAGAACGATTGCGTTGTTGATTGTCGGCTCCAGTTGCAAGAACTGTCCGTGGTGATGTGCCCAAGAAATATTTAGCGCATGAATCTCTCACATTTAGTCTTGCTGATCATGCTGTTTGCAGCGCCTGTCCAAGCTGCGGTCGCTTTGCAGGCGCCCCAAATGGATATGGTCCCGCCGCGCATCAAGGCATTGCTGGAGGAGGCTTGGTCACTGGAGCAATCGGCGATGGGCAGCGAGGACCAGGCACTGGCCGGGGCCATCTACTGTGAAGCGGCTCGTTATGGAAGTCCGGAAGCGCATTACCGGGCAGGGCTGATCTACCTGAGGGGACCAGGCGATGTGCGCGACCTAGTCGCTGCCAAGTCATTCCTGACCTACGCGACGGAATTGGGACATGAACAGGCAGTTTCCCTGTTACCCGAACTCCAGGAACAACCCATTCGGCAACCCGTCTGCCTGACTCAGACCGAAGCCTACCGGAAGGTCGCTGCCTTCGATTTTGGACGTTATGTCCGGCAACTCCCTTTGACCCAAAGCAAGATTGCCGCCCTGATCCTGCGCCTCGCTCCCGAGTATGGCGTTACCCCTGAACTGGCGATCGCCGTCGCTGCGGTCGAATCCAACTTCGACCCGCGCGCGTTGTCGCCCAAGAACGCTCAGGGGGTCATGCAACTGATTCCTGCCACTGCAGCACGTTTTAATGTGCGCAACGTCTGGAATCCGGAAGACAACATCCGTGGCGGCTTGGCTTATTTGCGCTGGCTCCACCGTCGCTTTGCCGGAGACCTGAGCAAGGTGGTCGCCGCTTACAACGCAGGCGAAGCTGCGGTAGACCGTCATGGCGGCATCCCGCCCTACTACGAAACCCAATCCTATGTTTTTCGAGTCCTGAGCTTTGCCCGGCGAAACAAACATCCGGTATCAAATCACTGAAGGCTTTATTCATCGCCTGCGCCCATCCGCTGCACAACAACACAAACTCATTGCGCCGCAGCCGCGGCGTGCCGCCTGGATTGCAACCCCAAGTGGGTACGGCCCGAGTGAAGGCGATCCGCCGCGACAAGGCCGCAATTTCCGCACACGGATGATGGATAATTCAGTCTTTCCGTCGCGCAAACAATCATGGCTGAAGAAGTCGAACTCAAGCTGGCGCTTGCCGAGGGCCATCAGTCACGCTTCCTGAGGCACCCGCTGCTGAAGCAGGCGACCCTGCGTCATGCCGATACGCTCGACAACATCTATTACGACACGGCGGATCTTTCCCTGCGTCGACGCGGCATCGCCCTGCGCCTGCGCCGCAAAGGGCGCGACTGGGTGCAAACAGTCAAGCTGGCCGGCAGTTCCGCCGCCGGCCTCTCCAGCCGACCCGAGTGGGAAACTCCTTACACCGGAAATTTCGACTTTTCCGGCGTCGATCAGCCGGCCGTGCGCGAATGGCTGCAGCGACCCAAGCTGCTGGCTCGCATCGTGCCTATTTGCGAAACCCGCTTTCGCCGCATCACCTGGAACTTTTCTGCCGGTCCCGGCGCCGTGCTGCTGACCCTTGATCGAGGGTGGATCATTGCCAACGGGCGCCGCGAAGCCATCTCGGAAGTGGAACTGGAACTCGCCGGAGCGCCGGTTAGCGCCATTTTCGGCCTCGCCGCGCAACTCGCCGACCGCGTCACGCTGACGCCTTCGGTATTGTCCAAGGCAGAGCGCGGCTATCGCCTGCATACCGGGGCGCTGCCGGTGCCGTTCAAAGCCGAAACCGTGGCGCTGTCCGCCGCCATGACCCCGTTCGAGGCCTTCCACCACATTGCGCTGTCCTGCCTCGAACACATGCAGCAGAATCATCGCGGGGCGCTGAGCAGCGACGATGCGGAGTACATCCACCAGATGCGCGTCGCGGCGCGCCGGTTGAGGGCTGCGCTGCGGCTTTTCGCGCCGGTGCTGCCGGAGCATTTTGCCGAACCTCTGCGGCCGCCGCTGTCGGCATTGATGCAGCAACTGGGTCGCGCCCGCGACCTCGATGTGCTGCTGGCCGAAATTGCCAATCCGGTGCTGGCCGCCTTGCCCAACGAACCCCGGCTACCGGCACTGGCCAGCGACATTACCAACCGTCGCTACACGGCTCGCGCCCAGGCAATTGTGATGCTGGCGGCGCCGGACTACGGGCGCATGCTGCTGACCGCGCTGGAATCGCTGCACACCAGGCCGGTCGAATCCGGACCCGCGATCCTGCTCCTGAGTTTCGCCGCCGAACGCCTGAAACGCTTGCGCAACAAGGTACGGCGACTGGCGTCGGCGGCCAGCATTGACGATCCGGCATCGCTGCACGCCCTGCGCATCGGCGTCAAACGCCTGCGTTACGCGCTGGAATTCTTTTCGCCGCTGGTGCCGGAACGGGCCTTGAGCCGTGTGCTGGAACAGCTCGCCACCTTGCAGGACACGCTGGGCCAGCTCAACGACCTGTCCAGCGCCGGAGCCATGCTGATGGATTGCGCCGGCGACGATCCGCGGCTGCGCGAGGCGGTAACGCTGATCGGCGGCTGGCATGGCCCCCACTATGCCAGCCTGCTGGCCGGCATATCGCGCGAACTGGTTCGTCTGGCCCGGCTGCGCCTGCCGAAACTTGCTGGATGTGTCGGGTAGTATTCCCGTAGCACCCGCGATGCAGCCTTGGCACCCACACATGGAGGCAGAACATGGACTTGATACTCTGGCGTCACGCTGAGGCCGAGGAAGGCGATGGCGCCCTCCCCGACAACAAGCGGCGCCTCACCGCGCGCGGTGAAAAGCAGTCGAAGCAGGTCGCACGCTGGCTGCGCCAGCACTTGCCGCGCAAACGGAAAATCCTCGTCAGCCCCGCCGAACGCACCCAGCAAACGGCGCATGCACTGGAACTGGCCTATGAGATCGAGCCCAAACTCGGCACCGGCGCGTCTGCGACGGATGTACTGACCGCTGCCGGCTGGCCCGATCACGGTGGCGCGGTGCTGATCATCGGGCATCAGCCGACCCTGGGGCGTGTCGCCGCACTGCTGCTTGGCGGCAAGGAGGCGGACTGGTCGATCAAGAAGGGCGGCGTCTGGTGGTTTTCCCGCCGCGCGCGCAGCGACGAGCGGCAAACCGTGCTGCGCGCGGTCCTGAACCCCGACCTGGTTTGAGTCGGGCGTGCGGCAGCAGGATTCCATTTCCATGTCGGTTGCGGAAACCTGGGTATTTTGATATTTTAGGCATCGATATAAATAAATCGCGCCGCACCTGCAAGCGCCCAGCCGCCATGTCCAAGAAATCCGCTCCCGCCGCTTCCGATACCGAAACCCGCGCCACGTCGGAACACGCGCCCGATCTCCGGTTGTGGCTGCGCACACTGGCCTGCACCAATCTGATCGAAAATCACATCCGCTCGCGCTTGCGCACCGAGTTCAACATCACGCTGCCGCGCTTTGATCTGATGGCCCAGCTTGAGCGCTCGCCACAGGGCCTCAAGATGGGCGAGCTGTCCAAACGCATGATGGTGACCGGTGGCAACGTGACCGGAATTACCGATCAACTGGTCACCGAGGGCTTGGTCGTGCGCGAAGACAGCCCCAAGGACCGGCGTGCCTACATCGTCAGGCTGACGCCGGAGGGGCGCCGCAGCTTCCGCAAGATGGCCGAAGCGCATGAGATGTGGGTGGTCGAGCTGTTCGGCGGGATGGGAGAACAGCAGCGCGGCCAGCTCTACGAATTGCTTGCCCAGTTGAAATCAAGCGCCGCCCGTATTGCGGGAAGCAAGTGATCTGACGCCGGGAGGGCAGGGCGCGGAATTGCGGTAAAGTAACGCAGTCTCACCGAGCCCACGAAATCCGAGCCCACAAAATGATTGCGCGCCGAAGGAAATCCCCCGCGGGACACTCGAACAATCAGGTTGCGAGTACAACGCCCGCGCCGCTTCTGTCGGGCTGTCCCGGATGAAAAGGCTAGCCCCGAGTCTGCTGGTGCTCGCGGCACTGATCGGTGGCACCGTATTCTTGCGGCCCGACAACATCAACCCACTGATCGACACCTCCATTGCCCACCGTGGCAGTCTGATGTCCAGGGCCAGGGTCAGCGTCGACGCCGTGAAAATTGCGCCTGCCAGCGGCAGGGGCACGATCAACAACCTCGTGATCGGCAATCCGGCGGGATTCAAGTCGGCGTATGCCATCAAGGCAGACCGCATCGATCTCGAGATAGACCTCGCCTCGCTCAACCATGACGTCGTCGTAGTTCACTTCCTTGTCATCGATGGCCCGGAGGTGCTTTACCAGCAAGGCGACGCGATGACGAACTTCGATGCAATCCAGAAGAACATTTTGAGCTATCTGGGGGGCATCGAAAGCGGAATGGGTGTGCAAGGCAAGAAACTGATCGTCGAGGAACTCACCATCTACAACGCCAGGGCGCAGGCCAGCGCAGCCTTCATGAACAACAAGAACGTCAGCGTCGCGCTGCCGGACATCAGCCTGAAGAACATCGGCAAGGCCAAGGGTGGCGTCACACCCGGAGAACTGGGCCAGGAAGTGTTCGGCGCCTTGAATGCAAAACTCAGTACTGCAGCGAACTTCGACCGGCTGAAAATGTCCTCCGACCAAAGGCTGGACAAGGCAGGACAAGGCACGGCCATGTGACAACGACCGCGCCTGCCGGCGGGTGGGCGCAGCCTGTAATACAATACGCCCCTTGCGCGCCCTGCCGGTTGGCGCCCAGTTCGGCATTTCGCCGCATTTCCTTCAAGCGCTTCGCCGCCTGAACCGGTTCCCCATCGCAGCCAATGCGGGGGCAGGCCGATTCAGGAGTTCATTTGAACGCGACCACCGAGAGCCTCATCCAATCCCCCGACGGTACCAAGAACGACAGCGCAGCCGCCGTGGCGCCAGCGCCGACTTTCAATGACCTGGGCTTGCTGCCCGAGTTGATGCGCGCCATCCAGGACGCCGGCTACACCACGCCGACACCGATCCAGACCCAGGCCATTCCGATCATTCTGGCCGGCAAGGATGTCATGGGCGGCGCCCAGACCGGCACCGGCAAGACGGCCGGCTTCACCCTGCCACTGCTGCAACGCCTGGCGCGCCATGCCAGCAGTTCGCCCTCGCCGGCCCGTCATCCGGTTCGCGCGCTGATCCTGGCGCCGACGCGCGAGCTGGCGATGCAGGTGCATCAGAGCGTGGTCACCTACAGCAAGCACCTGCCGCTGCGCTCGGTCTGCATCTACGGCGGCGTCGATATCCGGCCGCAGATCGCCGAACTGCGCGAAGGTCGCGAGATCGTCGTCGCCACGCCGGGCCGCTTGCTCGATCACGTGCAGCAGAAAAGCGTCAGCTTCAACTTCGTCGAAGTGCTGGTGCTCGACGAAGCCGACCGCATGCTGGACATGGGCTTCATC
>Ga0154359_1231_pt1 | contig 85445 bp, 75 predicted proteins | sample RifGroA2_FD_115887 | JGI IMG/M metagenome (GOLD analysis project Ga0154359, IMG submission 115887) | Rhodocyclales bacterium GWA2_65_20
CGTCCATCTCTCTTCATGTATTGTGAGATTGTCATGGTCGAGCAAAGTTCAATGTTTGTCGCCATATTTATCGACTAGTGAGTAAGCTTTCACTCAGATTTCTTCCGCCTCGATCTTGATCGCGCCGCAGGGGCACTCGGTGGCGCACATGCCGCAACCCTTGCAGTAGTCGTAGTTGAACTCGAAGCGCTTGCCGGGGCCGAGTTTGATGACGGCGTTGTCGGGGCAGACGCCATAGCAGTTGTCGCATTCGAAGCAGTTGCCGCAGGAGAGGCAGCGGCGCGCTTCGAACAGGGCGTTGTTTTCGTCGAGACCGCCCAGCACTTCCTCGAACGTGGACTGGCGGCGGATGATGTCCAGCACCGGCCGCAGCGTTTTCGGCGCATCGGAGTAGTACCAGGTGTTCAGCCGTTCGAAGGTGGCTACCTCGGCCTTGGGCGGCGGAACAAAGGCGACGCCCTTGAGCCAGGCGTCGATGGCACGGGCGGCCTTCTTGCCGTGGCCGATGGCGACGGTCACGGTACGATCGTTGCCGGCCATGTCGCCGCCGGCAAAAATTCCAGGATGACCGGTCATCATGGTTGAATCGACCTTTACGTTGCCGCCTTCGATGGCCAGTCCCGGCACGTTTTCCAGCAGGGAGAGGTCGACGTCCTGGCCCAGCGCCAGGACCAGCGAATCGGCGGCAATGGTCTCGTATTCGCCCGTGGGTTGCGGGAAGCCGTTTTCGTCGAGAGCCATCTTCTCGACCATCAGCCCGTCCTCGCCGGACTCCTTGATGGTGGACAGCCACTTCATCATGACGCCTTCCTGAAGGGCTTCTTCCACCTCGAAGTCGTGCGCCGGCATTTTCTCGCGGGTGCGGCGATAGACGATGATGGATTCTTCGGCGCCCAGTCGCTTGGCCGTGCGCGCCACGTCGATGGCAGTATTGCCGCCGCCATAGACCACCACCCGGCGACCCAGCAGCGGCATGGCATCGGGTTCGCCTTCCATGTCATGCAGCACCGACACGGCATCCATGATCTTGTTGGCGTCGCCGGCCGGGATGTAGGCACGCTTGGCGATGTGGGCGCCGACACCGAGGAAGACGGCATCGAAGCCTTCCTTCAGGGCCTCGGGTAGCTTGTCCACCCGGTTGTTCAGATGCAGCTCGACGCCAAGCTCGACGATGCGCGCGATCTCGGCCTCGAGCACATCGCGCGGCAGGCGATACTTGGGAATGCCGTAGCGCATCATGCCGCCGGCGATCGGAGCCGCTTCGCGGATGACAACGTGGTGGCCGAGACGGGCGAGGTGGTAGGCCGCGGACAGTCCGGCCGGGCCTGAGCCGACGACCAAAACCCGCTTGCCGCTCTTTGTCGCCGGCGCATCGAACTTCCAGCCATGCTTGATCGCCTCGTCGCCAAGGAAGCGCTCTACGGAATTGATGCCCACCGTCGCATCCATCCGGCCTCTATTGCAGGCGCCTTCGCAGGGGTGATAGCAGACGCGGCCCATGGTGGCGGGCAGCGGGTTGTTCTCGACCAGTGAGCGCCAGGCTCTTTCGTAGTTGCCGCTTTCGGCGTGGAACAGCCAGCCCTGGATGTTCTCGCCGGCGGGGCAGGCATTGTTGCAGGGTGGCAGTCGGTCGATATACACCGGCCGCGAGGTGCGCCAAGAACCGGTGTGATTGGCCAGCGAGGAGCCGGGGTTTAGGGTGATGGCGAAGGGTTTATCCATGTCAGATTCCTTTACGGGCCTGCAGCCCGTACTTGCGGATGTTCTTATCGGCCAGCGCCTGGATCCGGGCAATGGTTTCGACGGCAGGGCTCTTTCCGAACAGGTGGGCATAGCGCTTTTGCGGTCGCAGATAATCCTCCACCGGAAGCGGTCGCCGTATCGCCAGCGCCGACTTTACGACTCCATACTCAGCCTCGAACACCGGAAAGATCCCGGTTTCCTTGGCCAGTCGGGCCATGCGGATGGTATCGTGCGAGGCGGTGCCCCAGCCCAGCGGGCAGGGAACGAGAATGTGGATGTAGCGCGCGCCGCGCATGCCCATTGCTTTGGTGACCTTGTATTCCAGATCGCGCAGATCGGCCACCGTCGCGGTGGCTACATAGGGAATCTCGTGCGCCATGGCGATGGCCGGGACGAACTTGCCCTGGCCGAACTGATTTCCGGGTTCGGGCCCGAGCGGCATGGTGGTCGCGGTGCGCGCCGCCGGCGGCGTCGCCGAACTGCGCTGCACCCCCGTGTTCATGTAGCCGCCGTTGTCATAGCAGATGTAAAGCACGTCGTCGTTGCGCTCGAACATGCCCGACAGGCAGCCGAAGCCGATGTCGGTGGTGCCGCCGTCGCCACCTTGCGCGACGACGCGGACGTCGCCGCCCTGGCCCTTTTGCTTCTTCACCTTGATAGCTGCGGCAATGCCGGTGGCGACCGCCGCCGTGTTGCCGAACAGCGAGTGGATCCACGGAATCTGCCAGGAGGTCTCCGGGTAGGGCGTGGAGAACACTTCGAGACAGCCGGTGGCGTTGGCGGCGATCAGTTGTCGGTTGCTGGCATTCATCGCCGCGTCGATCGCGTAGCGTGCACCGAGCGCTTCGCCGCAGCCCTGGCAGGCGCGATGCCCCGAGTTGAGCGAGTTGGTGCGCTGCATGTTGGCCTGCACGCTGCGTTCTTCGGGCGCCAGCAGCCGGTTGCCGACGGTGAAGGTGCCGGTCTGGTAGAACTTGACGGGTTGCAGTGACATGGCGGCTCCTAGGCGATTTTCGAGGCGACGGTGCCGAGGTCGCGCAGCATGCTTTCCGCAGCGGGACCGGAGCGCCGGGTCAGTCGTTCGCGTTCGAGCTGCCGGTTGATGACTTCCCAGTCGAGATCGAGGAAGGTCAGCGGCCCCAATTCGTTGCGCGCGGCCCGAATGAACAGGGCATGCAGCGACTTCTTGGTAATGGCTCGGCCACCGAGGCCGGCGACCACGGTGTAGCCCTTGAGTCCCAGCCCGGTGACGGCGAGGCGGACGTTGGTCGCGACGATGCCGCCGATGCCCACGGCGAGGCTCTTTTCCAGGATGACGAAGCGCTTGCAGCCCTTCAGCGCTTCGCGTATGGCATCGAGCGGGAAGGGGCGGAACGAGGTGATGCCGAGCACGCCGACCTTGTGGCCGGCATCGCGCATTTCATCCACCACATCCTTGATCGTGCCCAGCACCGAACCCATCGCCACCACCATGGTCTCGGCGTCTTCGCCGCGGTAGGTGTGCGTCAGGCCGCCAATCTTGCGACCGAACACCTTCTGGAATTCTTCCGCCATTTGCGGAATGCGTTCCAGCGCCTGCATCTGCTTGGCATGGGCGAGATAGCGCACTTCCATGAAGGCCTCCGGTCCGACCATGGCGCCGATCGACACCGGCTCGGCGGGATCGAGCACCTGGCGCGGCTCGTAGGGTGGCAGGAAGGCATCGACCTGCTCTTGCGTCGGCATATCCACGCGTTCGTAGGCATGGGTAAGGATGAAGCCGTCCATGCAGACCATGACCGGCAGCGACAATTCTTCGGCCAGCTTGAAAGCCTGGATGTGCAGGTCGAGCGCCTCCTGGTTGGTTTCGGCAAACAGCTGTATCCAGCCGCAGTCGCGCTGCGAGAGCGAATCGGAGTGGTCGTTCCAGATGTTGATCGGCGCGCCGATGGCGCGGTTGGCCACCGTCATCACGATCGGCAGGCCGAGGCCGGACGCGTTGTAGACGGCCTCGACCATGAACAGCAACCCCTGCGAGGCAGTTGCCGTGTAAGTGCGCGCACCTGCGGCCGACGAGCCGATGGCGACGCTCATGGCGGCGAATTCGGATTCGACGTTGATGAATTCGCAGTCGGCCAGTTCGCCCGATTTGCACATTTCGCCAAGTCCTTCGACGATATGGGTCTGCGGCGAGATCGGATAGGCGCAGATCACTTCGGGCCGGCACAGGGCGACGGCCTCGGCCACGGCGTGGGAACCTTCACACTGCTTAAGCATGGGCGGCCTCCTTGCGCGCTTCTTCCGTTTCGGCGCGAACGATGTCGTAGGCCTCGGTGGCGCCGGCAATGTTGCCGGCGGCGACCTTGCCCGAGAACCGGCTGTTGATGGCCATGATCACCGATTCGAGCTTGATCACGCCGGCGATGGCGGCGAAGCCGCCGAGCAGCGGCACATTCGGCATCGGCCGACCGACGTGCTTCTTGCTCAGATCGGTGGCGGCCACGGTGCACAGGCGCTCATGCGGCCAGTCGCGAATGAAATCGCCGAGGCCGAGTTCTTCGAAGCTCTTGTTGGTGTTGATCAGGATGTAGCCGCCCTTTTTCAGGCCGGCGAAGACATCCACTTGATGCAACAGGGTCGGATCCTGGATGATCAGCGCGTCGGGTTCCATGATCGGCTCGCGCAGCCGGATCTCCCGGTTGGCAATGCGACAAAAGGCCACCACCGGCGCTCCCATGCGCTCCGAACCGAAACTGGGAAAGGCCTGCGCGTGGCGGCCTTCTTCAAATGCGGCGATCGACAGCATCTCTGCCGCCGTGACCACTCCCTGACCGCCACGGCCATGAATTCGAACCTGGAACATGCTTCCTCCTTGGTTTTTTGCCAGCGGGGCGACTTTACGCCCATAGCGCGCCGAATGGAAATAAGGGAAAACCGCAACTTGCAAGTTGCGGCTCCCTCCGCCCCGGTAGAATTGCGCTTCACCCCGAATCAAGGCTGGCACATGAAGCATATTACCGACGACGTCCGCATTCGCGAGATCAAGGAACTCTCGCCCCCCGCGCACATTTCGCGTGAATTTCCCACCACCGACGCTGCCGCCGAGACGACCTACACGGCACGCCAGGCCCAGCATCGCGTGTTGCATGGCGCCGATGGCCGGCTGGTGGTGGTGGTCGGCCCCTGCTCGATCCACGACTATGAAGCGGCGATGGAGTACGCGCGCAAGCTGCATCAGGAAGCAGTGCGACTGGGCGACGACCTGCTGATCCTGATGCGGGTGTATTTCGAGAAGCCGCGCACCACGGTGGGCTGGAAAGGCCTGATCAACGATCCGCGCATGGATGGCAGCTTCCGCATCAACGAAGGCCTGCGCCTGGCGCGCAAACTGCTGTGGGAAATCAATGAACTCGGCCTGCCCTGCGCCACGGAATTCCTTGACACCATCACGCCGCAGTACACGGCGGACCTGATCAGTTGGGGCGCCATTGGCGCCCGCACCACGGAATCGCAGGTGCATCGCGAACTGGCTTCGGGACTCTCCTGCCCGGTCGGTTTCAAGAACGGTACCGACGGCAATATTCGCATCGCGGTGGATGCGATAAAGGCCGCGGCCAGTCCCCATCATTTCCTTTCGGTGACCAAGGCCGGCCATTCGGCGATCGTCTCCACCAACGGCAACGAGGACTGCCACGTCATCCTGCGCGGCGGCAAGGCGCCGAACTATGATGCCGCGGCGGTTGATGCCGCGTGCGTCGAACTGGGCAAGTCCGGCCTTGCGGCGCGCGTCATGATCGATTTTTCTCATGCCAACACCAGCAAGCAGTTCAAGCGCCAGCTCGATGTGGCGCGCGACGTTGCCGCCCAGCTGGCGGCAGGCGACGAGCGCATTTTCGGTGTGATGATCGAGTCGCATCTCAAGGAAGGCCGCCAGGATCTGACGCCCGGCAAACCACTCGAATACGGTGTTTCGGTAACCGATGCCTGTCTCGGCTGGGAAGACACGGTCATCGCACTGGATATCCTCGCCACCGCAGTGAAGGCGCGCCGCGTCGCTCTTGCGGAGCGCTGAAGCGTTCATGACCGGCCGCCTGTTTGCCGCGCTGCTGGTCCTCTCGCTGGCCTTCCGTTTCTGGCTGGCGTCCGCCTTTCCGATTACCGGCGACGAGGCTTATTTCATCTGGTGGGGCTGGAGGCCGGACTGGGGCTTCTACGACCATCCACCGATGATCGGCTGGTGGCTCGCCGCGCTGTTGACGGTCGGCGATGCCGAATGGTGGCTGCGGCTGCCGGTCATCCTGCAGCCGGGTCTGCTTGCCCTGGCCGTATATTGGGTTCTGCCGCGTTTGATTGTCGGGGTCGGCGAGGAGCGCCGGCTCTGGGCGGCCGTGCTGGTGCTGCTGGCGCCGGTGAATGTCTGGAATGTGTTCATCACCACCGACACGCCGCTGATCTATTTCAGCGTGTTTTCCGGCCTGGCCTGGATTCGCGCCTCCCGCGACGATGGAGGCGATGGAACGCGCAGTAGCGCTTGGCGCTGGTATCTGGCGGCCGGCCTGCTGCTGGCGGGCGCGGTGCTCTCCAAGTACATTGCGGCGATTCTCGGCTTTGCCTATCTGGTGGACGTGTTGCGACGGCGCAAGCCCGGCGCCTGGGCAGGTCTGGCCATCGCCTATGCCTGCACGCTGCCGGCGCTGGCCCTGATGGCCTGGTGGAACAGCGGCCATTGCTGGCCGAACTACATGTTCAACTTCGTCAATCGTCACGAAGACGCCGGCTGGTCGCTGAAAACACCGCTGCTGTATGCGCTGACGCTGCTGTATGTGCTGGGGCCGCCGGTGTTGTGGCTGGCGTGGCGCAATCGCCGTACCACCAGCGCCGACTTTTCAATCCCCTCAGCGCTGGGCACTTTGGCATGGCTGCCCTTCCTGCTGTTTGCGGCGCTGTCGCTGGTCAAGCAGGTCGGCCTGCACTGGCTGCTGTCGTTTATTCCCTTCACGCTGATCTGGCTGACGCTGCGCCTGACACCCGTCAGCCTGCGCCGGCTCGGTCTGTTCTTTGCCGCGTTCGCGACGCTGCACATTGCCGGCATCCTGATTGTTTCGCGGCTGCCGCTGGAAACCTGGCAGAAGACACGGCTGTACGACGGCATCGTGCTGAGCTTTGAACATCAGGCACTGGCGCGGGAGCTGCAAGCGTACCGGTCTGACTGGGTGCTGGCGATGGACGGCTACTCGAATGCGGTGACCCTGGGCTACAACCTTCGGCAGTACGTGATGGTCTTCGGCGAGGCGTCGAGCCATGCCCGGCATGACGACCTGGCGACTGATTTCCGGACGCTCGCGGGACGCAACATCCTGATCCTGAGGAAGTCCGAGCCCAGGCTGGACGACTACCGCAAGTATTTCCGCCAGGTCAGCGCGGACAGCTTCGAGATACGCGGTGCGCGTTTCTGGCGGGTGAAAGGCGAGGGCTTCGTCTATCAGGCCTACCGCGACGGCGTGTTGGCCGACGTGCGGCGGAAGTACTATGCGATTCCGGCCTGGTTGCCGCAAACTGCCTGTTACATGTGCGATAGATATTTTCCGGGGGAAGCATGCCGCCGTTGATTCGGCTGTTGCGTCCGCACCAGTGGCTCAAGAACGGCTTCGTTTTTGTCGGCCTGCTGTTCGGCCACGCATGGAATGATCCCGCCAAGCTCGGCCAGGCGCTGGCCGCTTTCGCCGCGTTCTGCCTGCTGGCTTCCGCCGTGTACGTGATGAACGACCTGATCGATCGCGAGCAGGACCGGCTGCACCCGAAGAAGAAAACCCGGCCGCTGGCGGCAGCAACGGTCAGCGTCCCTGCGGCAGTGACTCTGGCGGCGGGCTGTCTGCTTGCCGGCGGTGCCGTCGCCTGGCTGTTTGCCGGTTCGGCGCCGTGGATATTTTTTGCCTATGTGGCGCTGAATGTCGGCTACAGCCTTGGCCTCAAACATGTCGTCATCCTCGATGTATTCATCATTGCTGCCGGCTTCATGCTGCGCATTCTGGCCGGCACGCTGGGCCTCGGCATCGCCCCGTCGCAGTGGCTGCTGCTGTGCGGACTGATGCTGACGCTGTTTCTGGGCTTCGCCAAGCGCCGTGCCGAACTCGATGCGCTGCTGGCCGACAGCGCCGGTCATCGCCGCGTGCTGGAGCACTACACGGCGCCCATGCTCGACCAGTTCATCGGCATCGCCGTTGCCGGCACGGTGGTTTCCTACGCGCTGTACACGGTGAGTGCGGAGACCGTGGCATTGCACGGCACGCGCGGCCTTGTTGCGACTGTTCCCTTCGTGCTCTACGGCATGTTGCGCTACTTGTGGCGCCTGCACGCGCGCGGCGGCGGCGGCGATCCGGCGCAGGAACTGCTGACCGATCCCCACCTTCTGGCGGCGGCGGTTGGCTGGTTGCTGCTGGTTCTTGCCGTACTGGGCGGGGCTATAATGCCAAGGCCATGAGTACCATCGACCATATCCCGAATGTCGAGTTTCTCGGTGACGCCTTGCCGTTCGTCGGCCGCATCCGCGAGATCATCGAGGTCATCCAGTTGTTCGAGGACTTCGATCCGGATGAGCTGGAAGGTCTTGCCCGCTACATGCGCTGCTACCGCGCACCGCTCGGTACCGAAATCATTCACGAGGGCGATCAGGGAGATTTCATGCTGCTGCTTTTGGAGGGCAGCGTCGAGATCGTCAAGAAGGACGTGCGCGGGCTGGCGCAGATCATGGGCACCGCCGGTCCGGGCAAGACGCTGGGCGAAATGTCGCTGATCGATGGCGAGCCGCGTTTTGCCAGCTGCATTGCGCTCGACTCGGTTGCCTTTGCCGTGCTTGACCGCGAAAGTCTTTCGCGCATCATCACCGAGGAACCGCAGATCGGCGTCAAGCTGTTGATGGAGTTGTTGATGCTGCTCAATCAGCGACTGCGCAACGTCAGCAAGCAACTCATGGACTGCATGGAAGCCCGGCGTTCGCGCATCCGGTAAGAAGCTTTCAGTTCTGCGTCACGCAGACCGGGCGCACCGGAAACACCTCCGCATCGTCGCCGTGGTCGAGCAGCAGTGCGCGCACCCGTGCTTGCCAGTTCTCGCGAAATTGTGCTGCCTCTTCGTTTGAGGCGCTGCCGTCCAGGCACTTCTGCATCAATTCGCCAGTTTGCGCAGCGAAAGGAACGAGTTGCAGGTGTGCGGCGAGATCAACGGCCTGGCCGGTATCCACCCGCGTCAAACGAATCTCTTCGGCGACGTCGGCGGAAAAGTAGAGCAGCTTGCGGCGATCGAAACGTCCGCCGATGCCCTTGAAGCCCGTGTCATGGGTGGCGCCAGTGAGCATGGCGACGACATTGGCGATCACGCCGGTTACGCCCGACAACTGATCCTGGCGGAATTCGACACGAATCCCGCCGCGCTGCGGCAGCGAATCGGGATACAGGCTCGCCAGGCCCTTCAGCGTCATCCAGTAAGCCGCGGCAACGGTGGGGCAGGAGTGGCCGGCCAGCTTTACCGCATCGATGTAGCGGTACTCGATGCGGCCATCTTCCGCCGCGCCAAGGAATTCGGCCAGCGGGTCATATACGGTCAGGCTGCGCACCTGGCCGTAAAAAGCCGGCGTTTGCATCGCAAACGTCCTACTGCTTCTTGACGAAGTCGATCACGATGTTGCCGGGTTCGCGCTGCCTGTAGCCTATTTCCACCGCCTCGCCATAGCGTTGCACGAGCTGGTCGAGCAGTGGCAGGGGATCATGGTCATTGACGAAACGCATGGTTTCCCCGGCGCGCAGCGCATCCAGCGCGCCGAAGATCGCGGCGTGGCGAAAGCGCTTGGCGACGCCGCGAGCGTCGAAGGGATAGATCGAATCGGGGGAGAGATGAATGTGCATGGTGTATTCCGGTTGGTCGGGACAGCGTCAGTATCGCTCGTCAGCGCGGCCAGGAAATTGATGCAAATCATTTATAAAACATAAACTTAAAACCATACTGCAGAAGTTGGTTCTAGCCGCTTCGGAGCCTTGCGCGGCTTGCTCCGGCTAGGCGCCCGGTGCGGCGCTGCCAACCGAACACACCTGGTTGCGTCCCCCGTGCTTGGCGGCATACACGGCGCCGTCCGCGCGCTCGATGACCGCCTCGAGCGAGAGTTTTTCCGAGGGCAACAGCGTGGTGACGCCAAAGCTGGCGGTTATCTGCAGTGTTGGTTGTGCCTCCAGGCCGGTATCAATCACCTTGTTCTCCAGCGCGCGACGCAATTTCTCCGCGACCAGTGCACCTTCCCTGGCGTTGGCATCCGACAGCAGGACAAGGAATTCCTCGCCGCCAAATCGTGCCACCAGATCGAGGGTGCGCAGATGGCTGACCAAGACGTCGGCTACCGCTTTCAGGCAGACATCGCCGACGATGTGGCCCCAGTTGTCGTTCACCAGTTTGAAGTGATCGATATCGACCAGCATCAGTGTAAGCGGCAGGCCAACGCGCGCCTGACGCAAACGTTCGAGCTGGAACCGATCGCTGAACTTGCGACGGTTGGCGAGGCCGGTGAGCGGGTCGTGCAGGGCCAGTTGTTCCAGCGTCTGCCTTGCCAAGGTAATCTCGGTGACATCGACATCGACGCCGCGATAGCCGGCGTAGTGCCCGCCCTTGCCCACTATCGGTTGTGCACTGGTGGACAGCCAGACAGTGGCGCCGGCCTTGTTTTTTGCTTCCACCACCAGGCGCTCGATCGGCTGTCTGGCCTGCATGAGTTTCCCCACCTCGCAGCCGGGACATCCGTTCGGGCCGCACAGGGTGGCGCTGCGCCGTCGCCCGAGCAGTTCGGTCTCGGTGAAGCCGAGAATATGTTCGACACCCTGCAAATGGGTGTAGTTTCCTTGGGCGTCGATCTCCCAAATGAAGGTCGGCGAAAAGTTGATGGCAGCAGTCATCATGTCCTTCACCCGGCGCAGGGTTTCCTCGTTGCGCTTGCGGTCGGTGATGTCGGTGTAGATCGTGACCCAACCACCACCGGGCAGGGGTTCGCCGCGAATTTCGAGTATGGTGCCGTTGGGTCGTTGCCGTTCGAACACATGCGGCTTCATGCAGCGCGCCCGTTCGCAGACCTGGGTGGCGATAGCCTCGGGGTCGCCCTCGCCATATTCTCCGCGCCTGGCATTGAACAAGGCGAAATCGTACAGCGACGGCATGCCGTCGGCGAACAGCGAATCGGGAAATTCGAGCAGGGCACGAAAGGTCTGATTGCACACCACCACCCGCTGCTCGGCGTTGAACAGCGTTATTCCGCCCGGCAGGAAATCGATGATGGTTTGCAGCGTGCCCTGATCGCTCGCGCTTGACTTGTCCATGCCTCCCCCGTTGCTCTCGGCACTATGTTTTGGTGCAATCATACGCCGGAGAAGAGACTTTCCTGCCCAAATCAGGCGTTTCTGCCTTTTTGCCACATCACGTCGCCGCCACCGGCTGCCTTGTTCAGCCAGCGGCCAAGAACGAAGAGCAGATCAGAGAGGCGATTGAGGTATTGCCGTCCGGCGTCCGACACGGCTTCCTCGCCGGCAAGCGCCACCATGACCCGCTCGGCGCGGCGGCAGACGGTACGGGCAAGATGCGTGAGCGCCGCCGATCGGTTGCCGCCGGGCAGGATGAACTCCTTGAGCGGCCCGAGATCGGCGTTGTAGCGGTCGATGGCGGCTTCCAGTCGTGCCGGTTGCGTGGCTTTCAGCAGTGCCGCGCCGGGGATCGACATTTCGCCGCCGAGGTCGAACAAGTCGTGCTGGATGCCGGTGAAGAGTTCGCGTATGTCAGCGGGTAGCTCCTCGCAGAGAATGACGCCGATCAGCGAGTTGAGCTCATCGACGTCGCCCATGGCGGCGACGCGGGCAGAATTCTTGGCGGTGCGCGACCCGTCGCCGAGGCCGGTAGTGCCGGCGTCGCCGGTGCGGGTGTAGATTTTCGAGAGGCGGTGGCCCATGGTCAAGAAGTCGGCGCTGGCGGGACGGCGAAGTTTACTCGAAGTAACTCAAGCCTGGTTCTTCACGGCGGCGGCCATGCGTTCCGGCTCGGTCGCGTGCTTCACCACCAGTACGGCGCAGTCGAGGCTGCCGATGATCCGGTCGGCCATGCCGCGCCCCAGACTTTGCTGATAGCCGATGATCAGCAAATCGGCGCCGAAATCCTTCGCGGCGGCGGGGATGGACCGTTCCGGCGCGCCGCCAACCACGCGGCTGTCGCACTGGACACCCTCACTGCGAAGCTGCGCGGCCTTGATCGCCAGCTCCTCGGTCAGCCTTTCGCGGTCCATGCCACTGGTTACCGCCGCGACCAGGGTGAGCGGAGTGCGTGTTGCTTTTGCGATCTGCGACGCGATTTCGGTGACGCGATCATCGTCGGTCGAGCCGTCGCTGGCAACCAGGATGCGGCCTCGCCACATGCGCGACCGCCAGCCGGCGATGAGGACATGGCAGGGCGCATGGGCAATGATCTGCGCCGCGACATCGCCGACCAGACGCTCCCTCAGATCCCCGCGCTGCGGTCGACGACCGATAATCAGGATATTGCTGTCGGCGGTCTTCGCCGCGGCGATGATTTCTTTCACCGGATGTTTGCCGTGGTGCACGATTTCCTCGGTATCGACGCCGGCCACCAGTGCGGCGCGCGTGGCGACCGTCAGCCGGGCGCGGGCCATCTCCTCGTCCTCCGCCGTCGGCACCAGCGTCATGATGTCGAGCGTGACACCGAAGTTCTTCGCCAGTGCGATGGCGATTTCCTGCGGGGCGTGGCTGAATTCGCTGCCATCGGTGGCCAGCAGCAGGCGCTGGCGGCGGAAGCCATCGGGCAACAGCTTGCCGGTGCATGGCTTGAAGATGCGCGTCTTGCAGGTACGGCAGATATCCGGGTCGAGCGTCCAGTACAGGGCGCTGGTGACGTCGGTCATCACCGGAAAGAAGGCGGCCTCGCCAATGTCCCTGGTGTAGCCGCCCTGGCCCAGGAACTCATAATTCGGCTTGTTCAGGCGATAGAAGTACAGGCCACCACCCAGGCGCCGCCGCCGCCGCGCTTCCTGTGTCAGCACTTCGGCGCCGGCAATGTCGATGGTATTGAGACTGGACGCGGCGATCAGCACCGACTTCTGCCGCGGGTTGTCTTCGTCAATCTGCTGCAGTGCCTGCTGCACGTAGCTGGCGGCGCCGAAATACACCGAGCCGTTGATGCGCACGATGCGCAACTGCGGGCATTCGGGTCGGCCCTTGGCGCGGATGAAGTGGTAGGCGCCCTCTTCCGGCGCGGGCACCACGGGAACGATCTCGGGCTTGGAGGAGCGGTGAAGATATGTCACCAGCGAAAGAAACACGCCGAGAAAGATGCCGGCTTCCAGGTTGAACAGCGTCCCGATCAAGGTGGCGGCGAGAATCGCCGACTCAATCTTGCTGGTGTGCCAGATGTGCTTGATGTGGTGGAAGTCGATCAGGCCCCAGGCCACCAGGAACAGGATGCCGGCCATGGCCGCATTGGGCAGAAAGGCGGCGAGCGGAGCCACAGCCAGCAGCACCAGCAGCAGGAAGATCGAGGCGAACACAGAAGCCAGAGGCGTGCGCGCGCCGGCCTCGTAATTTACGCCGCTGCGGTTGAAGGACCCGGACGAGGCATAGGCCGAGAAAAAAGCGCCGACGATATTCGACAGACCCTGGCCGATGAACTCCTGGTTGCCGTCGATGCGCTGCTCGGAGCGCACGGCTATGGCGCGCGCAATGGAAACGGCCTCGGTCAGCCCGAGCATGGTGATGACCAGCGCCGGCCCGATGGTATGACGCAGGGTATTGAGCGAAAAGTCGGGCAGCGACAGTGGCGGCAGTTGCGCGGGAAGCGCGCCGACGGTCTTGATGCCGGTGGCGGCCTGGCCCAACCAGACATTCAAGATCTCGGCGACGATGCTGCCGACAATCATCGCCATGATCATGTACGGAATCTTCTTGACGTAGCGGCGGGCGAGGATGCCCGTCATCAGGGTGACGACGCCGACACCGGCGACCCAGGGGTTGATGTCGCCGGCTTGCGTAACGAGTTGATGGACGATCTCGTAGAAGGGCGTGCCGCGCGGGATCCGGATGCCGAAGAAATTGCGCACCTGACTGGCGGCGATCAGGATGGCGGCGCCGGCGGTGAAGCCGATGACCACCGTGTGCGAGATGAAATTGACCAGTGCGCCCATGCGCGCCAGTCCCAGGACCAACTGGAACACGCCGACCAGGAAAGTGAGCGTCAGCACCAGGCTGATGTAGTGCGCCGAGCCCGGCTCGGCCTGGTGGGAAAGGGCGGCGAAGACGGCGATGGAGATCGCCGTGGTCGGGCCGGAGACGAGATGCCAGGAGGAGCCGAAGAACGCGCCGATCACTGCCGGCATCATCGCTGCATAGAGGCCGTACTGCGGCGGCAGGCCGGCGATGGTGGCGAAGGCGACGCCCTGCGGAAGGACGATCAGTGCGCCGGTGAAGCCCGCCAGCAAGTCGTCCTTTGCCGTCTGCCTATTGACCAGCGGCCACCAGAGCAGGAAGGGAAACAGCTTGCGCAACCAGAGGGAGTTGTGTGCGGCCATGGCGGGATGCGGAAAGGGGCGTAGCGAGCGGGAAAAAGAAAAATATTAGCAGATCGAGATATGTGACTGCCGCAGGCCATGCGTCGGCAACAGGGAAGTCGTTGGCGGCGGCGCGAAATATGCAATCCTGATTCCCTGATAGAAAACCTCTAAATGATGAGGGCTATCGGACTGCTAATATCGACGCGATCATGACCCTCTCGCCTCGACTAAAGAGCCTGCTTCCCTTTCTGCGCTGGCTGCCCTACGGCGGGGCGACACTGCGAGCCGACTTTCTCGCCGGCCTGACCGTGGCCCTGGTGCTGGTGCCGCAGTCGATGGCCTATGCGCAGCTGGCAGGGATGCCGGCGTACTACGGGCTTTATGCGGCCTTCCTGCCGGTGATGGTGGCGGCGCTGTGGGGGTCGTCCAACCAACTCGGTACCGGGCCGGTGGCTGTCGTCTCTCTGTTGACAGCGTCGGCGCTGACGCCGCTGGCAGCGTCCGGCTCTGAAGCATTCGTCGTCCTGGCCATCATGCTTGCCATGCTGGTGGGGATGGTCCAGCTGGCTCTCGGCGTGTTCAAGCTCGGCATCATCGTGAACTTCCTCTCGCACCCGGTGATTGTCGGTTTCACCAATGCGGCCGCCATCATCATCGGCCTTTCGCAGGTCAACAAGCTGATCGGCGTGCCGATGGGACGCTCCGAGCATTTCATCGAGGACATCTGGGGTGTGGCCAAGATGGTGGGCGATACCCATCTGCCAACCCTGGCCATGGGCGCGACGGCAATCGCCATCATGTGGATGATCCGCCGCTGGGCGCCGAAGCTGCCTGGCGTGCTGATCGCCGTGGCGCTGACCACGGTGGTGTCATGGTCGATAGGCTTCGAGCGCAACGCTTCTGCTCGCATCGAACAAATTGCCGAGCCGGAAGCCCGGGCGCTCCTGACCGAGTTTGCCCGCACCGACGGGCGGATCAAGGAAATCACCGACCAGATCGGCATCAAGGCGGCGGAACTGAAGACGCTGCAAAAAGGCCATGGCGAACTTTCCCACGAGGCGGTGACAATAAATTACGAGATCGAACTGGCGAAGTTGCAACTCAAGGATCGCGAGGACGAAAACCGCCGCCGCAACCGCGCTATCCGCAGCATGGCGTTCGAGCGCGTCGCCGGTAGCAATGCCCAGCCCGATATCTTCTATGCATCCGGTAAGGCCCCGCCGGGCATGGCGGCCGATGGTCATCTTTGGCGTATCCCCAAGGGGGGCAGCGGCGATTTGAAGCTCACCGGCGGCGGCGAGGTGGTGGGCAATGTGCCCGTGGGTCTGCCTTCGATCAGCGCGCCGCGGATTTCCTGGAGCATGATCGGCAGCCTGCTGTCCGCCGCCATCATCATCTCGCTGGTCGGATTCATGGAGGCCATTTCGATCGCCAAGGCCATGGCGGCCAAGACCAAGCAGAAGATCGACCCGAACCAGGAACTGATCGGGCAGGGTCTGGCCAACATCGTCGGATCCTTCACTCAGGCGTTCCCGGTTTCCGGCTCCTTCTCGCGCTCGGCGGTGAACATCAATGCCGGGGCGAAAACCGGCATGTCATCGGTGTTTACCGGCCTGTTCGTGTTGCTGACATTGCTGTTCCTGACGCCGCTGCTTTACCATCTGCCGCAGGCGGTGCTGGCGGCGGTGATCATCATGGCGGTGATCGGCCTGATTAACGTCGATGCCGTCAGGCATGCCTGGAAGGCCAGCAGGCACGACGGCATCGCCGCGGTGGTTACCTTCGTCGCCACCCTGGCATTCGCGCCGCATCTCGACAGCGGCATCATGATCGGAGCTGGCCTGGCCATCGGCCTCTACCTTTATCGCACCATGTCGCCGCGCGTGGCGATTCTCGGTCGTCATCCCGACGGCAGTCTGCGCGATGCCGTCATCAACAACCTGCCGGCCTCGGATCTGGTGACGGCCGTGCGCTTCGACGGTCGTCTTTACTTCGCCAACGTCTCCTTCTTCGAGGACGCGATTCTCCACGCCGTGGCGGCCAACCCGAAAGCGCCTTACCTGCTGGTGGTAGGCAACGGCATCAACGAACTCGACGCTTCCGGCGAGGAAGTCATGCATCACCTGGTCGAGCGCCTGCGCGGCAACGGCGTCACGGTGGTCTTTTCCGGCCTGAAGAAGCAGGTGATCGACGTCATGCGCGCCACCGGTTTGTTCGATTACATCTCGCCGCGGCACATCTTTGCCACCGCCGACATGGCGCTCGCGGCAATCCATGAATGGGCCGCCGAGCGCGGTCAGGATGATTCCGCCAGCCCGCTGCGGCCGCTGCCGGCGACGCGATTCGGATGACGCGGGTCTTCGCGCGATGGTCGCGAGCCGGCAAAGTCGCAGTAAAATGACTCTTTCGCGCCCACTCCTGCATTGCCCGTTGGCAAGGACGGGCGCGCCGACGATACGATGACAGCCATTTTGCCGAATGACCTCCGCCAGTCCCCGGGCTTGGCTTGCCTCCTACTAAAGTGTTAGCCGGACTGCTCCATCTCGACTGGTTGCTGCTGCTGTGTGGCGCCTGGCTCGTGGTGGGCGCGCTTGGTATCGTCGCGCTGCGGCGCTTCGGCTTTGTTTCGCATGTGCTGTTCCCCCTCGGCGGGTTGGTTTGCCTCGGCGTTTTTCTGGTTGCGCTGTCGGCGATATTCGACTCGCCCGAGACGGCGGTACTGCCGCTGGGCCTGCCCGGCCTGCCTTTCCATCTCCGGCTCGACGCACTTTCGGCACTGTTCATTGCGGTGATCGGCAGTGTCGGCGCCGGCGTGTCCATTTTTGCCGCCGGCTACTTCCGCAAGGGCGAAGGCACGCCACCGGGCCTGCTGTGTTTCCAGTACCACCTTTTTCTGACGAGCATGGTGCTGGTGGTGCTGGCCGACGACGCCTACGCCTTCATGGTGATGTGGGAAACCATGGCGCTGTCCTCGTTCTTCCTGGTCACCAGCAATCATCGCATTGCCGCGATCCGCCGTGCCGGCTATCTCTACCTGCTGATCGCGCACATCGGCGCCATCGCCATCCTGCTCTGCTTCGGCGTGTTGCAGGCGAACACCGGCGACTACACCTTCGACAACATGCGCGGCCAGCATCTCTCGTCATTCTGGTCCTCCGCCGCGTTTCTTCTTGCGGTGTTCGGTTTTGGCGCCAAGGCCGGCGTCCTGCCTTTGCACATCTGGCTGCCCGAGGCGCATCCGGCGGCGCCGTCGCCGGTGTCGGCGCTGATGAGCGGCGTCATGCTGAAGACGGCGATTTATGGTCTGCTGCGCGTGAGTTTCGATCTCCTGCAAATGCAGCTGTGGTGGTGGGGCGTGATCCTGCTCACGCTGGGCCTGTGCACCGCCCTGTTCGGCGTCATGTTCAGCGCCGTGCAGACCGACATGAAGCGCCTGCTGGCATATTCCTCGATCGAGAACATCGGCTTGCTCCTGGTCGGCATGGGGCTGGGCGTGCTGTTCCATGCCTACCGCATGGATGCACTGGCGGCCCTGGCACTCACCGCCTGTCTCTACCACGTGGCGAGCCATGCCTTCTTCAAGAGCCTGTTGTTCCTCGGCACCGGTTCGGTGCTGCATGCCACGGGCGAACGCAATCTGGGTCGGCTGGGCGGCCTGATGCGCTACATGCCCTGGGTGGCCTGGGTTACGCTGATTGGTGTGCTGGCCAGTGCCGGCTTGCCGCCGTTCGGCGGTTTCGTTTCCGAGTGGCTGCTGTTGCAAAGTTTCCTGTTCACGCCGGGCCTGCCCGATCCCTTCCTCAACATGCTGATCCCGGTGGTGGCCGCCGCCGTGGCGCTGGTGGCGGCGCTGGCCGGATTCGCCATGGTCAAGTTCTTCGGCGTTATTTTTCTCGGCCAGCCGCGCGAGGCAAAACTGGCGCAGGCCCACGACGCCGGATCGCTGGAACGCATCGGCCTGCTTTGGCTGGTGGCCGGTTGTCTCGTGCTCGGCCTGTTTCCGGTGCAGGTCATCGAGCCGATCGGTCGCGTCACGGCGCTCCTGGTCGGGCAGAACCTGGCCGATACCGTTCGCGCCAACGGCTGGTTCCTGCTGGCGCCGATGTCCGTCGAGCGGGCCAGTTACGCGCCGCTGGTGTTCCTTGTCGTCGGCGCCGCGAGTTTCTACCTGGCCGTCATCATCGTGCGGCTGCTCTATCGCGGCCAGTTGCGTCGCGCCGTGCCCTGGGACTGCGGATACCCCGCCGGCAATGCGCGCATGCAGGATACCGCCGAGGGCTTCGGGCAGCCGATTCGCAGGATGTTCGATCCCTTCTTCCGCATGAACATCAAGCATCCCTCGCCCTTCGACGAAAAGCCTGTTTACAGCGTCAGCGTCGATGATCATTTCTGGCACTGGATCTACCTGCCGATTGCCGCGACGACGGAAGCGGTGGCCAAGCTCGTCGGGCGTTTGCAGCAGGGGCGCATCTCGGTCTATCTGCTGTACAGCTTCGTCACCTTGATTGCCATGCTGGTGCTGGTGAGACTATGAGCTGGTCGGGCGTCTTTTCCCAACTGCTTGAAATCGTGGTCGCCCTGTTGCTGGCGCCGCTCCTGACGGGCTGGGCCAACGTATGGCGCGCATGGCTGCAGAACAAGTCGGCGCCCAGCCTGCTGTTGCAGTACCGGACGCTGCGCAAGCTGTTCCACAAGGAATCGGTGGTTGCCGAGCACGCCTCGCAGTTGTTTCGCGCCACGCCCTATATCGTCTTTGGCTGCATGATCATGGCCAGCGCCATCATTCCCACCCTTTCCACCGACCTGCCGCTGTCGCCGGCGGCCGACGCCATTGCGCTGGTGGGCCTGTTCGCCTTCGCCCGCGTCTTCATTTCCCTGGCGGCGATGGATATCGGTACCGCTTTCGGCAGCCTCGGCGCGCGCCGCGAAATGCTGATCGGCTTCCTCGCCGAACCGGCGTTGCTGATGGTGCTGTTCTCGGCCTCCCTGATCACGCAGTCGACGTCGCTCACCAGCATCGTCGAGACGCTGGCCCACCGCGAGATCGTCATCTATCCGAGCCTGGCCTTCGCCGGCATTGCGTTCACCATGGTGGCACTGGCCGAGAATGCCCGCATTCCGGTCGACAATCCGTCCACCCATCTGGAACTGACGATGATCCACGAGGCGCTGATCCTGGAGTATTCGGGCCGCCATCTCGCGCTGATGGAGTGGGCCGCCAGCCTCAAGCTGTTTGCCTATTCCTGCATCGGTCTCACGCTGTTCTTTCCCTGGGGCATCGCCGAAGTGGGCTCGCCGGAAGAGATGCTGCTGGCGCTGCCCATGCTGGTATTCAAACTGGCGATCGGCGGCGCGACGATGGCGCTGATAGAGACCGCCAGCGCCAAGATGCGCATTTTCCGCGTTTCGGAATTTCTTGCCACCGCCTTCATGCTGGCGGTGATCGGCATGCTGGTGCATCTCCTGCTCGGTTCGTGACGATGCACGCCTACCTGATCCAGTCCATCAACCTGTTTGCCTCGGTGCTGCTGCTGCTGTCCTTCGCCATGCTGTCGCAGCGACGCATTCTGACGGTGATTCATTTGTTCACCCTGCAAGGGGCGACGCTGGTCGCCGCGACCGTGGTGGTCGCCTACGTCACCAATCAACACCATCTTTACTACTCGGCCGCGATAACCCTGGTGACCAAGGTGATCGTCATCCCGATCCTGTTGCACCGCTTGATCGACCGCCTCAATGTCAAATGGGACGTCGAGACGCTGATCAATATTCCGACCACCATGCTGATCGGCATCCTGCTGGTGGTGTTCGCCTTCAACCTCGCGTTGCCGATCGCCAAGCTGTCTTCGTCGATCGCCCACAGCACGCTCGGCATTGCGCTGGCCTGCGTGCTGCTGTCCTTCATGATGATGATCACGCGCGCCAAGGCCGTGCCGCAGGTGATCGGCTTCCTGTCGATGGAAAACGGCCTGTTCTTTGCCGCCACGTCCGCCACCTATGGCATGCCGATGGTGGTCGAGTTCGGCATTGCCTTCGACGTGCTGGTCGGCGTGTTCATTCTCGGCGTGTTCATGTTCCAAATCCGCGAGCAGTTCGACAGCCTCGATATCCGGCATCTGGAAAAACTCAAGGAAGACTAGCCCGCGATGGAATACCTGCTGCTTGTTCTCGCCATCCCCCTGCTCGGCGGCTTCGTGCTGGCCCTGTGCGGGCATCGCGATTACGCGCCCGAGGTGAACGTCGGCGTCAGTCTCGGTACCCTGATCGCCGCCGGTTTCCTGACTTCCCGCATCATCGATGGCGGACCGATGGTGGTGCTCGACGACCAGTTCTTTGTCGACCCGCTCAACGTCTTCCTGATTGCGCTGACTGCCTTTGTCGGCTTCACCACGTCGGTTTTCTCGCGTCCCTACATGCGCGTCGAGCGCGATCACGGCAAGATGACGCCGAAGCGGATGCGTCTGTATCACAGCATGTACCAGATGTTCAACTTCACCATGCTGGTGGCCTTGTCGACCAACAATCTGGGCATCCTCTGGGTGGCGATGGAGGCGGCAACGCTGACCACCGTGCTGCTGGTCAGCGTCTATCGCACTGCGGCCAGCCTCGAAGCCGCATGGAAGTATTTCATCCTGTGCGGTGTCGGCATCGCCCAGGCGCTGTTCGGCACCATCCTGCTCTACCTCGCCGCCGACAAGGTGATCGGGGCCGGCGGCGGCGCCCTGTTATGGACCAACCTGGATGCGGTGAAGGGTCAGCTCGAACCCAATGTCATGGCACTGGCCTTTGTTTTTCTGCTCCTGGGTTACGGTACCAAGGTCGGCCTGGTGCCGGTGCATAACTGGCTGCCCGATGCCCATGCCGAAGGTCCGACGCCGATTTCCGCAGTGCTCTCGGGACTGCTGCTCAACGTTGCGTTGTACGCCGTCCTGCGCTGCAAGGTGCTCACCGATGGGGCGTTGCACAACCATCTGGCCGGCAACCTGATGATCGGCTTCGGCCTGCTCTCGGTGGTGGCCGCGGCATTTTTTCTTTCGCGGCAGAAGGATGTCAAACGCATGTTCGCCTATTCCTCGATCGAGCATATGGGCCTGATGACTTTTGCCTTTGGTCTGGGCGGGCCGGTTGCCAACTTTGCCGGCCTGCTGCACATGACCGTCCATTCGCTGATCAAGTCGGCCATCTTCTTTGCCGTCGGCCATGCGACGCAGAGTGCCGGCACCCAACTGATGGAAAAGATTCGCGGCCTGATCAAGGTCAACCCCATGGTCGGCTGGGGAATGCTGCTGGGTACGCTGGCGATCCTCGGCATGCCGCCCTTCGGCGTTTTTGCCAGCGAATTCCTGATTCTGACCACGGCGATGCGCGATCTGCCGTGGGCGACGCCCTTCCTCTTGCTGGCACTGGGCGTGGCCTTCGCCTCGATCTTCAGCCGCGTCCAGGAGATGGTATTTGGCGACACCGACTTGAAGCCGCTGGAGCATCCGCCCGCGATTCTGCCGGTGTTTGCCCATCTCGGCCTGGGCCTGATGCTGGGCCTCTACATTCCGCCGTATTTGTTGGACTGGTACCAGCAGGCGGCCAAAATGATTGCAGGATGACCTGGATGTCGCTCTCCGCACTCAATTGCAAATTTCAGGCTTTGCCCGGGCCGCTGCCGATGCAGCGCGCCACGGTGACGCGCGAACAATGGCAGGCAGCGCCGGCGGCGGTTGATCTGGGTGGCGGCCGGCTGGTTTCGCTGTGGGGTTCCGACCGGCGCGGGATTGACGGCGGCTTTGCCGTTTCGGTTGCCTACGCGATGGCCGAAGGCCTGGTCTGGCTGAGTTTGCCCCTGGTCGAGACCCCGGCTCCGGTGCAACCGTCCTATCCCGACATCGCAAGGGTCTTTCCCGCGGCGGGGCGCATGCAGCGTGCCTGTCGCGATCTGATGGGACTGGTGGCCGAAGAGGCGAAGGACCAGCGCCCGTGGTTGCGGCATGGCTCATGGCCGGAGGATTATTTTCCCTTGCGCCGCGAGTATACCGGTGCCGAGTCGTTCGCCGCGACCCCCGAGTCCTACCCCTTCGTCATGGTCGAGGGCGACGGCGTGCACGAGATCGCGGTCGGTCCGGTTCATGCGGGAATCATCGAGCCGGGGCACTTCCGCTTTTCGGTGGTCGGCGAGCGCGTATTGCGGCTGGAGCAGCACCTGGGTTACAAGCACAAAGGCATCGAAAAGCTGTTCGAGCGCACCGCACCTCTGGAGGGGCATCGCCTGGCCGGACGCGTTTCCGGTGATACGACGGTCGCCTTTGGCTGGGCCTATTGCATGGCGCTCGAATCGATGGCCGGCTGCGAGATTTCGTGGCGCGCGCGCTGGTTGCGCGCCCTGCTGCTGGAGCGCGAGCGCGTGGCCAATCATCTGGGCGATCTCGGTGCGCTGGGCAACGATGCGGCGCTGGGTTTCGGTCTGGCCCAGTTCTCGCGCCTCAAGGAGGACTGGCTGCGGCTGAACCGCGAACTGTTCGGTCACCGCTTCATGATGGACCGGATTGTTCCCGGTGGCGTTGCCATTGATCTCGATGTGGCGAGGGGCGAACGCATCCGCGGCCAATGCGACGTGATCGAGGCCGAAGTCCGGACACTGAAGGAAATCTACGAGGAGCATGGCGGCCTGCAGGATCGCTTCCTCACCACCGGGCGGGTTTCACCCAGGCTGGCCGGACAGCTCGGCCTGTGCGGCATGGCCGGCCGCGCCAGCGCGCAGGCCAGCGACCTGCGCATGGATTTCACCTGGGAGCCCTACGCGGCTTTGCAGGCCACCATGACCAGCCACCGCAACGGCGACGTGGCGGCACGCGTGACGGTGCGCTTCGAGGAAATCTTCGAGTCGCTGCGCCTGATCCGCGAAATCATTGCCCGCCTGCCGCAAGGCAGGACGCTAGTCGTACTCGACGCGCTGCCTGCCAATGGCGTCGGCGCCGGCTGGGTCGAGGGCTGGCGCGGCGATGTGCTGGTGACGCTGGAAACGGAGGCGGGCAGCATCCGCCGCTGTCACTGCCATGACCCCTCGTGGCAGAACTGGCCGCTGCTGGAACATGCGGTGATGGACAACATCGTTCCGGATTTTCCGCTGATCAACAAGTCCTTCAATCTGAGCTATTCGGGGCAGGATCTGTGAGCCCACCCCGCAAACCTTCGCTTCGCTCGGTTCTCCCCTCAAGGGGCAAGAGACGCTTGGGGCGGCCCGGCGAGTTTCTTATGAGGTCGATACGCTGATGTGGACCATGTTCAAGCAGATTGTCAGGACCGGCCTGCGTACCGAAGCAACGCCGCCGGGCAATGACGACTGGCGCGTGGAGCGGGCCGAGGGCGAGCGTATTCACGCCGACATCCTCGCCATCCTCGGCCGCGCGCTGACCATCCGCGAAGTCGATGCCGGTTCCTGCAACGGCTGCGAACTGGAAATCAACGCCCTCAACAACCCCTACTACAACATCGAAGGGCTCGGCATCAAGTTCGTTGCCAGCCCGCGCCATGCGGACATGTTGCTGGTTACCGGCCCGGTTTCGCGTCACATGGTGGTGGCGCTGCAGCGCACCTATGAGGCCATGCCGGCGCCCAAGCTGGTGGTCGCGGTCGGCGATTGCGGCTGTACCGGCGGTATCTTCGGCGAAAGCTATGCGAGCTGCGGCAAGGTATCGAACGTGATTCCGGTCGACGTCGCGGTACCGGGTTGTCCGCCGCCGCCGCTGGATCTGCTGAGCGGCATTCTGACAGCGATCCGCAGTCAGAAACAGGGCGGAGTCGGTGCCGGTCGAACGGCGTCGAAGGTGCCCTGACGTCTGACAAGAGTCGGCGCTGGCGGTACGGCGAATAGGCGGCCCGAACTTCGTGATTGATTTGCATATGGGGTTGTGCGACGCAACGCACCTTTGCTCTTCTGGGATTCTGTGGCAAAGAACTGAATGTCAGCCAAGTGCCCATAAGAGACGGTCGCGGTTTTTGGGTCTATGCCCGCTATGCAGCGTAACCGGCCGGTGCGTTTAAATGACATAGGGATATGATCCGTGCAGCGAGACTCGCTGAGATCGGTTTTCTGAAGGGCCTACCAAGGAGATTGTGTGGAGACACTAAGCGGAACTGTGAGCAACTTCGCAACCACCAAATTTGACTATCCGGTCTCAAAAAGCCGGCCAAGAAAGACGGTCTACACCGAGAGATTCGAAATCGGTGGCCGGAAGATCCGCTACGAGGCGGCTCAACCGCTGAAAAGCCAGGCGCTCAATGAAGGTGATGAAGTGATGGTTGCAGGCATGGTTCAAAATGGAACCTTAAATGCGCTTGCCATGAAGAATTTCACCACGGGGGTCGCCAGTCACCAAAGTTTCTTCTTTATGTTCCTTGGTGGGGTGCTCTTTTTGGCCGCAGGGATTTTCATTCTTATTGAATACGGGTCCCAATTCCTTGGGGGCGGCTTGATCGGCCTCGCCATTCTCGCCATATTCCCCGGCATATTTTTTCTGTTTGGCGGCTTTTTGCTTTATTTCGGCTACCGAACGTTGCGAGCCGTCATTGTCGTGCGTGCTGTCCCGTAAGTCATCTTCATTCGTAAGCTGCCATTCGCTTCAACGTGGCCATGGCTTGCGGCTGGCATAGGCTTCTCGACATCCGCCGCACCCCTATGGCAGCAATCAGTCTGAAGCACTCATTCAGGATTCAGGACTGAGCGTCCCCTTGATGGCCGAACTGCGACGACCGGTTTCGCCCCAAGTTTCAATCCTGTGGCATTGTGCATTGCCAACATATTGTCAATCACGAAATCCGGTTAGCTCAATCAGGAGTCGGTGCAATCTCCGGCCACGTCTCAACCACCCGGAGAACGCTTGGCGATGGCCTCCAGGATGCCGCGCATGAGATTGATCGGCGTCGGCGGGCAGCCGCGGATGACGGCATCGACCGGGATGACATTTGATACTGCGCCGCACGAGGCGTAGCTGATGCCGAACTCGCCGCCGCAGGCGCCGCACTCGCCGACCGCGATCACCAGCCGCGGTTCCGGCGTGGCCTCGTAAGTGCGGAGCAGCGCCGTTTCCATGTGCCTCGAAACGGGGCCGCTGAACAGCAGCATGTCGGCGTGGCGGGGGCTGGCGACAAAATGCACGCCGAAGCGTTCGATGCTGTAAATGGGGTTGTTCAGCGCCTGGACTTCCAGTTCGCAGCCGTTGCAGGAGCCCGCGTCCACTTCGCGGATGGCCAGGCTGCCGCCGAAGCGCTCGCCGATGTGCGCCTTCAGTTGCTCGCCGATTTCGGTCAGCGCGGGCTCGCCGATCTCCGGCAGTTGTTCGGTGACGATGCCGAGGCGCTGGATTTTGCCGAGGATGCGCAGCATTACAAATCCTGCCCCGAGTAGGATCCGTTCACCGACTTGTTGCACACGGGAAAGTCGGGAACGATGTTGTCGTGGATCAGCAGTTCGAGCGCCGGCCAGGTGGTCCACGACGGGTCGCGCGGGAAAAAGCGCGCGATCCGCCCGTCGGCGCCGAAGCGGACGAAGCTCAGGATCTCGCCGCGCCAGCCCTCGACCAGTCCGAGACCTTCGGCTTCCGGCGCCGGATGCATCCAGGCGGCGCGCACCGGTCCCGCGGGCAGTCCGTTCAGCAGTGCCTCGATCAGACCGAGGGAGGCGGTGATTTCCTCGAGCCGCGTCCGTGCCCGCGCATTGACGTCGCCATAGTGATGCAGCGGCACGGTGAAAGTCAGCTTGTCATAGGGTGGGTAGGGCGCATCGCGCCGCACATCGAAATCCATGCCGGAGGCGCGCCCGACATAGCCGACGCAGCCCAGCGCCCTGGCATGTTCGGGCGTGAGCACGCCGGTGCCGCGCACCCGGTCGGCGACCGAGGGCAGATCGTTGATGATGGCCATCAGCTTGCCGATTTGCTGGCCCAGGAGGCGGGCTTCATCGTGCATCGCGGCGATGAAACGCGGGTCCAGGTCGGTCGCGACGCCGCCGGGGACGATGCAATCCATCATGAAGCGGTGGCCGAAGGCCTCGCGCGAGGTCCGCTGCCACATCTCGCGCAGCCGGGCGAACTGGTAGAAACCGAAGGCGAAGGCGATGTCATTGAGCATGGCGCCGATGTCGCCGACATGATTGGCGATGCGCTCGCGCTCGCACATCAGGGCGCGCAGCCAGACCGCGCGCGGCGGCACGTCGAGGCCGGCGGCCTGTTCCATTGCCATGCAGGCGGCCCAGGCGTGGGCCACGGTGGAATCTCCCGAGACGCGCCCGGCCAGGCGCGCCAGGCCATCGGCAGCGCGGCCCTCGGCAATCTTCTCGACTCCCTTGTGGGTGTAGCCGAGGCGCTCTTCGAGCTTGAGCACGGTCTCGCCCACCGCCTGAAAGCGAAAGTGGCCGGGTTCGATGATGCCGGCGTGCACCGGGCCGACGGGTATCTCGTAAACGCCGCTGCCCTGCGCCAGCAGAAAGTTGTATTGGTGATCGGCCGCGGTGCGCTCCGGCGGCGAGCCGGCTGCGGGAAAATCGCGGCGCAGGGGATACTCGGCTTGCGTCCAAGCCTGATGGCGCGTCCAGCGACGTGCGTCCGGGTGGTCGGTGAAGACCACGCCCAGCATGTCCCGGATATGGCGCTCGGGGCGGTCTGCGCCGGGATAGGACGTGGTGTGGGACGCCAGCACTGGCGCGGCGCGCGGTACCGCGGTGCGCGCCACCAGGTAGGCGCCGCCGTGCTCGAAGCAGGTGTTGACGCGGATCATCGTGCCGTCCGCCTGATCCACCTCCTCGCCCCAGCTTGCCACCCAGCGGCAGCCCCAGCTGCGGGCCTCGATGCCGAGCCGGCTCCAGTCGCCGGGCTTGAGCAGGATGAGTTGCGCCGGCGCCAAGCCGGGCGACTCCCGGACTTCGACGCGCACGCCGATGTCGGCCAGGCGACGCGGAAATTCCGCGAGTGGGTTGCGTGGCGTCATAGCGGCGAGGCCCCGGTAATGAGCACCGTGGCCTGCTCGAACCAGCGCGACAGGAATCCCGGAATCGCCAGCCCGAGCCAGAGCACCAGCAGCAGATGCACCACCACCGGCAGCATGTTGGCCGCCACCGGCTTTTGTCCCGGTGGCGGCTCGCCGAAGACCATTTGCTGCATGTGCCGAAACAGCCCGGCAAAGGCCACGCCGAAACCGATCAGTAGCGGAATCGTGAGCCACGGCCAGTCCTTCATGGTGGCCATCAAAAGCAGGAACTCGCTGATGAACACGCCGAACGGCGGGAAGCCGGCGATCGCCACGGTGCCGAGCAGCAGCCCCCAACCGATCGCGGGCTGGGTGCGGATGAGGCCGCGAATGTGGCTGATGCGCTGGGTGCCGGCGAGCTGGCAGGCATGGCCGACGGTAATGAAGATGGCCGACTTGGTCAGCGAGTGCACGGTCATGTGCAGCAGTGCGCCGAAGGTGGCGAGCGGTCCGCCCATGCCGAAGCCGAAGGTGATCAGGCCCATGTGCTCGATCGAGGAGTAGCTGAACATGCGCTTGACATCGTGCTGGCGGTGCAGGAAGAGGCCGGCGACGGTGAAGGAGAGCAGTCCGAAGCCCATCATCAGGTGGCCGGCGAGGTTGGTATGCAGCGAGCCATCGACCAGCATCTTGACCCGCACCAGGGCATACAGCGCGACGTTGAGCAGCAGTCCGGAGAGCACCGCCGACATCGGCGTCGGACCTTCCGAGTGCGCATCCGGCAGCCAGTTGTGCAGCGGCACCAGGCCGACCTTGGTGCCATAGCCGACCAGCAGGAAGACGAAGGCCAGCGTGATCACCGCCGGGTCCATGCCGCCCGCCGATTCATGCAGCACGGTCCACAACAGGGTGTCGTTGCGGCCCGCGCCGAACTTGGTCTCGGCGGCAAAATAGATCAACACGGTGCCGAACAGGGCCTGGGCGATGCCGACACCGCACAGGATGAAATACTTCCACGCCGCCTCGATGGCCTCCGGCGTGCGGTACAGCGACACCAGCAGCACGGTGGTCAGGGTGGCCAGCTCCATTCCGATCCAGAGGACGCCGAGGTTGTTGGTCGACAGCGCCAGCAGCATCGAGAACAGGAAGCACTGGTACATCGCATGGTACAGGCGCAGGCGCCGGTCCGTAACGCGCCCGCGCTCGACCTCGTGGCGCATGTAGGGACGCGAAAAAATCGAGGTCGTCAGGCCGACAAAGGCGGTCAACACCACCAGGTAAACATTGAAGGCGTCGATGTAGAACATGCGGCTGGGGGAGAGTTGCGGGCCGTGATCGAAGACTTCCAGCGCCATGGCGAGTGCGGCGCCGAAGGTCATCATGCCGACGGCAATGTTGATCCAGCCCGCAATCGGGCGATGGCCGACGAGTGCCAGGAACAGTCCTCCCAGCAGCGGTATCAGCAGCGTGATTTCGAGCAGCGTCACGCGTGTTCTCCCGGCGCGGGCGCGGCGGCGTCCGCTGTTGGCATGGACTGGTTCGCCTCGGACAGGCGGTTGAACTGGCCTACATTGAGCGAACCGAATGAGTCTTTCAGGTGAAAGAAGAACACACCGAACAGGATCGAGGCGACGAGGATGTCGAAGGCCAGACCCAGTTCGACAATCAGCGGCATGCCGTAGGTGGAGACCACGGCGGCAAAGAATATTCCGCTCTCCATCGACATGAAGCCGATCACCTGCGCCACCGCCGACTTGCGCGCGATCATCAGCAGCATGCCCAGCAGCTCGATGGCCATGCTGACCGCAATCGTGTTGCGCGTCGCCAGCCCCGACAGGTGCACGATCGACTGCGACACGTGGTAGCTGAAGATGACCAGGGCCACGCCGCCGAGCAGCAGCAGTGTCGGATGCGTGATCGCCTCGGCGTCATACTGCATGTTGAGCTTTACGCTGAGGCGGTAGAGCAACCACGGGATCACGACCACCTTCAGGCAAAAGGTGATCGCCGCCGAAATATGCAGCTCGGGATGGCCGGAAGTGATGGCGACCAGCACCGAGACCACCGTCAGCAACAGGCCCTGCCAGGCGAAGGTAAAAATCAGCGGCATCATGCGCGCTTGGGCCAGCATGATGAAAGACATGAACAAGGCCAGCGCCGCGAACAGGATGATGGCCTGGTTGAACAATGAGAGGCTGGCAAATTCCATCGAGATTCAGATTCCGGTTTCCAGTACGACGTGGGTCAGCATGCCGAGCAAGGAGAGCATGAAGGCGAAGCCGAGAAACTGCGGTACGCGAAACAGCCGCATCTTGGCCAGCACCGTCTCCCACACCACCAGCAATACGGCGAGCCCCATCAGCTTTGCCGTCACCGCAACGACACCGATCGCCAGGGACTTGGCGCCGAGGTCGGTGGCGATACCCAGGGGAAGGTAGAGATCGATGATAAATACCGAGTAGATCATCAGCTTGATTTGCGAAGCCCACTCGATCAGCGCCAGGTGGCGCCCGCCGTATTCCAGGATCATGGCTTCGTGCAGCATGGTGAGTTCGAGGTGGGTGGCGGGATTGTCCACCGGCACGCGGCTGCTTTCGGCCACCGCGACCATGGCCAGCGCCAGCAGGGCGAACAGGAAGGACGGGCGCAGTACCAGGCCCGCATGCAGCAGGTACTCGGTTGCCACCGACAGGTTGGTGGTGTTTGCCGTCATGGACAGCGTGAACACCGCCATCAGCATGGCCGGTTCGGCCAGCGCGCCGACCATCATTTCGCGCGAGGCGCCCATGCCGCCGAAAGCCGTGCCGATGTCGAGGCCGGCCAGCGCGGTGAAAAATCTTCCCAGCGCAAAAAACGCCACCAGCACGATCATGTCGGCGATGGCGGCGGTCGGCAGGTGCACCGCGACCAGGGGCACCACGGCGGCGGCCAGCAGGGTGGCGCCGAAGACGATGTAGGGCGTGGCGCGGAAAAGCCACGAGGCATTTTCGGCGAGCACCATGCGCTTGCCCATCAGCTTGCTCAGATTGCGGTAGGGCTGCCACACCGACGGCGCTTCGCGATTCTGCAGATGGCATTTGACCCGCTGCAGCCAGCCGGCGAGCAGCGGCGCGGCGGCGATGAACAGCAGCCCCTGCGCCGCGGCAAGCACCCACTCGATCAGCTGACTATCCATAGGAACGTGAGCAGCGTGACGAAAGAAAATTTCAGGTAGGTATGGATGTTGCCGGTCTGGATGAAGCCGATGCGATTGGCGGCGGCGAGCACCGTGCGTCCGATCGGCAGGTAGCCTTTGAGCCAGGCCCAGTCGTGGGTGTGCAGGCTGTAGTGAAGGCTCGTTACGCGTGGGATCGATCCCGCGTCGGCAAGCGTCTCGATGTGCTCCTCGACCTTCCATACGCCGCGGAAAACGCGCCGGATCGGTTGGCTGAAGGCCGTCGAGGTGTACTGCATGCGCTGCGTCAGATGGCCGAAGCCGCAGTCCCAGGCGTCGGCTCTGCGCGTCGGTTCCGCGCCGCGTTTGAGGATCAGGCGGCCCAGGCCGAACACCAGGATGATGGCGACCAGGACAAACGGCGCCGAGTACGATGCCACCTGTGGTGAAATCGGCGTCAGCCACAGCCAGCCCTGGGCGGTGGCGGAGGGCAGCGCGTCGCGCACCAGCAGTTGCGTGATGGGTGCCATGGCTTCGATCATGGTCGTCGGCAACACGCCGAGCAGCAGACACAGCAACGCCAGCAAGCCCATGCCGGCCAGCATGCCGACCGGCACCTCGCGCGCTCGCGCGACGCGGCGCGTGCGCGGCTGGCCAAGGAAGGCAATGCCGAAGGCCTTGACGAAACAGGCGGCGGCCAGTGCCCCGGTAAGCGCCAGCAGTGCCGCCGCAATCGGGATCATGGTGCGCAGCAAACCGTCTTTCAGCACGGGAGCCTGCAAGGCCGTCTGGAAGGTCAGCCACTCCGACACAAAGCCGTTGAACGGCGGCAGCGCCGAGATCGCAACGCAGCCGACGAGGAACAGGAAGGCCGTGATCGGCATGCGATGAATCAGCCCGCCCATGTGATCGAGGTCGCGCGCATGCGTGCGGTAGAGCACCGCTCCGGCGCCAAGAAACAGCAGGCCCTTGAACAGGGCGTGGTTGATGGTGTGGTAAAGCGCCGCCACCAGACCGAGCGTGCCGAGCATCTTGTGCCCGCTGCCAAGAAATATCATCGACAAGCCGAGGCCCATCAGGATGATGCCGATGTTCTCGATCGAATGGTAGGCCAGCAGGCGCTTGAGATCGTGTTGCATCAGCGCGTAAAGGACGCCAAGCAGCGACGACGCGGTGCCGATGATGAGCACCACCATGCCCCATTCCCAGCGCACGTTGCCGATCAGGTCGTAGCTGAGGCGCACGATGCCGTAGATGCCCATCTTGATCATGGCGCCGCTCATCAGGGCCGAGATGTGCGACGGCGCCACCGGGTGCGCGTCCGGCAGCCAGACGTGCAGCGGCACCATGCCCGACTTGGTGCCGAAGCCGGTGAAGGCGCAGGCGAAAGCGACGGTCGCCCACAGCGGCGTCAGCTTGGCCGCGCGCATCTGGTCGAAGGTGAGACCGCCGCCAAAAGCGGCGAGCACGCCAAAGGACAGCAGGATGACCAGGGCGCCGACGTGGGCCAGCAGCAGGTAGAGAAACGCGGCCTGGCGATTGGCGGCATGCTGGTGCTGATAGACCACCAGGAAATATCCGGAAAGCGACATCATTTCCCAGAAGATCATGAACACCAGCGCGTCATCGGCAATCAGCATCACCTGCATGCCAAGCACGAACAGCGCGGTGAACACCCCCAGCGGTGGCAGCGGCTGGGCGTGCTCGCCACGCCCGAACTCGCGCGTGTAGCTCGGGCCGTAGAGCGAAATCGCGACCACCAGCGTGCCGAGCAGCACCAGGAAAAAGCCGGACAGGGGATCGATCCGCAGATGCCAGTCGAGCCACGGCAGGCCGAGCTGGAAGCGGTCGGTGACGGTAAGGTTGGCGAGCAGGGTCCAGCCGCCGGCGCCGATGCTGGCCGCGCCGGCGAAGAACAGAAACAGGAAGGAGCCGAAATGCAGGAAATCAGGGTGGCGGCGCACGGCCAGCAGGGAAACGGCGCCCGAAAGCAAGGTGCAAACCACTGCGCCGTATGCGAGCAGTAGCGGGGTCCCGATCGTCGCGCTCATCGCGAGAACTCCAACGACTGGAACCTTGACCGCACTCCAAACCTCCCCTATGGAACGTCTCGATCCGGAAGCCACGCGAAACAGCGAATCACGCTGAATCAACGCTGCAGATGCAACAAATCAGCCGCCTTCGACAAACGCGGACAGCCGAAAACCCGTGCCCAATAGTGGCACTTTTACACGGTCTCGACAAGCGGGTGCTGGATCAGCCGGCGCTGTATCTGTGTTGGCTCTGCCGCGCGGCGTTCCGGGTGCGATCCGCAGCCGGGCGTGGATACGTCGCAAAAGTCGGCGCTGGCGCTACGGCGTTCAGGGGGCTGCCGTCACCTCCGGACGGAGCAGGGTTTCACGATCCAGCGCAGCAACATCCGTTACACCGCACAGCGCCAGGGCGACCGCCATTTCGCTGCGCATCACCGACAGCATGTGGGCGACGCCGGCCTCACCGCGGGCCGCCACCGCATAGCCCCAGGCGCGGCCGAGCATGCAGGCTTTGGCGCCGAGCGCCAAAGCCTTGACGACATCCAGTCCGCTGCGTACGCCGCCATCCATCAATACGTCGAGCCGGTCGCCGACGGCGTCGACAATTCGTGGCAGCGCGTCGACACTGGCCGCGACGCTGTCCAGCTGGCGGCCGCCGTGATTGGATACCACCAGCCCGTCGGCGCCGACCGCCGCCGCCTGGCGCGCGTCGTCCACATCGAGAATCCCCTTGAGCAGAATCTTGCCCGCCCAGTTTTCCCGAACCCAGGCCAGATCGTTCCAGGTGATGCGCGGATCGAACTGGCTATCCACCCAGGCCTTGAATTCCGGCAGGCTGCGGGCGTCGGGCACGGCCGTGGTCAGGTTGCCGAAGGTCAGCGGCTTGCCGCCGATGGCAACGTCCAGCAGCCAGTGCGGATGCGAGAGCAGGTCCCAGGCCTTGGTCAGCTTTCCGCTCGGCGACAGCCCGCCCGCCATGCCGTTGCGCACATCGCGGTAGCGCGCGCCCATCACGGCCAGATCGACGGTCAGCACCAGCACCGGGCAGCCGGCGGCCTGGGCGCGCGCCATCAACTCTTTCGCATAGCCGCGGTCGCGCATCACATAGAGTTGATACCAGAAAGGCGCAGCGGTCGCGGCGCGAACTTCCTCGATGGAACAGATGGACACGGTCGATTCGCAAAAGGCCACTCCGGCCTGTTCAGCGGCGCGCGCTGCCAGCACCTCGGCCCGTCGTGCCATGGCGCCGGCCAGTCCGAGCGGGGCGAGGATCAGCGGCAGGGCGAGATCCTGGCCCAGCACGCGGGTGGCAAAATTCAGTTGGGCGACGTCGCGCATGACGCGCTGGCGCAGCCGCAGCCGATCAAAGGCCCGCCGGTTCTCACCCGCGGTGACTTCTTCATAGGCCGCGCCATCGAGGTAATCGAAGAGGAACCGCGGCAGTCGCCGGCGTGCCAGTTCGCGGTAGTCACCAGCGGTGGCGGGAGCGAGTCCGAGTCCGCGAGTTTGATTGTTCATGGGATTCCTGCGCGAAGAATTGCCTGCATCTTACTGCGCTCGCGACTTACTGCGTCGGACGCTATCGGCGGGTATCGCATCCGCGGCAGGCCTTGATGCCAATACTGGACGGCGCACTGCCGCCAAAGCAGGACTTCGCGCGCGATGGCACAAAATACCGCTACCATGCGCTCAATACCCAGTCGGCAGACTGAATCGTACGGCACAAGGACGCTGGCATGAAGCCCACCAACAAACAGACCAAGGCGCAGCTGCTGCGCGAGCAGCAACTGGTCGTTGAGCGCGCGCCGATAGGCATCGTCGTGCTGCGTGATCGCATCATCCAGCGCTGCAACCCGCGCTTCGAGGAAATGCTCGGCTATGGGCCCGGCGAACTGATCGGCAAGTCAACCCGGATCTACTACCCTATTGACGATGAGGAATGGACCGCCCTGGGACGCCGCGCCTATGCGGCGATTGCCGAAACAGGAAGTTTTGTTGGCGAAAGCCGCTATCAGCGACGCGACGGCAGCCTGATCTGGGTTCGCCTGACAGGCAGCTTGCTCAACCCGGACAATCCCGACGAGGGCTACGTCTGGTTGTACGAGGACATCACCCGGCGTCATCAGGCCGAGGAAGCCTTGCAGCGGAGTTACAGCGAACTGGAACAGCGTGTTGTCGAGCGCACCGCCGAGGTCTCGCGGCAACTGCACTTCATGGAACAGTTGATCGAGGCGATTCCCGGCCCGGTGTTCTACAAGGATCGCGAAGGCCGCTACCTCGGTTTCAATCAGCGCTACCTTGAATTTATCGGCAAGCCGCGCAGCGAATTGATCGGTGCGACGGTTTACGACATCGCGCCCCGGGAGCTGGCGGATCGCTATCGGGCGGCCGACGAGGAACTGTTCAACAACCCGGGTTCGCAGGTGTACGAAACCCAGGTACAACCAGCCAGTGGCGAGCGGCGCGACGTGCTGTTTCACAAGGCCACGTTTGCCAATCCGGACGGAAGCGTGGGCGGCATCATCGGCGTCATGTTCGACATCACCGAGCGCAAGCGCCTGGAGGCGCGCATGCAGCAGGCGGCGACGGTGTTCGACAGCAGCGCGGAGGGCATCACCGTCACCGCTCCCGATGGCTCGATCATCGCGGTCAATCGCGCCTTCACCGAAATTACCGGCTACTCGGAGCAAGAGGTGCTTGGCCGCAACCCGCGGATTCTGCAGTCGGATCGCCAGGACAAGAACTTCTATCGCGAGATGTGGGACGCCATCGGTCGCAGCGGCCGCTGGCAGGGCGAGCTCTGGAACAGGCGCAAGGATGGCAGCCTGGTTCCGGAATGGCTGACCATCAGCGCGGTGAAGGATGCCTCCGGCAGCATCGTCCACTATGTCGGCGTCTTCGCCGACATAACCGAGATCAAGCGCGCCAATGAGCTGCTCAACCATCAGGCCCATCATGACCACCTGACCGGCCTGCCGAATCGCCTGCTGCTTGAGGACCGGTTGCGCGGAGCCCTGCTGCGCGCCCAACGGGACGGGACGCAGGTTGCGCTGCTGTTCGTCGATCTCGATCGATTCAAGAACATCAACGACAGCCTTGGCCATCATGTCGGCGATCGCGTGCTGTACGAGGTGGCGCAGCGCTTCCGTGCGCTTACGCGCGAGTCGGATACGGTTGCCCGGGTAGGTGGCGACGAGTTTCTGATCATCGTCGAAGGCATTCACGATTCGGGCATGGCCGCGCGCATCGCCGACAAGATTCTCGACGATCTGCGGGCCAATCCGGTGACGCTGGAGCAGGAGTTTTTTGTCGGTGCCAGCATCGGCATCAGTCTTTTCCCCCGCGACGGCGGAGATTCGGCAACCCTGATCAAGCATGCCGATGCCGCCATGTATCGGGCCAAGGAAAGGGGGCGCAATACGCACGAGTTTTTCAGCGACGAACTGACCCAGTTCTCGCTCGATCGCTTCAAGATGGAAACGGCTTTGCGGCGCGCCATTGAGCGCGATGAACTGATTGTCTACCTGCAACCGCAGTTCTCGCTCAAGACCGGCGAACTGCTCGGTGCCGAAGCGCTGGTGCGCTGGCAGCATCCGCAACAGGGCCTGGTAGTGCCGGCGAGATTCATTCCCCTGGCCGAAGAATCGGGGTCGATCGTCGCCCTGGGTGAATGGGTGCAGCGCGCCGCCTGTCGTCACTGGGCCGAATGGGCGCTTGCCGGTCTCAATCCAGGCGTGCTCTCGATCAATGTCTCCGGGGTTGAATTCCGCCGCGGCCAGATCGAGGATACGGTGCGCAAGGTGCTTGAGGCAAGCCGCTTGCCGCCGGAGTTGCTCGAACTGGAAATCACCGAGAGCGCCATCATGAGCCAGGCGGAGAAAAGCATTCGGGTGCTGCATGGTCTGCGCGCGATGGGCATCAGCCTGGCGATAGATGATTTCGGCACTGGCTATTCGTCGCTGGCCTATCTGAAACGCCTGCCGCTCAACAAGTTGAAAATTGACCAAAGCTTTGTCTTCGGTCTGCCGGGCGACGCTGAAGACTGCGCCATAGTTCGTGCCGTGATCGCCCTCGGCCACAGCCTGCAACTGAAAGTGATCGCCGAGGGCGTCGAAACGGAGCAGCAGTGCGAATTTCTGATCCGTGAGGCCTGCGACGAGATGCAGGGCTACCTGCGCGGCAACCCGATGCCGACCGACGAGTTCAGGCGTCACTTCCTCGGCGCCTGAGTCCTGCGCTTCAGCTCGGTTCGAGCAGCATCATCATCTCCTGCTTCCGCATCGGCAGGCCGATGTGATAGCCCTGCAGCAGGTCGCAGCCGGCGTCCCGGAGGCATTCCGCCTGTATCGCGGATTCGACGCCCTCGGCGATGACGCTCAGGCCAATGGCGTGACCCATGCCAATAATGCCGTTGACGAGGGCCAGCGCCTCGGTGTCGTCAGGCAGATCGTGGACAAAGCGCATGTCGATCTTGAGTATGGATACCGGCAAGTGGCGCAGGTAGGCAAACGACGAATAACCGGTGCCGAAATCGTCGATGGCGATTTCGATGCCGGCGGCGGCAAGTTCGTCAAGAGTTCTGGCGTGCGCATCGAGGTGGTCGAGGAAAACGCTTTCGGTCACCTCGATCTTGAGGACTTCCGGCTTGAGCCGGTGCTTTTGCAGCGCCGCGCGGATATCTTCACCGATCTTTCCCCGCGCGATCTGCCGCACCGAGACATTTACCGCCACGGGCGGCACTGCATGACCGCTGTCGCGCAGATCCACAATGTCGCGGCAGACATGGTCGAGCACGATGCGGCCGACATCCTCGATCAGCCCGGCCTCTTCCGCGACGGGAATGAACTCCAGCGGCGAGATCATGCCGCGCTCCGGGTGGCGCCAGCGCACCAGCGCTTCCAGGCCCTCGATGCGACCGTTGCGGACGGAACGCTGCGGTTGATAGACGACATACAACTCGTCGTTCTGTAGCGCCAGACGAAGTCCGGCTTCGATGTCGAGTCCGCGCCGCACCTTGGTGCCAAGGTTCTGGGAGAAGAACTGGTAAGTGTTCTTGCCCATCTTCTTGGCCTGGTACATTGCCAGGTCGGCGTTGCGCAGCGCATCCTCCGGGCTCGCTCCGTCATGCGGAATCATGCAGATGCCGATACTGAAGCCGACGTGGGCTGGAAGGTCGCCGGTCTCGAACGGCTCGGCGCCGAGCCGCACCAGATTTTCCGCCACATGCGCGGCGTCTTCGCGGGCGACTGCGTTGGTCAGAATAGCCGCAAATTCGTCGCCGCCGATGCGAGCCACGATGTCCGCGGCGCGCAAGGTCTTGCCCAGACGCTCGCCGACGGCTTTCAGTACCTCATCGCCGATCTGGTGGCCGAACAGGTCGTTGACCTTCTTGAAGTCGTCCACATCTATGAACAGCAGCGCCGAACCGCCGCCGTCGCGGGCATGACGCTGCAGCGTCTGCGAGAGACCCAACTCGAAAGCATGGCGATTGGCCAGCCCGGTTACCCGATCGTACAGCGCCATGCGCTCGATTGCGTTCTCGGTCGTTGCCATCTGCAGGCGCATCTTGCGGCTGACATAAGTTCCGAGCGCGCCGGAAATCGTCAGGATCAGCAACATGCCGCCGAACAGGCGGCCGAGCTGGCCGTACAGGTCATCGAGCGAGGCGCGCAAGGCAATGCGCCCGACGGTGCGGCCTTCAAGTTGCACCGGCACCGCAAGACGCAGGTCGGTGGACGAAAACACATGGCCGAGAGGTGGCGCCTGGTCAGTCAGCGCGGGCGTCATCCGCGAGCGCTGAAAGCGCGCCATAAGGCTGCCGTCGGCACGATAGATGGCCGCCTCCATGATCGTCGGCGACGCATCCACGGTAGCGATTATTTCATTGGCGGTGCTGCCATCCTCGAACACGATGGCCGCCGTGGCGTTGGCGCCCAGCAAGCGCGCCTGCATGGTCAAATTCTTCTGCAGATCCTCGCGTTCGCGGTACCAGTGGTAGCCAGCCATCAGCAGCAGTGCGATCAGCACCGCGCTGCCGGTCGAGAGCAGGTTGAGTCGCGTGTAGTTGCGTAGCCTGGAATCGGTCATGGCTTTACTCGATCAGCGTCCGTGCCAGCCGCAGAATCTTGGAACTGGGAATCAGTCCGCCCCTTCTCATGGCGCCGAGGTCAATGTCGAACGCAATGCGCCCGCCATCGCTACGCAGGGCGATCATGGCGCCGCGGTCCAGCGCGCCCGCCCCCTCGCCGATAACCAGCAGGGCACGGCTGCGGGCGAGGATGCCGAGTCGCGGGAGGACGCCGGGGTTGCCTGCTTCCACCATCACCGCGACGCAGGTGTCGAGTTCCTCGGGCGTGGCGCCTATGCGCAGGATCTCCAGTGCGTGTCCCTGCACGGCTCTTCCTGCGTGATGGCGCAACGCGGTGGTCAGCGCGCCATCGTCCAGAACGCAGAGGCGGAAGCTGCTGGCCGACGTAGTCTGTGCCGGCCACGCCACAAACAGCAGCAAATTGTAGATTACCGCCGCCTTGACTTCGTTTTCGTCGCCGCTTTCAGCGCTCGATGCGGGTCCACTCAAGACCAGCAGCAGAGCCGCCAGCATTGCTGTGCCGCGGCGTCGCCACATCAAAGCTCCAGTTCCCAGCGCAGACGCCACTGTCGGCCGTCGCGCTCGAGACTGTCGAGGGGAGCGGCTTCAGTTCCGAGCGGATCGCGATAGCGCGTGCCCGCCAGATTGTAGATGCCGAGGCTCCACAGGCCATGGCCACGGTGTTGCGTCTGGCGCAGCACGGCATTGCCGGTGACATGGCCGGCGACGCTGCCGAGTACGCTGCGGCGCGGACTCACGGCCTGCAGGTTGAGGCCGAGGGTGGCGCCGAGCGGTGCAACGGGGCCATCCAGCAGCAGCTTGCCCAGACGGCGCGGCGAGTTGACCGCTTCGCCTCCGGGTTGGTCGATCGATTGCCAGGCAAGACTGCCGCGAACGCGCCAGCCGCCACCAAACATTTTCTCAATGTCGGTTTCCCAGCCGCGAGCCGCGAGTTTGTCGCGGTTGCGGTAGACCAGCAGTCCGTCCGCGGGATCGATTTCCTGATCGATCAGGTTGCGCAGGGTGTATTGGTAGCGGCCGATGCCGAGGCGCAGCGTCGGCGTTGGGGTGAAGTCGAGCGCGGCCTCGCGTGTCTGGATGCGTTCCGGGCGCAGATCGGGATTGCCTTTCTGCAATACATTGTCGCCATAGTGGCGTTCGTAGTCGTTGGGCGCGCGAAAGGCGCTCCCGGCCATCAGTTTCAGCGTGACCTCGTCGCGCGGACGCCAGATCAGGGCTGCGCGCGGCGAGGCGATGGTGGGCGCGGTGGTCTGGCTGTCCAGGCGCAGGCCGACGTTGGCCAGCCAGTTGGGGGCGAAACGCCATTCGTCCTGAACGAAGATGCCCGCCGTACGGCCCCCATGACGGTCGTCAAGGTTGTCCACGCGCGGCGAGATGTCGAAGTTGCGCTGTTCGATGCGTTCATAGCTGCGCGCCTCGACGCCCGTCAGCAGACGGTGATTGCGCCAGCCGGTCCAGATCAGTTGCCATTCCGCACTCCACCAGTCGGCGCGCGTTACATCGCGGTTGGTGACACCGGGGAACGGATAATCCGCATCATACGCATAGTGGCCAAAATGAATCCGCAGCTGTTGGTCCAGCGCGTCGGCCAAGGTAGAGGTGCGGGCGAGGTCGAGGTGATATCCGCTATCCCGTACGAAGTTTCCCCCGGCATCGAATACGGTGCCGTAGTAGGCGGTGGGCACGTTTTTCTGGCGTTGCGAAAAAGTCGCGCTGCCGCGCCAGTTTTCCCAGCTACCCTTGAGCATCCCCTTGAGGTAACGCTCGCCATCGCGCCTGTGTGCGATGCCGTCGCTGACTCCCGGCGTATCGTACTCGGCGAAATAGAGGTCACCGCCCTGTCGCTGATAGGTGCTGATGCCCGCCACCCAGTCGAGGCCACCGGCGGTACGTCCGCCCGAAAGCAGGCTGGCCCGGCCGCCGCGGCCGTCGCCGAGATCGAGTGAAACGCGACTGCCATTCAGATCGGCGCCGGTCCACAGCACCGCATTGACGATGCCGAACAAGGCATTGCCGCCGTAGCTGGCGGAAGACGGACCGGGGACGAATTCCAGACGCTTGACCCAGTCGATGTCGATTGGCGCTTCATTGCCGACCATCGCTTGGTCGTAGATCGGATCGTTGCTGCGCGCCCCGTCCACCAGCAGCAGGATGCGCGAGTTGTAGTCGCCCGGCCGGCTGAAGCCGCGCACCCCGAGAAAGCTGTAAACCCGGTCATTGCTGGTATAGACGCCACGCGCCGACTGCAGCGCCTCGCCGATATCGCGAAAGCCGAAGCGGCGAATGTCGGCAGCGGGAATTACCGTGGCGGTGGCTGGGGCTTCCGCCAGCGGTTGCGCATAGCGGGAAGCGCCCTGCACTTCGACACGCAGCAGATCCTCCAGGTTCATGCCGGAAACGTCATCGCCCGCGAGCAGCGTTGCCGGCATCCCGCATGCCGCGATGAATCCCGCCAAAAGGATCAGCCTGAAATGCATTTGGGTTACCCGAACCAGCTCGCAGAGCATAGGCGAGTAATCTTACCCTTTTCGCCCGGCATGCTCCACGAGAGGGGCGTGGCATTCCCCGGACCCGCCGCCGCTTGCCGCTCACGCAACCCTGTCCATGGATAGCGTCCCCGTCCGAGTGGACAGGGACATATCCCACCAGGGGATACCGTCCCCGTCCGAGTGGACAGGGACATAAGAATTTTGGAATTGCAAGAGCCTGTCGCTTCGCTATGCTTGCAGGCATGTCGCAATGGCTGACCCTTTCCCGCGCCGCGCAACTGCTCGGCATTTCACGCGTCGCTTTGCAGAAGCGCATTCGCGAAGGCGAACTGCCGTCCTTTGACGGCATGGTGGCGGCGGATGATTTGCTGCGGACCTGGCCGGAACTCGATCTGGACGCGTCAGGCAGTTTTGAAAAGACTCGTGCGATTCGCGAGGATGCGTTCGCCAAGCGCCTGCGCGAACGCGTCCTGCCGAGCCAGGAAGCGCTCGCCCAGCGACTGTTTGCGCAGGGGCAGGAACTCGCGGAATTGCAGCGGACCCTGACGCGCTACCACGCCTTGTTCGAGGCTCTTGAAGCGCGTCTTGCCGCCGCGCCCGCGCCTGCTGCGGACGAACTGCTGCGCTTGCTCGACGAGGGCCTGGCAAAGGCCTTGGCGGCCCCGGCGCCGGGGCATGACGTGGCCGCTCTCGATGCTATGCTGCGCGTCATGTCGGCGCACATTACGGTCAGGCCATCGGGTCATGAGTTCTTTGTCGAGGGTTCGCAGACGCTGCTGAAAGCGGCGCTGAGCGCCGGACTGACACCCAACTATGGTTGCGGCAATGGTGTCTGCGGTTTGTGCAAGGCGCGCGTCGTGGCTGGCGAAGTGCGCGCGGTGGCACCGTCCGATTACTGTTTTTCGGAAGCCGAGAGGACCCAGAATCATGTGCTGATGTGCGTCTGCACCGCACTCAGTTCCGATCTCGTGCTGGAGGTGCTGGAAGCCGGCGCGCCGGAGGACATTCCCGAGCAGCGCGTGGTCGCCAAGGTGCGCCGCGTCGATGCACTGAGTGGCGACGTGATGCGGCTGCATCTGCAGACGCCGCGCAGCAATCGCCTGCGCTTTCTCGCCGGTCAGCGCGTGACCCTGGGCATCCGCGCCGGCGTCGCCGATGGCAGCGATGTGCATGGCGAATACCCGGTGGCGAGTTGTCCCTGCGACGAACGCAACCTGATTTTTCACGTCAGGCGCGGCGATCGCCGTGCCGCCAGCGCCGACTTTTCGCGCTGCGTCTTCGAAGACCGGATCAAGCTTGCCGACGATGTTTCGGTGTGGGGGCCGTGGGGCAGCTTCGTGCTGGAGAAGGACTCGGTTCGCCCCGTGGTGTTCATCGCCATCGACGAGGGCTTTGCGCCGGTGAACAGCTTGATTGAACATGCCATTGCGGTGGATGCCGCCGAGTCCATTACGCTCTATTGGGCCAGTTCGCAGCCGGGTGGCCAGTATCTGCCCAATCAGTGCCGCGCCTGGCACGAGGCACTCGACGAGTTCAGCTATGTAGCGCTGACAGTCGGTGAGCTGCCGGACGTTCTGGCGGCCAACTCCGCTTTGCCGGCGAGCGACGTCTACCTCGCCGGTGCGGCGGAACAGGTGGAGTCGCTGGCCACCGCACTGCTGGCGGCCGGCGTGCCGCCGCGACAATTGCATGTCGAGGCTTTCTGACACCATGAGCCGATTACCATGACTCAGCAGCACCGCATCATTCCAATAATGCCTCTGGGCGAGAACGAGGATCTCGACGCCTGCTCGTCCGCCGAACCTTTCGCGCTGATGGTGCTGGGCGACAGCATGGAGCCGGAGTTCGTCGAGGGCGAAGTGATCCTGATCGAGCCGGAAGGACTGGCCACCGACGGCTCATATGTTCTCGCCCAGCTGGCCGGCGAATGGATCTTCCGCCAGTTGATCCGGCAGGGCGCGGGGTGGCGCCTGCAGGCGCTGAATCCCGCCTATCCCGCGGCGGATATTCCTGACCTCGGCGCGGTCAAAGGGGTCATCATCCAGAAATCGAAACCCGGCCGTCGCCGGGCCACCAAACGCTACGTGGAGTAGGAGTCTCCAACCATGCCGTATTACATTTATCGTGTCACCTCTCTCGGACCGATCCCCCGGCTGGAGAAGATCACCCGCTTCGATGCCTTCAAGGAGGCCTCGCAGGAGGCCAAGCGCCTGCGTCGAGAAACCGATCTCGGTGCAGGCGAGACGATCAAGACCATCTTCGCCGAAACCGAGCTGCAGGCGGAAGATCTGCTCAGTCAGCCGCGCGGGGAGGAGCCGATGACAGGAGAGGACTACTGAGCCCGTGGTCGACGAAACCGCGTTCCGCCAAATCCGCGGCGAGATCAATCGCCTGCCCTGCATCTTCGAGCGCGCCTTGCTGGCTCGCCACGCCGTCTGCGAACTGGCGGTGGGTCACCAGATCGCCGAGCGCGAGACAGTGGCCTGCAGCCAGCCGGCGGCACATGCGGACTGCGCAAGGATGGAGGCACTGCTGCGGCAGAAGTCGGCTTTTGCCTTGGGTCTCACCGCGACCGAACGCATTTTGCCGCACGCCATGATGATGAGGATTCAGTGCGGCGGGCTCGACGGCCTGAAGACCCTGCTCGACGCAGAAGCTCTGGCACCCAACGCGCGACGCCTGGTGCGCCTGGCGCAGGAGCGCTACGGCGATCTGGGCGAGTTGCCCTTCTCCGAGATCGTGCAGGGCGTCGCGGCGTGGAAGGCCCGCCGCCGGCATGGTGGGGAGCCGCGATGATTGCCGGCATGGCGGCGCTGGTGAATGCCGTGCAGACCAACTGCGACATCGCCGACGCGCGGCATGCGCGCAACGTCAGCCTGTGCACCTACCTGCTCGGCATGCGCGAGTTCTATCGCTGGGAACATGAACTGCCCTACGGCGTGTCGCCGCCGCGTGACGAGGTGGGGCGCTGGATCGCCGAGCGCGAGGCGCGCTGGGAACAGATCATCGACGAGGATTTTGTTGCCGTGCCGGTCGCCGGCCTGGCGTTCGATCCCTTCGCTGCCGAGCAGGTCAATGCCGCGCTGGCCGGTAGCGGGCTGGTGTATGGCGCCGGCGTCGGACGCTTTCACAAGCCGCATTTCTTCCTCGGCCGGCTTGACCGCGACGATCAGCGCGGTGAGGCGCGACTGCTGGTCTGCGGTTGCGAATATGCGCGCGATGTGTCGGCCATCCCGGCGGCGTCGCAGGGCGCCACCGTGATCGTGCGTCGCGAGGCGCTGCGGCAGTGGCTGTGGGAAAAGGCCGAGGGCTGGAACGTCAAGCAGCAGGACGGCGCACTCAAGGCCGCTTTGCTCGCCTACGGCTTCGATGTCGACCCGCAGGCCGCCATCGAGCGCATGACCGATGGCGAAATTGAAACCCTGGTGCTGCACGAGGAAGGCGAAATAGCCGCCGGTCGCCTGCTGGGCAGCGGCTGGTCGGAAAAGGTCGCGGGTTTCAGCGGCAAACGCGCCGAACTGCTGGCACGGGCGGTGCGCGACAACCTCGCGGATTGTCTGGTGACGCTGCCGGGGCTGCTCGCGCGAGGCGCCAACGACTCGCTGCATTTCTGGTTCTCGACCTTCGACGGCATGCGGCGCGAGTTGTTTCCGCGCCTGGTCGAAGACTATGCAAGCACAGGAGTCGGCGCTGGCGGTACGGCGACTCTGCGCCTTACGGCGGAGGCGGGTCGCCACCACTTCACCGCGCTCGGCCGGCGCCTGCTGAACATGGACGAGACCGCCATCGCAGCGCTTTCGCACCAACCGGCCACGATCGCCCTTTAGGCTGCTCGCGGCCGGCGCCGCGAGGGCTACTCCTTCATGGCTTCGACGGCAATGCTGAGGGTGACGTCGTCGCCGACGTAAGGCGCGAACTTGCCCATGTTGAAATCCGAGCGTTTGATCTTTGCCACCGCGTTGGCGCCGATCGCGTCCTTCTTCAGCATCGGGTGCGGCATGGCGTGGAAGGACGTCACGGTCAGGGTTACCGGTTTGGTGATGCCCTTGATGGTCAGGTCACCCTCGACGGCGACCGGCTTGTCGCCGTCGAATTTGACCGCGGTCGACTTGAACGTGATGGTCGGGTATTTCGCGGTGTTGAAGAAGTCCTCACCCTGAATGTGACCGTTGAAAAGCGCCGCACCGGTGTTGACTGACGTGGCATCGATGCTCACGTCCACCGACCCGCTATGGGCGGCGCGGTCGACGACGATCTTGCCGCTGGTCTTGTCGAAGCGGTGCAACTGGTTGGTGTAGCCGAAGTGGCTGTATTCAAAGCGCGGCGCGGTATGGACGGGGTCGATGTTGAAAGTTTCGGGAGCGGCGAGGGCGGCGACCGGGAATGCGGAAAGGATGGCAACGAGAGCGAGTTTTTTCATGGGGTTTCTCCTGACTTGGGGTTGTGTGACTTATTTTGCTGTGGCCGCGCCTGCTGTGGCCACCAGACGGAACTTGACTTGCACTTCGTTGGCGACGGTGCCGAAATCGGCCCACATGCCTTCGCCAATGCCGTAGTCGGCGCGCTTGAGCACCAGACTGCCTTCGAAGGTGGCGCTGTTGCCTTCCTGGCGCATCGTGACGGGCGTGGTCAGGTCCAGCGTCCTGCCCTTGATGGTCATCCTGCCGGCGACTTCGTAGCGGTTGCCGCCGAGGGACTTGAACGACGTCGATACGAATTTCGCGACCGGGAAGGCCTTGGTATCAAACCAAGCCTTGCTCGCCACTTCGTCGTTGGCGTCCTTTGATCCGGCATCGATGCTGGCCAGGTCGATTTCCAGTTCGGCTTTCGCCGCAGCGGGCTTGGCCGGGTCAAACGCGAGCTTGCTGCGAAAGCTTTTGAACTGGCCCTCGACAGGCACGTTCATCTGTTTCGAAACAAAGGAGAGTGCGCTCTTGTTGAGTTGCAGTTGATTGAACTCGATGGCTTGTGCGCTGGAGAGCGCAGCGGCCAGCAGGCCAAAGGCAAGGCTGTGGCGCCAGTTCATTTCATGTCTCCCGCTGCGGGGTGGCGAAGAAAGGGCAGCATGCGCGTCAGCACGTCGTCGCGATCCATCAAGTGGTGCTTGAGCGCGGCGCCGACGTGGGCGACCACCAAAGCCGCCATGCCCCAGTTGAGCAAACCGTGAACCTCTGCCAGAAGTTTTCCCAGGTCTTCGTTCTTCGCCAGCAAATCCGGCAGTGGCAATACGCCGAACCAGACGGTCTGGAAACCCTTGGCCGAACTCATCAGCCAGCCGGTGAGCGGTATCGCAATCATCAGCACATACAGCAGTGCGTGGGTCGCTTCGGCTGCCTTGCTCTGCCAGGCCGGCATGCCGGCGGGCAGTTCGGGCGGACGGTGCGAGAGGCGCCAGCCAAGTCGCACAACCACGAACAAAAAGATCGTCACGCCGGCCCATTTGTGCCACGAGTAGAGCTTGAGTTTCTGCGGCGACAAGGGCAAGTCGGCCATATAGATACCCAGCGCAAAGCTGCCGAAAATTGCGATGGCGATCAGCCAGTGCAGGGCGATGGCCATGCCGCTATAGCTTGTGCTGACAGTTGGCGTAGTGCTAGGGAGGGGACTCATCGTGGCTTTGTTTGTACAAGGCAATGTTCGGGTGACGTGTGCAGTTTATGTGTCTTGTCCGGGATTACATAGATCGCCACCTACAAATGATTGGTGCATGCAGGGCAACAATGCGGCCGGATAGAGCCCTGGCAGCTCAGCGCCATCTCACAGCTAACGATCTGCGCCACCGGTGGGGCTTCGGCGCTGGTGGTACGGCGAGCCATCCGATGATGGATGGCTTAGGGCGTAGCATGAGAAACAATCTGGGCACACCCCTCTTGACTATCATGCGAATGAAAGATCGAAATGTCTCTGGCCCCAATGGTGGCCCAAAAGGTAATTCGAGCATGGCCCCTTTAGCCGTGATGGGGATGAATCGAACGACCTGGGGAATTACAGCCATACGGGTGAGAAGTGCTTTCAAAATTCGGCGCTGGCGGGACGGTGATACCTCTTGCGCAATTCAGGAATGGAGGCTTCAAGCATGAGCCGCGAAACGCAAGGACCATCCCCAGCCGATCATAACGATAAAAATGCTCCCGAACTGCGGAACACAAGGCCAGCAGATAGTTTGCGCAAATGGATGGTTTGGTTTCTGCTGTGCGCCGGACTGATTGGATCGGCGGTTGCCTACAAATTGTATGTTGGTGGCACGGGAGAAAATCCGCGCTCGTTTCTTGGCATTCCGATCAGTCCTTACGAGCAAACCACTCCGCCGAAGCTCGGCGCCGTGCACGGTGTACGGCTTGCGATTCCAGCAAACTACCTGTTCTTTCCCGTTGAATATGAAGGCGAGGATTCCTGGGCACCCAAAAAGACCAAGCCGGTGCGCACATCGGAGAGCGAAATCTCTTCATTCTCTGTGTATGTGCAATGGCCGTCGCTGCTGCCACGCCAGGATCGCAACGAGGAGAGTTATCAGGACAGTTTCAAAACGCGCGGCCTACGTCCACATGAGTGGCTGATGATCAGCGTGGAGCCGCACAACCTCAAGCCGCCGACCAGCCCGGGAGGGATTAACTACATGCTGGAGGACCGGCCCGACAACTACCTCGGTAGAAGAACGCGTTCTAGTTTTGACCTGCTTGTCCCAATAAATCCGCTGCGCCCCAAAGACATCTCGCCGCAAGTGCAGTTTGAGTACCGCGCGCAGCCTGTTTTTGACTTGCAGTCGGCCATTCCGGTCGGCCCCGGAACCGAGTGGGCGCAACATTGGAACAAAGCGATCTACTGGCAGGGAATACCGGGCGCAGTTGTGACAACCTATATCCAGTGCACCCGTGGCAAGAATGTGTCTGGCAACGAGTTGGCTGGCGATTGTAAGCACAGCTTTGAATTGAAAGAGTTCAAGGCGAATGTACAGGTCAATTACACCGCCAACCTATTGCCCCAATGGCGAAGTATCGAAGAGCAAGCTCGTCGGTTGATGCTGTCATTCAGGGGCGATCCGAATTCGCAAGAATAATTAATAAATTGAGGAATCAAATGGGCCAGGCTCCAATTGATTTGGAATAATGAAGGCAAATCAACGAGTCTGGCGGCGCATTGATTTTCATCGTGGCATGCGTCGCCGTACCGCCAGCGCCGACTCTTGAGCGTGCCATTGGTGTCCGCAAGGACATATTGACGGCGAGGCGGATAACGTCCCGCTCGCCTTGCTCCGCAATACCTTTGGGTCGCGGCCAGCGCCGACTCTTTTGAGGCCGCGCCGATCGCTTGGAATGCTTGGCTGAAGACTGATGCGATCCTTTGCCGCTTGGCATTTCCTTCTTGTGTTTATACTGAAACCGGAATAATCTATGCCTATGCTCAAGCCTCCGCAAAAACTGTTGATCTGGCTCGGCAATAGCCTGGATGCCGTCAAGTCATTTTCGCCCGATGCGAGGCGTGAAGCCGGCCACCAGTTGGGTGTCGTGCAGGCTGGCAGGGAGCCGACCGACTGGAAGCCGATGGATACGGTAGGCGCCTGGGTGAAGGAGATTCGGATTCATGCCGAAAGCGGCTATCGAGTGCTGTACGTGGCCAAGTTTGCCGAGGCGGTTTATGTGCTGCACGGCTTCGAGAAGAAGACCCGGCGCACGCCGAGGGCCGACATTGATTTGGCGAACAAGCGTTACCGCGACCTGTTGACGGAAAGGAAGAAGAAATGAGCGATCTGACCATGACTCGAGGCAGCGGCAATGTCTTCGCCGATTTGGGCTTCGCTGCCGAGGAGGCGAAGAACCTGCAACTGCGCTCGCAAGCAATGATGGCGGTGGAAAGCTGGTACAAGGCGAGCGACCTGACGCAGGCAATGGCGGCTCAGGCGCTCGGCATAACTCAGCCGCGCCTTAACCAGTTGCTCAAGGGCAAGATTGGCGAATTCAGCCTGGATGCGCTGGTGAATATGGCGACGCGTGCCGGTATGCGCGTTGGCTTGACCATCGCACCCGTTCCGGGTGAGCGGGTGACCCGCGCAGCGGTGACAAAAAGGCCGGTTGTTCCCCGCAAGACAGGTCAGGCGAGACGGGCGGCCTGACCTATACGTGTCCCCGGCGCAAGCGCACGGGGACATATCCCACCGGGGGGCACCTGCCCCGCGAAGCGGCGTCCCAAGTGCGCAGAGCACCGTCCCCGGCGCTGACGCACGGGGACATATAATTGCTTCATGCCACGCTTTGCCGCGAACCTTTCTTTTCTGTTCACCGAGCGTCCCTTTCTCGAACGCTTCGCTGCGGCGCGGGCGGCCGGCTTTGCCGCCGTCGAGTTTCATTTCCCCTACGAATTCGACCGTGCGGCGCTGGCCGAGGTGGTGCTGACTTCCGGGCTTGAAGTCGTCCTCTTCAATCTGCCGGCGGGCGATTGGTCAGCGGGGGATCGCGGCATTGCCTGCCAGCCGCGGCGCATCGCGGAGTTTCAGGATGGCGTCGGCCAGGCCATCGAGTATGCGCGGCTGACGGGCTGCGTCCGGCTCAACTGCCTGGCCGGCATCGCGCCGGCGGACGTTTCGCATGACAAGGCTCAGGAAACCCTGATCGAGAACTTGCGCTTCGCGGCGGCGGTCACCAGACGCGCCGGCATTGAACTGGTGCTGGAGCCGCTCAACACGCGCGACACACCGGGCTTCTTTGTTGCCACCTCTCACGCCGGGTTGGCGCTGATCGAGGCGGTCGGCAGCGACAATCTGCGCCTGCAATACGACGTCTACCACGCCCAGGTGATGGAGGGCGATCTGGCTCGCACAATGGAGGAGCATCTGCCGCAGATCGCCCACATCCAGGTGGCGGACAATCCCGGGCGGCACGAGCCCGGCACGGGCGAAATCAACTTTCCCTTCCTGCTGCGGCATCTCGATCGCATCGGCTATGCCGGCTGGGTCGGCTGTGAATACAAACCGAGCGGGCACAGCGAGGACAGTTTTGGCTGGCTGGAGCCATGGCGCTAACTTTTTCGCCGCAGCGGACCCTCCTGCGCGGCTTGTTCGACGCTGCCGTTGCCGCTGCCGACCCGGCGCGTTGCCTGCCCGCCTGGTTGCCCGAGCCGCCTGCCGTCGGGCGCACGGTAATAGTCGGTGCAGGCAAGGCGGCGGCGGCCATGGCCAAGGCCGTCGAGGAACGCTGGCGCGGCGATCCGTCGCGGCTTTCGGGTCTGGTTGTCACGCGCTATGGACATGGCGCGCCGACGCGGTACATCGAGGTCGTCGAAGCCGCGCATCCGGCGCCCGATGCCGCCGGGCAGCAGGCAGCCGTGCGCATTCTCGACGCCGTAGGAGGGATGACCGCCGACGATCTGGTGCTGGTGCTGCTCTCCGGCGGCGGGTCGGCCTTGCTCGCGGCGCCGATGGCTGGCATTGCTCTGGCAGAGAAGCGTGCCGTAACCGAGGCCCTGCTGAGTAGCGGCGCCAACATCGGCGAGATCAACTGCGTCAGGAAGCATCTTTCGGCCATCAAGGGCGGCCGTCTGGCGCTGGCCGCCGCCCCGGCGCGAGTGCTGACGCTGGCGATTTCCGATGTGCCGGGCGACGACCTGTCTACGATTGCCTCCGGCCCCACCGTGCCCGATCCGACAAGCTGCGCCGATGCGCTGGAGATCATCACGCGTTACGGCATCGAATTGCCTGCCGCCGCACGTCAGGCGCTGCTGACGGGTGTTGCCGAAACCCCCAAGGCCGACGATTCGCGGTTTGCGCGCTGCGAGTCGCACATCATTGCCACGGCGCAACAGGCGCTTGCGGCCGCCGCGGAGGCGGCACGCGCGCAGGGCATCACGCCGCTGGTACTGGGTGACGCCATCGAAGGCGAGGCGCGCGAGGCGGCGCGCGTGCTGGGCGGCATCGCGCTGTCCGCAGCCGTGCACGGCGTGCCTCTGCCGGGGCCCTGCGTACTGCTGTCCGGTGGCGAGACCACGGTCACGGTGACAGGCAAAGGGCGCGGCGGACGCAATGCCGAATTCCTGCTCGGCTTGGCGCTGGCACTGGGCGGGCATGAGCGTATCCATGCCATCGCCTGTGATACGGATGGCATCGATGGCTCGGAAGACAATGCCGGTGCGCTGCTGTTGCCCGATACGCCGGCGCGCGCTGCCGCCGCGGCAATTGATTTGCGCGCACGACTGGTCGACAATGACGCGTACAGCGTGTTCCAGGCCCTCGGTGATCTTGTCGTCACCGGGCCGACACGCACTAACGTGAATGATTTCAGGGCGATCCTGATTGAACGGGCGGAGAAAAAATGACGAGTCAGCACGACTACGCTGCCGCTGCGGCGCGGGACGCCACCAACCCCGATCGCGAAGCCTTGCTGGCCGAACTTGCGCGCGTGCTGCCGGCGGCGGCGCTGCTGTCCGCGACCGAGGATTTGAAACCCTACGAATGCGACGGACTCACCGCCTATAGCGCCCTGCCGTGGGCGGTCGCCTTGCCGCAGAACGACGCACAGGTGGTGGCGGTGCTCAAAGTCTGTTACGCGCGACAGGTGCCGGTGGTGGCGCGCGGCGCCGGTACCGGTCTTTCCGGCGGCGCCACGCCGGTGGTGCAGGGCGTGGTCTTGTCGCTGGCGAAATTCATGCGCATTCTGGAAATCGATCCGCTGGCGCGCCTGGCGCGGGTCCAGCCCGGCGTGCGCAACCTGGCCATCTCCGAGGCGGTCGCTCCCCATGGGCTTTACTACGCGCCGGATCCGAGTTCGCAGATTGCCTGCACCATCGGTGGCAACGTCGCGGAAAATTCCGGCGGCGTGCATTGCCTGAAGTACGGATTGACCTTGCACAACGTCGTCAGGTTGCGCGTGGCGCTGATGAACGGCGAAGTCATCGAGGTCGGTTCGCATGCCCTCGATGATCCCGGCTACGACCTGCTGGCGCTGCTGATCGGATCGGAAGGCATGCTCGGCGTGGTGCTCGAAGCCACTGTCAAGCTGACGCCCACGCCGCGCACGGCCCAGGTGGTAATGGCCAGCTTCGACAGCGTGGTCGACGCCGGTGATGCGGTCGCGGCCATCATCGCTGCCGGCATCATCCCCGCCGGCCTGGAGATGATGGACAAACTTGCCACGGCCGCGGTCGAGGATTTCGTCCACGCCGGCTACGACCTGACGGCGGCGGCGATCCTGCTCGCCGAATCCGACGGCACGGCGGAAGAGGTCGCCGAGGAAATTGCCGCCATGTCGGTGCTGCTGGAGAAGAACGGCGCTCGCAACTTGCGCATTTCGCAAAGCGAGGCGGAGCGCCTCAAGTACTGGGCTGGGCGCAAGGCCGCCTTTCCGGCCGTGGGCCGCATCACGCCCGACTATATGTGCATGGATGGCACGATTCCGCGCAAACATGTGGCCCATGTCCTGACCCGCATCGCCGAGTTGTCCGCCGAATTCCACCTGCGTTGCGCCAACGTGTTCCATGCCGGCGATGGCAACCTGCATCCGCTGATCATGTTCGATGCGCGCAATCCGGGCGAGACCGAGCGCGCCATCGCCTTCGGCGCAAAGATTCTCGAACTGTCGGTCGATGTCGGCGGCACCATCACCGGCGAGCATGGCGTCGGCATCGAAAAGGTCAGGCAGATGTGCGTCCAGTTCTCGCGCGAGGAACTCGACAAGTTCCATGCGGTCAAGGCGGCCTTTGATCCGCTGACGCTGCTCAACCCCGGCAAGGCCGTGCCTTACCCGCGGCACTGTTCCGAGTATCGTTTGATCGGGAGTGCGCGGTGAGCGATGCCATCGAGGAATTCCGTTCGCGCATTCTCGAACGCAAGCCCTTGCGCCTGAAGGGCGGCGGCAGCAAGGATTTCTACGGCGGGCCGTTGCAGGGCGAGCTACTTGATACGCGCAGCCACAGCGGCATCGTTGGCTACGAACCGTCGGAACTGGTGATCACGGCGCGCGGCGGAACGCCGCTGGCCGAGATAGAGTCGGCGCTGGCGGCACGGCGGCAATGCATTGCCTGCGAGCCGCCGCGGTTTGGCGCGGCCACCATCGGTGGCGCAATTGTTGGAGGCGCCACCATCGGTGGCGCCGTCGCCGCCGGACTGTCCGGCCCGCGCCGGGCAACCGCCGGCAGTCTGCGCGACTTCGTGCTCGGCGTGACGCTGATGGACGGCGAAGGCCGCGAACTGATTTTCGGTGGCCAGGTGATGAAGAATGTCGCCGGTTTCGACGTTTCGCGCCTGATCACCGGCAGCCTCGGCACGCTGGGTCTGATTCTGGACGTGTCGCTCAAGGTGATGCCGCTGCCGGCGGCGGAGGCTACGCTGCGTTTCGAATTGCCGCAGGATCAGGCATTGGACACCATGAACCGCTGGGCCGGCCAGCCCGTACCGCTGGCCGCGACCTGCTGGCAGGGCGATGTGCTGACGTTGCGGCTGTGCGGCGCGCAGGCCGCCATCACCGCTGCCTGCAAGAGTCTGGGCGGCGAACTGGTTGCCGAGCCGGAGGCGGCGGGTTTCTGGACCGCGCTGCGCGAGCAGACAGCACAGTTCTTTGCCGGCCCGGATACCCATGGGCCGCTGTGGCGGCTCTCCTTGCCGTCGGTGACGCCGCCGCTGGATTTGCCGGCGCCGCAACTGATCGAGTGGGGCGGCGCGCAACGCTGGCTGCGCGGTGCCGTCGATGTTGCAAGCCTGCGCGAAATGGCGGCGAAGGCGGGGGGGCACGCTACCCTGTTTCGCGGCGGCGACAAGGCCGGCGGCGTCTTCTCGCCCCTGCCCCCCAGCTTGATGGAAGTGCACCGCCGCCTCAAGCAGAGCTTCGATCCCTACGGCGTATTCAATCCCGGCCGGCTGTATCCGGAACTCTGATGGAAACTCATCTTGCCGATTTCATACGCCACACTTCCGCCGGCCGCGAGGCCGAGGAGATACTGGGTCGCTGCGTGCATTGCGGTTTCTGCACGGCGACCTGCCCGACCTATCAGTTGCTCGGTGACGAACTGGACGGCCCGCGCGGCCGCATCTATCTGATCAAGCAGGTGCTGGAGGGCGTCGAACCGACCGAAAAGACCCGCCTGCACCTTGACCGTTGCCTGAGCTGCCGTTCCTGCGAGACCACCTGTCCCTCGGGCGTGCATTACACGCGCCTGCTCGACATCGGCCGCGAGGTGGTCGAAAGCAAGGTGCCGCGCACCGGAGGCGATGCCGTCATGCGCGGCGCGCTGAAAAACCTGCTGCCGCGTTCGATGCTCTTCGGCGCCGCGATGAAGCTGGGGCAGTCGGTGCGGATGGTGCTGCCGGGCGCGTTGCGGGCCATGGTGCCGCCGCTTTCGTCGGCTGGCCCGGCGCCGCAGCGCAGTCATGCGCGGCGCCTGATCGCGCTGGCCGGCTGTGTCCAGCCCTCGATGTATCCGAACGTTAACGGCGCAACCCGACGCGTGCTGGATCGCCTCGGCATCCAGATGGTCGAAGCGGAAGGAGCGGGCTGCTGCGGTGCGGTGCGCGCCCATCTCAATGCCGCCGAAGCTGCGCGCGACGACGCCCGGCGCAACATCGACGCATGGTGGCCGCTGCTCGAATCCGGTGCCGAAGGTCTGGTGATGACCGCCTCCGGCTGCGGCTCGCACGTGCTCGAATATGCCTACCTGCTACAGGACGACCCGGACTACGCGGTGAAGGCGGCGCGGGTGGTGCTGGCGACGCGCGATATCAGCGAAGTCATTGCGGCCGAAGCGGCGGGCCTGGCGCCCTTGCTGCAGGCCTGCACTCCCTTGCCGGAAAGCGAACGGGCGCTGGCGTTTCACAGTCCCTGCAGCTTGCAGCACGGACTCAAGATTCGCGGCACCGTCGAGCCGCTGTTGACTGCCGCCGGTTATGCGCTGACCGCGGTGGCGGATTCGCACTTGTGCTGCGGCTCGGCGGGTACCTACTCGGTTTTGCAGCCGGTGCTTTCGCAGCGTTTGCGGGACAACAAGATTGGCGCCCTCACGGCGGGCGGTCCGGCGCTGATCGCCAGCGCCAACGTGGGTTGCATGGGGCATCTGCAGGGCGCCACGGCCTTGCCGGTGAAACACTGGATCGAAGTGCTCGACGCGCGTTTGTCCTCGTGATCGGCGGCGTCGGCGTGAAACGGAGCAGTGCGACATGAGCGGGATCGGACTCGATAGCGCGGCGCGCGACTGGCAGACCCTGCGGGCGTCGTTTCGCTGGCAGGTGCCGGCGCGCTACAACATTGCCCGCGCCTGCTGCGGGCGCTGGGCCGATGACAGGTCGCGCTTCGCCCTGTACTACGAGGACGAAGCCGGCCACACCGAAGCCTGGACTTTCTGGGACGTGCAGCAGGCCGCCAATCGCCTGTCCAACGTACTCGGCGCCATGGGCGTGATGGCCGGCGACCGCGTTGCCATCATGCTGCCGCAGCGTCCGGAAACCGGCATCGCGCACATGGCCTGCTACCAGATGGGTGCGATTGCCGTGCCGGTATCGCACCTGTTCGGCGCCGAGGCGCTCGAATTCCGGCTCTCGCACGCCGAGGTGCGGGTAGCCATCGTCGACGAGGGCGGGCTGGACAAACTCGCCGTGGCGCGCGCGGCATTGCCGCAGTTGAGGCACGTCATCGGTGTCGGCGGTGCGCGTGAATCCTGGGTGCGCGAGTGGGCCACCCTGTTGCCGCTGGCTTCGCCACGCTACATCGCGACGGACACCGCAGCCGACGATGCGGCGATGATCATGTACACCAGCGGCACCACCGGCAACCCGAAGGGCGCCTTGCTGGCGCAGCGGAGCCTGCTCGGCAACCTGCCGGGCTTTGTCAGTTCGCACAACTTCTATCCGCAGCGCGGCGACATGTTCTGGTCGCCGGCCGACTGGGCGTGGACCGGGGGGCTGTTCGATGCGCTCTTGCCCAGCTGGAACTTCGGTCAGCCGCTGCTCGGTTATCGCGGCCGCTTCGATCCGGAGAAGGCCTTCTGGCTGATGGAGAAGTACGGCGTGAAGAACAGCTTTCTGTTTCCCACGGCGCTGAAGATGATGATGAAGGCCGTGCCGCAGCCGAAGGAGAAATACGACCTCAGCTTGCGCAGCATCATGAGCGCAGGCGAGACCGTGGGCGAGGCGGTGTGCCACTGGGTACAGGAGGCGCTGGGGGTGACGGTCAACGAGATGTGCGGCCAGACCGAGATCAACTACGTCATCGGCAACTGCAGTGCGGTGACGCCGCCCAAGCCCGGCGCCATGGGGCGCGGCTATCCGGGGCATGACGTTGCGGTGTTGGATGACGCCGGGCAGCCGGCGGCGCCAGGCGAACTCGGCGAACTCTGCGTGCGGCGCAGTTGCGACGGAGTCATGGACCCGGTGTTCATGCTCGGCTACTGGAGGAATCCGCAGGCCACAGCCGACAAGTTCTTCGGCGGCGGCATCGACGATCCTGACGCCTGGGGTCGCACCGGCGACCTGGCGAAAACGGATGAGGACGGCGTGCTCTGGTACCAGGGGCGCAGCGACGACATGTTCAAGAGCGCCGGCTATCGCATCGGGCCGGGCGAGATCGAGAATTGCCTGGTCAAGCATCCGGCGGTGGCCAATGCAGCCGTGATCGGCGAGCCCGATCCAGAGCGCGGTGCGGTGGTCAAGGCCTTCATCGTGCTGCAGCCGGGAGAACTCCCGTCACCTGAAATGGAGGCATCGCTGCAACAGCATGTGCGCCAATTCCTGGCGCCCTATGAATACCCCAAGATCATCGAGTTCATCGATGCCCTGCCGATGACCACCACCGGCAAGGTACAGCGCCGCCTGTTGCGAGGGCGGGGCGCTACCAGCGCTTCCTAGGGTTCGCCGACTCGGGGCGAAGAGCGGGCCGACAGCGCTGCTTGGTCGCCCGGTCGACCTCGTCATACGTGATGGCTTGAAAGTCGGCGCTGGCGGTACGGCGGTTACCGGCTCAGACTGAACGCAAGTTGGCGGTGATGGCGAATCGCCAGCAGAGAAATCGTCGCCCCGGTCAGCGCGTAAAGCATGAGGTAATCGCCGCTCAGGTACTCGCGTATCTCGGCAGCGGGATCGATTCGACGCAGCTTCGTGCGCAGGCGGGTGACGCGAGTCTGTGCCTGTATCGATCCACAAGTGCGGGCCAGGAAATCCCGTCCGAACCTTGGGTGCTGCTCCAGATTGGGAATCACTGTCTGGAGCAGTTCAGCGAGCAGATCGTCGTAAGCGTGAGGTGCGCCGCACTCCTGCCAGAAAGCGTTGATCGCATCGAGATTGCGCTCGAAGTTCGCCGTCAGTTCGATGCGGATCTTCATCTCTGGAGCGTCACGCTTCAGCCCGCCAAACGCTTCGCCTGCCGCTTTTTGAGCGCTGATCGTGAGTGGGAGGTTCGACCGGCGGCAATATCCTCAAGCCCTTTTTCGGCGTCGTCGATGAGCATCAAATGAACGTGCTCTTGCTCCAGGCGGTGGTAGTAGTCGAGCCGTGCCGCATCGACGAGGGCGACATAGCTTTCGCCGTTGCGGGTGATGATTTTTTCGCTGCCGGCCTTGACCTCGTCGGCAAGTTCGGAAAGGCGTGCACGCGCCTGTGTGAGCGGAACGATATCCTTGGTGGCGAATCCCATGACTGGCTCCTTTGATTATTCTGTACAGAATAACGCGCAGTATAACGTCAAGTTCTGGCCGATTGTACTCAGTGGGGTACGCGCCGCATTGCTGCCATTGAAGAAACCTTGGTTTTCGGTGAACGTCGGCTTGCTGGCGCAGACGCCTACTCATCCTATCGGCCAACTGCCGCCGCTGACGATGCATAAATTCCCCGCCTCTGAGCGTCGGCTCAAGGCAGGACAGCGGTCTCCTGCCGCTGCAACAGTGCCGCGGCAGCTTCGGCCGCAACCCGGATGTAACTGGTGTCGCGGTGGATCAGAACCAGCACGTGGCAACCCTTGATCAGCAGCATTAGCTCCCGGGCCAACTGGCCGGCGGCGACGATACCATGGCCGGCGAAGGCTTCGGCCAGCCAGGCTTCCACCGCCGCCTTGTGCCGCCGCGCCGCACGGCGCGCCGGATGACCCGGCGAATCGGCGAACTCGATAGCCGCCCTGGTGAAACCCGATCCGCGCCAGCGGCGCTGCGTCGCCCACTGCTCGAAGGCGGCGAACAGATTCGTCAGCATCGCCGCCGGCCCGTCGCTGCGTGGCTGGGCCCATTCCTGAATGCGCGCGAGCATCAGGGCGTGCTGGTCGGCGAGGACCGCATCGATCAGCGCATCCTTGCTGTCGAAATGCTGGTACAGCGTGCGCTTGGTGATCCCCGCCGCCTCGGCGACGGCTTCGATGCCGGTGCGCATGAAACCGGTCTTGTAGAACAGCAGGTAGGCGGCATCAATGATCCGCTGCCTGGTTTTGCTCGCCCCCTTGCCCATCGCCGCGTCCCGTCCGGAAGGTATACCGAAGAGTGAGTTTACTTCGGAAGCCACACGGCTAGCATGTAGCGACACGCCGTCTGCCGCATTGCCGGGCCCGACCGGCAACTCTTGAGGAGAAATGATGAGTGAATCCCCCCTGAAGATACGCGGCCTGCAGGTGCGCGCCGTCACCGTGCCAATGAGCGAGCCCCACCGCACGGCCAGCGGCACCATCACCGAATCGCCGCTGGTGCTGACCGACGTACTTACCGACCAAGGCATCGTCGGCCACAGTTACGTCTTCTGCTATTCGGCGCTGGCGCTGAAGCCGACCGCGCTACTGGTCGCCGGGCTCGAACCGCTGATCGCCGGCCACGCCGTTTCGCCGCTGGAGATCCAGCAACTGCTCGCCAAGCGCTTCCGCCTGCTCGGCCCGCAGGGCCTTACCGGCATCGCTATGGCGGCGATCGACATGGCCCTGTGGGACGCGCTGGCCCGCGCCAGCGGTCTGCCGCTGGTGCGCCTGCTCGGCGGCGAGCCGAAACCGATTCGTGCCTACGGCGCCACCGGCTACGACGGCGCGCCGGGCTCGGCGCGGGTCGCCGCGACCTGGGCCGAGCGCGGGATCAAGGGCGTCAAGGCCAAGATCGGCTACCCCGACGTCGGCGAAGACATCGCCGTCGTCCGCGCGATGCGGCAGGCAGTGGGCGACGGCGTCGCGCTAATGGTCGATTACAACCAGTCGCTGTCGCCGGTCGACGCGATCGAGCGCGGCCGCCGCCTCGACGATGAAGGCCTGGCCTGGATCGAAGAACCCACCCTGGCCCACGACTACGCCGGCCACGCCCGCGTCGCCGCCGCCCTGAATACGCCGATTCAGTGCGGCGAGAATTGGTGGGGCGTGCAGGACATGCGCAAGGCGATCGACGCGCAGGCCTCTGACTACATGATGCCGGATGTCATGAAGATCGGCGGTATCAGTGGCTGGCTGCAGGCTGCTGCCCTCGGCGCGGCGCACGGCATCCGGCTGTCCAACCATCTCTTTGTCGAGGTCAGCACCCACCTGCTGTGTGCGACGCCGACCGCGCACTGGCTTGAATACGCCGAATGGTTCAACCCGATCATCGAGCAGCCGCTGCGCATCGTCGACGGCTGCGCAGTGCTCGACGAAAGGCCGGGGTCGGGCGTTGAGTGGAACGAGGAGGCGGTGGTGCGGTACCTCGTCGAGTGAGGAAACAGGCTTGATCGCAGCGACGAGGTTCTCCGGGCGCAGTCCGCGCGGTATCCGGCGCGGGCCCGCGTCCGGGTTGTGGGGAATCAAAGGGTTCGAATACCTTGATGAAATCAGTATCTCCTCCCGTGTCCTGCCGGGCAACCCCCACCGCAACAGCGCCGGAGTTGATCGATCAATTTATTGGCTACAGAAGTCTGGGCCGGGCGGCAGCAATGGAGCATGAAGCGGACGGATGACTTCTATATGCCATGAAACCGCTTTGGGCACCGAAGAGACGGCCACCCTCTGATCGACAGTCGTTGAAATCGCATTTGGCAATGGTGACTGCGGCGCGCCATTCAGGCTGATTTCGCGACGATCGGCCCGATTCGCGTCAGGGAGGTCTGCCCCCTCAGATCGCCGTCCCGCCATCCGCTACGGCGAGGATCCGCAGCGGCGAGGAGAGCGCACTTTGCTCGACCGCCCTGCTGCGCAGGGGCTGCATCAGAACGTACTTTGCTCGACCGCCTTGTAGCGCAGTTGTTTCACCAGCGCCGACTCTTGGTCTGGCGGCGCTTAATCCAGCCAGCGTCGCCGCCAGAATATGATGGAAAGCGTAGTGGCCACCGTCGCCATCATGCCGAGGGCGATCAGGAATCCGTTGGGCCAATCCAGGGGCGGCATGGCCTTGAAGTTCATGCCAAAGATGCCGGAGATCAATGTCGCCGGCATGAAGATGATGGCGACCACGGTGAGTGCCCTGACCTCCTGATTGACCCGGTTGCTGACGGCCGACAGATAGATGTCGAGCATGCCGGCGATGACGTCGCGGTTGGCTTCCAGCGACTCGATGGCATGTACCGTGTGGTCATAGATATCCCGCAGGTAGGGTCGGGTTTCCGGCCGGAAGAAGCGATCGTCGGCACGGGTCAGGCTGTTGATCACTTCGCGCAGGGGCCAGATGGATCGGCGCAGGTTAAGCGTTTCGCGCTTCAACTGGTGCACCGCCGTCAGCGAGCCCGGCTTGGGGTGCTCCAGCATCATGTCCTCGAGTTCCTCGGTACGCTCGCCGATGCTCTCCAGTATCGTGAAATAGCGGTCGACGACTGCGTCGAGCAGCGAATAGGCGAGGTAGTCGGCCCCCAGTTTGCGGATCTGGCCACGATCCTGGCGCAGACGTTCGCGCACCGGGTCGAAGCGGCCGCTGGGGCGTTCCTGAAAGCTCAGGACGAAATTGCCGCCGAGGATCAGGCTGACCTGGTCCGAGCTGATCTGTTGGTTTTCGCCGTCGATTTCGAAGAAGCGGGCAACCATGAACAGGTAGTCGCCGTAGTCGTCGATTTTGGGCCGCTGGTTGGTGTTGAGAATGTCTTCCAGCACCAGGGGGTGCAGCTTGAAGCGGCGACCGATTTCCGCCATCACCTCGGGTTCGTGCAGACCGTGGACGTTGAGCCAGAGCACCGGCAGTTGCGGCGTGTGGGCTTTTGCTTCTTCAATCGACCTGAAGGAGTACTCCGCCAATTCGGCGTCGCCGTACTCGATAAGGGTGATCGTCGGCTGCTCGGTCTTGCGCTCGCCCAGATGGATCAGCGCGCCGGGTGCCAGGCCCACCTTGGCGGCTTGCGAAAGGCGTTTGGCGGCGCGCGGGCGGGGGCGGTTTGGCTTGGGATTGGTCATTTCCGGCGATTGAAGAATACTTGATCTCGATCAAATCGATTGATATGGAAGGCGTATCATACCGCCGGCGCGCGTTCTGCAAAGGCAGAACGTGCATCGGGCACGCGACCTGGAGGGCCCAAAAGGCGCTCGTGGAGCGGGCTAACAATGGACATGCGAATGGGAGAATCATGGCGCTAAAGATCGGAGTCCCCCGGGAAGTATTCCCCGGCGAGAAACGCGTTGCAACCGTACCGGAAGTCGTCGAGAAGCTCATCAAGCTGGGTTTTTCGGTTGCGGTTGAATCGGGTGCCGGAGACGCGGCGAATTGCAGCGACGATACCTACCGCGCCGCGGGCGCCGAAGTGATCGACGGTGCCGCCAAGCTGTGGGCCACCTCCGACATCGTGTTCAAGGTAGGTGTACCGACCACCGAGGAAGTCGGCCTGTTGCGTGAAGGTGGCACCCTGATCGGCTTTATCTGGCCTGCGCAAAACCCGGAATTGATGCAGCAGCTGGCTGCAAAAAAGGCCACCGTGCTGGCCATCGACTCGCTGCCGCGCACGCTCTCCCGCGCCCAGAAGATGGACGCCCTGACCTCCCAGGCCGGCGTTGCCGGCTACCGCGCCGTGATCGAGGCCGCCAATGCCTTCGGCCGCTTCTTCAACGGCCAGATCACCGCCGCGGGCAAGGTTCCGCCGGCCAAGGTCTTCATCGCCGGCGCCGGCGTCGCCGGCCTGGCTGCCATCGGCACGGCCGCCGGTCTGGGCGCCATAGTGCGCGCCAACGACACCCGTGCCGAAGTGGCCGACCAAGTCGTGTCGCTGGGCGGCGAATTCGTCAAGGTCGATTACGAGGAAGAAGGCGGCGGTGGCGGCGGCTACGCCAAGGTCATGAGCGAGGGCTTCCAGCAGGCCCAGCGCGAAATGTACGCGAAGCAGGCCAAGGAGGTGGACATCATCATCACCACCGCGCTGATTCCCGGCAAGCCCGCGCCCCGGCTGATTACCGCCGAAATGGTGCAGAGCATGAAGCCGGGCAGCGTGATCGTCGACATGGCCGCCGAGCGGGGCGGCAATTGCGAGCTGACCGAGCCGGGCCAGTCGGTAGTGAAGCACGGCGTGACCATCGTCGGCTTCACTGACCTGACCTCGCGCTTGGCCAAGCAGTCGTCGACGCTGTACGCCACCAACCTGTACCGCCTTGCCGAGGAACTGTGCAAGACGAAAAGCGTAAAGGACGACGGCACCCTCGACGTCAACATGGAGGACGAAGCCGTTCGCGGCCTGACCGTGATCAAGAACGGCGAAGTAACCTGGCCGCCTCCGGCGCCCAAGCTTGCGGCCGCGCCACCTGCTGCAAAGCCGGCCGCAGCACCAGTGCAGAAGAAGAGCGGCGGTCACGGCAAGGCTAGCGCTCCGGCATCTGCCGGCAGCACCGCCATCATGTTTGGCGTCGCCGCACTGGTGTTCTGGTTTATCGGTTCCGGCGCCCCGGAGGCCTTCCTCGCGCACTTTACGGTGTTCGTGCTGGCCTGCTTCGTTGGCTACATGGTGGTGTGGAACGTGACGCCGGCCCTGCATACGCCACTGATGAGCGTGACCAATGCGATCAGCAGCATCATCGCCATCGGCGCGCTGGTGCAGGTGGGGCCCGAGGGCTGGATACGCTGGCTGGCAGTGGCGGGCATCGCGCTCACGTCTGTCAATATGTTCGGCGGATTCGCCGTGACCCAGCGCATGCTGGAAATGTTCCGCAAGTAAAAAGGGAGACAAGAGAAATGTCTGCAAGTCTGGCTACAGTCTCCTATATCGGAGCAACGATTCTTTTCATCCTCAGCCTCGGCGGGCTTTCCAATCCCGAGACCTCGCGCCGCGGCAATCTCTACGGCATGATCGGCATGACCATCGCGGTGGTGGCCACGGTGTTCGGGCCGCGCGTGAGCTTGGCCACCGGCCTGCCCTGGATCGTCGGTGCCATGGTTGTTGGCGGTGCGGTCGGCCTGTACGCCGCGCGCACCGTCAAGATGACCCAGATGCCCGAACTGGTTGCGCTTATGCACAGCCTGGTCGGTCTCGCCGCGTGCCTGGTCGGCTTTGCCAACTACATCGATCCGGCGGCGGCAATGCACATGGTCGATGGAAGGATGGTTCCCTTGGATCATGCCGAAAAAGCTATCCACGAGATGGAGATCTATGTCGGCATCCTGATCGGCGCCATCACCTTCTCCGGATCGGTCATTGCCTTCGGCAAGCTCTCGGGCAAGATCAGTGGCAACCCGATGCTTTTGCCGGGACGGCACTGGCTCAACCTTGCCGGACTGCTGGTGGTGATTTACTTTGGCCGCGAGTTCCTGCATGCCGGCTCCGTGGCCGACGGCATGACCCCGTTGATCGTGATGACCGTGATTGCCCTGCTGTTCGGCATCCACATGGTGATGGCGATTGGTGGTGCCGACATGCCGGTGGTGGTCTCGATGCTCAACAGCTATTCCGGTTGGGCCGCCGCCGCTACCGGCTTCATGCTCAATAACGACCTGTTGATCGTTACCGGCGCACTCGTGGGTTCCTCCGGCGCGATTCTCTCGTACATAATGTGTGCGGCCATGAATCGCCACTTCATCAGCGTGATCGCCGGCGGTTTCGGCACTACCAGCGGCGCGACGCCGGTGGCGGGGGCGCAACCGGCCGGGGAAGTGGCGCCGATTCTCAGCGCCGAAACGGCGGAACTGCTGCGCGAATCCAAGAGCGTCATCATCGTTCCGGGTTACGGCATGGCGGTGGCGCAGGCCCAGCACACGGTGTATGAGATCACCAAGTATCTGCGCGAAAAGGGCGTCAATGTGCGTTTCGGCATTCACCCTGTTGCGGGCCGCATGCCCGGCCACATGAATGTGCTTCTGGCCGAAGCCAAGGTGCCTTACGACATCGTGTTCGAGATGGATGAGCTCAACGACGATTTCCCGCAGACCGATGTGGCAATGGTCATCGGCGCTAACGACATCGTGAATCCGGGTGCGCAGGACGACCCCAACAGCCCGATTGCCGGCATGCCGGTACTTGAAGTCTGGAAGGCCAAGACCTCGATCGTGATGAAGCGCAGCATGGCGTCCGGCTACGCCGGCGTCGACAATCCGCTCTTCTACAAGGAAAACAATCGCATGCTGTTCGGCGACGCGAAGAAGATGCTGGACGAGGTGCTGGTGGCGCTGAAGTCCGCCTGATCGCCGGCAGCAGGGCTCTGCGGATCCGGGCAGTCGGATCCGCCCAGGATGAAAACGCCACGGCTTGCCGTGGCGTTTTTTATGTCCCGGCCAGGAACGGGCGGGACGGTATCCCCTGGTGGGATTTGCGCTATTGCCGATGCGCGCGTTACCTGGGCCGAAGGCGGCCGGCGCGATGATCCGGTGCTCCAGCCTGCCCATTGCAAGAATTTTCCGGCAGCCACCGGAGTTGACATAGATCAAATCGGCGAACGATCGTTCGGGTAAGATCGCCGCCGTGGTCCAACAAGAAATACCTTGCATACGTTGCAGACTATTCACCTGGACGGTCAGGTGGTAACGGTCTGGAGGTCAAATGGCTTACGCGCAGCTCCCGATTTCGACGCTCGTCAAACCCGCCTTGCGCAAAGGTGGCCTGATACTGTCCGCGCACTCGATCCGGCCCGGTCCGGTGCTGTGCCGCTACTTTCGGGGGAATAGATGATGAGCCATGTCACCCGCGAGAACCCGCGGCAATTCCGGCATGAGGCGCAACGTCTGGAGATTCTCAAGGCGGCGGCCGCAGCCATTGCGGAGCACGGTTTTCATGGCATGACCATGCGCGGTCTTGCCCGCGCCACGGGACGGGGCCTGGCCACCTTCTACGACTACTTCTCGTCCAAGGAAGACCTGCTCTTCTCGCTGCAGACCGACGCCTTCGAAACCATGGCCAGTTCGGCGAGCGCAGCGCTCGAGGGTGTCGATGACCAGGTTGATCGCTTGTATGTCTTCATCCTGAATCACCTCCGTTATTCAGCCGAGAACCGGTCGGAGATGCGGGTCCTGGTCCATGAGGCCTCTGCCCTGCCTGCAGGCAGGCGCAAGACGGTTCGTCTGCTCAAGGAACGCTACTTCAATATCTGCCGCGATATCGTGGCATCGATTCTTGTCTCCGGGTGCAACTCGCCCGGTGCCAGCGGTGTCGACAGGCTGGACCCGGCCGAGGTCGAGCGGGTCACATATAGCGTCTTCGGCATGCTCAACTGGAGTTACGGCTGGTACGACCCTCACCAGCACGGGACGCCCCAGGATGTCGCCAGAACGATCCATGGCCTCGCCGTGTGTGGCCTCGTGGCCCGTTGCCCCGAGCGCTTCGCCTTGTCCAGGCTGGAACACCACCTTGACGCAATCACCCTGCCGCCACTTATCGGCAGTTCCGGTGGAAAAGTCGCAATCACTGGCAGTCGGTTGTCGCCAGCGGAAAAGAAAAGAACGTCCGACGCGGAATTACGCACCGGACTTATGAACAGAAACTCAGCCTGAGAGGGGACCAGAGAAATGCGCTATGGAGAAATAGGGTTCGATTTGGAAGTGGATCTCTCCCGGGGCAGCATCGACCGGGTGGAGACCGATCCGAACGACACCAGGTTGTACATGGGTGGCCTCGGCACCAATGCCAAGATCATGTGGGACAGGGTGCCGGCGGAGACGGACGCATTCTCGCCGGACAACCTGCTGATCTTCAGCAGCGGCCTGCTCTGCGGCACCGCGGCGCCGGGCAGCAATCGCACCATCGTGTCGACCATCTCGCCGCAGACCAAGCTGATGGCCTATTCGATGATGGGCGGCTTCTTCGCCCCCGAGCTGAAGTACGCCGGCTACGACAAGGTCATCATCAGCGGCAAGTCGGAAGAACTGGTCTATCTGTGGATCAACAACGACAAGGTCGAGATTCGCGACGCATCGCACCTGAGGGGGCTGGGCGCGACCGAGGCCTCGGAGGCGATCCGCAAGGAGCTGGATGATCCGGACATTCAGGTGGCGGCCATCGGCCTGGCCGGCGAAAACCGGGTCTTCTACGCCTCGATCGAGCAGGGCCGCTCCTCGGCCTCGCGCGGCGGCATCGGCGCGGTGATGGGCGACAAGGGCCTCAAGGCCATCGCCGTGCGCGGCACCAAGGACATCAACGTCGCCGACCCGGTCAAGTACATGGAACTGTGCGACGGTGTCCTCCAGTACATCAAGTTCCGCGGCGAGAATCCGATCAAGGGCGTGCCGCCGATCCTGCAGGGACTCGGTTCGCCGCAGGAAATGGCCATCGTCGACGAGGAGTGGCATACCACCAACTTCACCTGGGGCAACTCACGCACGCGGCGCAAGGATTTCTGGACGCACGAAATCGAGCAGAAGTGGAAGCAAACCCAGGAAAACGTCCGCACCCGGCTGATCAGTTGCCACAACTGCCCGATGAAGTGCGGCGCCACCATTTCGGTGCCGGGCCTGCCCACCTACATGATGAAGTGCTACTCGAAGCTGACCTACACCATGGCGGCTTTTTCGGATCTCGATTTCGGTTTCAGGATTGCGCAGAAGGCCACCGAGTACGGCGTCGACGGCTTCTCCGCGCCGCAGGCCATGGCTTTCGGCCTCGAACTGCTGGAAGCCGGCATCCTCACCCTGGAAGATTTTCCGGGCATGCCGGAAGACACCGAGGGCCGCTTCTTCTACCTGCTGGACAAGATCGTCCGCCGCGAAGGCATTGGCGACTATCTGGCCGACGGCACCTACTGGGCGGCGCGGCGCATCGGCAAGGGCGCGGAAAAGTACGACCACAACACCATCAAGAAGCATGAACAGTTGCCGCTCAAGCTGGGCATGCTCAATCCGGTCTATTACCTGATGTACTCGACCGGCGAGAAGATCAACATCACCCAGATCGAAGGCCAGTTTCCGCAGGAGCCCTTCGCCACCCGCGAGTTGCGCGAAGAGTTCGTCAAGGACTGGTTCCAGGTGCCCGACGAGAAGTTCAAGAAGTACTACGTCGATTGGGAGCCGCGCGGCGAAATGTCGAATCCCTACTATCCGACGGTCGAGGCCAGCTGCGAGATCGTGGACTGGATGGAGAAGATGCACTACATCGACGACGCCCTGGGCATGTGCGCCGGTCTGTCGTCCTTCCCGCTGAAGCCGCCTTACCACATCCACAACTATCCCGAGTTCGTCACGGCCGCAACCGGCATCAAGATGAGCAAGGACGACGTCTGGAAGTCGGCGACCCGCACCCGCACCCTGATGCGCGCGCTCAACGTCCGCCGCGGCATGCGCCGCGCCGACGACAAGCCGCCGGAGGACCATTGGCGGAAGCGTTACCCCGACCTGGAAAAGCAGTTGCTGGACCAGTACTACAAGCTGAAGGGTTTCAACAACCAGGGCATACCCACCAGGGAATCCCTGGAGGAGCTGGAAATGGGTTTCGTCGCCGAGGAATTCGAGCAGAAAGGAATCTACAACAATGGCTAAGGTCAAGAAAATCGTCAAGTCGATCACCATTGACGCCGACAAGTGCAACGGCTGCAAGGCCTGCGAGGTGATCTGCTCTTCCTGGCATGCGACGCCGCGCTACAGCAGCAACAACCCGGCGCGCTCGCGCATCCGCATCGTGCGCCTGCCGCTGAGGGACATCTACCTGCCGGTGTATGCAGGCGAGTACACCGAGTCGGAATGCACCGGTCGCGACAAGTACATCATCGACGGCAAGGAATACAACGAGTGCGACTTCTGCCGCGCCTCCTGCCCCTCGCGCGACCTGTTCCACGAACCCGACTCCGGCCTGCCGCTGAAATGCGACATGTGCGAGGAAACCCCGGCACTGGCGCAGCCCAAATGCGTCGAGTGGTGTCACGCCGAAGCACTGATCTACGTCGAACGTGAAGAGGAAGTCGAGGAAGACGAGCAGCCCAAGCTGGGCGACGTCGAGATCGGCATCGGCGCGATGATCGACAAGTTCGGCTTGCAGCAGGTGCTGGATACCATCGCCCGAATGGCGAAGCCGTAATACCTCCAACAACAAGGACAAGAACCCATGGAGACCGTAGCCCCCCAAAGAGAGATCATCGACGCCATCAAGGCCAGCGGCGGCGACGCTTTCAAAGCCTGTTACCAGTGCGGCATGTGCGACACCGTCTGCCCATGGAACCGGGTCGGCAAGTTCAGCATGCGCAAGCTCGTGCGCGAGGCCACCTTCGGCCTGACCGAGATCGACAGCGAAGACATCTGGCGCTGCACGACCTGCGGCAAGTGTCCGCAGGTCTGTCCGCGCGACGTCAAGCAGATCGAGTCGGGCATTGCGCTGCGCCGCATCGCCACCGAATACGATGTCTTTGCCGGTGGCGCGTCGCCGATTCCGGGCGTCTCGGCGGGCCTGCGCGCCGAAGGCAATCCTTTCGGCGAAGCGCGCTCGAAGCGGGCCGACTGGGCCAAAAACCTCGGCGTCAGGCGCTTCGAGGACGGCATGGAGATTTTGTATTCACCCGGCTGCTACCTGTCCTACGACCCGCGCGGCAAGAAGATCGCCAAGGCCACGGTGGAAATCCTGCAAGCGGCGGGCGTCGACTTCGGCATCCTCGGCACCGACGAAAGCTGTTGCGGCGAAAGCATCCGCAAGACCGGCGACGAGAAGCTGTTCAAGACCCTGGCGCGGCAGAACATCCGCAACTTCGTCGACAACGGCGTCACCAAAATCCTGGTGTCATCACCGCACTGTTATCACAGCTTCAAGAACGAATACCGCGAGTTCAAGGTGAATTTCGAGGTGATCCACATCACCGAGTTCCTGTTCCAGTTGATCAATGAGGGCCGGCTGAAGCTGACCAAGGAATTCGCCAGGACCGTTACCTATCACGATCCCTGCTATCTCGGCCGCCACAACGGCATCTATGACGAGCCGCGCGAAGCGCTGAAGAGCGTGCCCGGCCTGAAGTTGAACGAGATGGCCGAGTCGCGCAAGAACAGCTTCTGCTGCGGCGGCGGCGGCGGCCGCATCTGGATGGAAACGCCCAAGGGCGAGCGCTTCTCCGATGTGCGGCTGGAGCAGGCGGTGAGTACGGGATCCCAGATCATGGTGACGGCCTGCCCGTACTGCACCACCAATTTCGAGGACAGCCGCCTGAGCCGTCCGGACGGAGGTGCCTCGATCGAGATCAAGGACATCACCGAAATCATTCGCGAAGCGATCTAGGCGAGGACACTAAAGTGGAATTCGGACTCTTGCAGCAGGAATGGAACACGCGGAACGTGCTTCGTTCGGCGGACGACAACAACATGGGCGACGTGATGGTCGTCGGCGGCGGCATCAGCGGCATCCAGGCGGCGCTCGACCTGTCGACCTGCGGTTACAAGGTCTACCTGGTGGAGAAGTCACCGACCGTCGGCGGCAAGATGTCGCAGCTGGACAAGACCTTTCCCACCAACGACTGCTCGATGTGCATCGAATCGCCGAAGTTCATCGAAACCGACCGGCAGCCGAACATCCAGCTGATGACCTACACCGACGTCGATAGCATCGATGGCGAGCCCGGCGACTTCACCGTCACCCTGCTCAAGAAGCCGCGCTACGTCATCGAGGACAAGTGCACCGGCTGCACCGTCTGCGTCGAATACTGCCCGGTCAAGATCCCCGATCCGTTCAATCAGGACCTGTCACTCAACAAGGCGGTGCACATCTACTTTTCGCAGGCCGTGCCGCTGGTCACCTACATTGACGAAAGCTGTTTGTTCCTCAAGGACAAGACCTGCTCGATCTGCCAGACCGTCTGCGAAAACGACGCCATCGACTTCGGCCAGAAAGCCGAGAAGGTCAAGATCAAGGTCGGCGCCGTCATCCTCTCGCCCGGCTACGAGACCTTCGACCCCTTGCCGCGCAACGATTACGGCTACGGCCAGTACGCCAATGTGGTCACCAGCATGGACTTCGAGCGCCTGCTTTGCTCCACCGGTCCGCACGAGGGGCAGATCCTGCGTCCCTCGGACAAGAAGCATCCGAAGAAAATCGCCTGGATCCACTGCGTCGGTTCGCGCCAGGTCAATCCGGCCGGCGGCAACAGCTACTGCTCGGCGGTGTGCTGTTCCTACACACAAAAGCAGGTGATCCTGGCCAAGGACCACCTGCCCGACATGCACGCCAAGATTTTTCACAACGACATCCGCTCCTACGGCAAGGACTTCGAGCGCTTCTATCAGCGCGCACAGAAACTGCCCGACGTACATTTCGTTCGCAGCTACACCTCGATCGGCAGCGAAGACCCGGAGACCGGCGACGTCTCCATCCGTTACACGACAGCCGACGGCGTGGTCGAGGAATTCTTCGAACTGGTGGTGCTCTCGGTAGGTCTGGCGCCGCCCAAGGATGCCCAGCGTTTCTCGAAAGTCTTCGGTATTGAGCTCAATCAGCACGGCTTCTGCAAGGTCGATTCTTCCAGCCCGTTGCAGACCAGCCGTCCCGGCATATTCACCAGCGGCGCCTTCCAGGGGCCGATGGACATTCCCGAGGCGGTGATGGGCGCCAGCGGCGCCGGCGCACTGGCGTCCAACCTGCTCATGTCGCGGCGCGGGCAGTTGAACGAGGAACGGGTGTATCCGGCAGAGAAGGATGTCTCCGAAGAGGAAGCCAGGGTCGGCGTCTTCGTCTGCCGCTGCGGCGCCAACATCGGCCGCGTGGTCGATGTGCCGGGCATCGCCGAGTACGCCAAGGGCTTGCCCAACGTGGTGCACGTCGAGGAGAGCCTGTTCGCCTGCGCCACCAACACCGCCAAGGCCATCTCCGACACCATCCGCGACAAGGGACTGAACCGCGTGGTGGTCGCCGCCTGCACGCCGCGCACGCACGAGCCGCTGTTCCGCGACACGCTGCGCGAAGCCGGCGTCAATCAGTACTTCTTCGACATGGCCAACATCCGCGAGCACTGCACCTGGGTGCACTCCAAGGAACAGGAGGCCGCGACGGAGAAAGCCAAGGACATCGTGCGCATGTCGGTGGCACGCGCCGGCAAGCTGGAGCCGCTGGACGAGTTCTCGCTGCCGGTGGACAAGACCGCGCTGGTGGTCGGCGGCGGCGTCGCCGGCATGACCAGTGCCTTCACGCTCGCCGAGCAGGGTTACGAGACCTACCTGATCGAGAAGGCCTCTGATCTGGGCGGCATCGCCAACCGCATGCATTACACGCTGGAGGGAATGGACGTACAGAGCTTCGTCAAGGACCTGAAGAAGAAGGTGTACCGCCACCCGAAGATCCACGCCATCACCGATGCCGCCATCGTTCATGTCGACGGCTACGTCGGCAATTTCTCCACCACGGTGAAGTCCAAGGGCCGGGTGCGCACCATCAAGCACGGCGCCGCCATCATTGCCACCGGCGCTGCCGAGTACAAGCCGACCGAGTATCTCTACGGCGAGAACGACAAGGTGATGACCCTGCTGGAGATGGAGGGCAAGCTCGCCAAGAATGATGAAAAGCTGATGGCGGCGGAAAGCGTGGTGATGATCCAGTGCGTCGGCTGCCGCAACGAGGACCGCAACTACTGCGCCCGCGTCTGCTGCAGTGGCGCCATGAAGAACGCCCTGAAGATGAAGGAGCTCAAGCCGGACGTGGATATCTACGTGCTGTTCCGCGACATCCGCACCTACGGCTTCAGGGAGGACTACTACCTCGAAGCGTCGAGGAAGGACGTCAAGTTCATCCGCTACGAGCCGGAAGATGCGCCGGTGGTGGCAGCCATGGACGAGCGCGGTCGCAGCTTCATCCGGGTGACGGCCGCCGATCCCATCCTCGGCAAGAAACTGGAACTCGACGTCGATGCCATCATCCTCGCCGCGGCGGTAATCCCCGCCCCAGGTGCTGCCGAGCTTGCGCGCATGTTCAAGGTGCCGCTGGGTCCCGACGGCTTCTTCCAGGAAGCCCACGCCAAGCTGCGGCCGGTCGACTTCGCCGCGGAAGGCGTGTTTCTCTGCGGCACGGCGCAATATCCCAAGCACATGTCGGAGACCATCACCCAGGCCTATGGCGCGGCCGGCCGGGCGCTGACCCTGCTGTCGCGCGACACGGTGGTCGCCTCGGGCGCGGTCTGCGCGGTGAAGGGCATGGACTGCGTCTCCTGCGGCGCCTGCATCTCGGTGTGCACCTACGGCGCCATCGACTTCATGGATACGCCGCGCGGCAAGAAGGCGGTGGTCAATGCGGTGCTGTGCAAGGGCGACGGGCTGTGCGTTTCCAAGTGTCCGACTTCCGCCATCAGCCTGAGTCACTACACCGACGACGAGGTGTTCAACCAGATCGACGCCGCGCTGGAACTGGTTTAGCGCGCGCCGACATGACAACGCAACGCAACCGATAAGGGAAGATCATGGCTGGCCCCTCCGATTTCAAACCGATCATCGTCGGCTTTCTGTGCAACTGGTGCTGCTACGGCGGCGCCGATCTGTGCGGCGTCTCGCGCTTCCAGTATCCGCCCTATCTGCGCGTAATCCGCCTGATGTGCTCGGGCCGCGTCGACCTGGAATTCATTTTCCGCGCCTTCGCCAAGAAGGCCGACGGCGTGTTCATCGGCGGCTGCCATCTGGGCGATTGCCACTACAACCCCGAAGGCAACTACGACGCCCTGGGCAACAGCTTCGTCGCCAAGCGCATCCTCGCCGACATCGGCGTCAATCCCGACCGGCTGCGCCTGGAATGGGTATCCGCCGGCGAGGGCATACGCTTTGCCGAAATCATGAACGAGTTCGGGGCGAAGATCAAAAGCCTCGGCCCCTTCGGCTCCTCTGAAGGTCGCGACGTTGCCGACTTGCAGGCCGGTCTGGAAGCGGCGACGCAACTGGTGCCGTATTACAAGCTGGTCGAGCGCGAGCGCTTCCGCGTACCCAAGCGGACCGAGGACGGCTACAAGGAGTTCTTTTCCCGGCCCGATTACGATCGGCTGTTCAAGGAGCTGGTTCTCGACAAGCTGGCCATGGCCCGCATCATGGGTGCGCTGCGCGCGGGAGAGGAGTCAGCCGGCGGCATCTCGGAGAAACTCGGCCTCGAGCCGGCGCGCGTCGCCGCGCACCTGGAGCTCATGTCGAAACAGGGCATCGTCCGTCTTGACGGCAATCAGGCGCAGATCGCGCTCGCTGCCTGAAGCAAATCACCAACAAGCCAACATGGGTGGAACAATGTCCGAAAACACTATCGACGGCATCATCGAAAAATACCGTGGCCAGCCGGGTTCGCTGATCCACGCCCTGGTCGAGATCCAGCACGAAAACCACTGGCTGCCCAGGGAAGTGATGCAAAGAGTGGCCGATGCCCTGCAAGTGCCTTTCGCCCAGGTGATGCAGATTGCCAGCTTCTACAAGGCGTTCAGCCTGACGCCGAAGGGACGCCACGAGGTGCATGTCTGCACCGGCATGACCTGCCATCTGCGCGGCGCGGCCAGGCTGCGGGCGAAGGTGGAAGAGCTTACCGGCCTCAAGGACGGCGAGACCGATACCGAGTCAAGATTCACCTACCAGACCGGCGCCTGCCTGGGCAGTTGCAGCATCGGGCCGGAACTGATCGTCGACGGCAAGCATTACGGCCGCATGACGCCGGAAAAGATCGAAGACGTCCTGAAACACTACGAGTAGGAACAATCATGCCAAAGCTAAATTCAGCGGCAGAACTGGAAAAATACCGGGCGGAAATCCTTGCCAAGCGGGATCCCGCCAAACCCTGCATCGCGGTCTGCGCCGGCGCAGCCTGCGACGGCATGGATTCGGCAGCGGTGGCCGCCGCTTTCGTCGCTGAGGTCGCCAAATCGGCCGGCAAGCTGGGTGACAAGATCGAGATCAGAACCACCGGCTGCCACGGCTACTGCGAAAAGGGACCGAATGTCGTGGCCGGCCCCAACGATGTCTGCTACTTCGAAGTACAGCCCACGGATGTGCCGGAGATCATCGCCGCCACGCTCAAGGGCGAAGTGGTCGAACGTCTGGTGTACAAGGATCCGAACACCGGCGCCAAAGCCGTGCACATGAGCGAGGTGCCGTTCTACAAGCACCAGACGCGCCTGCTGATCGGCGACAACCCGAAGATCGATCCGATGAAGATCGACGACTACTTCGCGGTCGGCGGTTACGCCGCGCTGGTCAAGGCGCTGACCACCATGACGCCCGACCAGGTTCTCGACGAAGTGAAGAAGGCCAACCTGCGCGGACGTGGCGGCGGCGGCTTTCCGGCGGGCTCCAAGTGGGAGACCACCAAAAATGCGCCGGAGAAGACCAAGTATGTCATCGTCAACGGCCACGAAGGCGAGTCCGCCGCCTTCATGGACCGCGCCATGCTCACCGGCAACCCGCACAAGATCCTCGAAGGCCTGATCATCGGCGCCTATGCCATCGGTGCGCAGAAGGGCTTCATGTACACCCGCCACGACATGCCGCTGCTGGAAAAGCACGTCAGGCAAGCGCTGGCCCAGGCCAAGGAATATGGCCTGCTCGGACAGAACATCCTCGGCTCCGGCTTCGACTTCGAGTGTGAGTTGCATTTCGACGTCGGTATCTTCGTCTCCGGCGAATCGTCGGCCCTGATGCGCTCGATCGAAGGCAATGCGCCCGAACCGCGGCCGAAGTACATCCGCACCTCGGTCAATGGCATCTGGGACAAGCCGAGCAATCTCAACAACGTCGAGACCTGGGCCAACGTGCCGCAGATCATCAACAAGGGCGCCGACTGGTTCACCAGCATCGGCTCGGAGAAGAGCAAGGGCACCAAGCTGATCTCCCTGTCGGGCAATGTGGTGAACAGCGGCATCGTCGAAGTGCCGATGGGTACGCCCTTGCGCACGCTGGTGTTCGACATCGGCGGCGGCGTGCGCGACGGCAAGACACTCAAGGCCATCCACTTCGGCGGCGCCATGGGCGGCTCCATCCCGGCCGACCTGATCGACGCGCCGCTGGATTTCGACGGCATGTCCAAGTTGGGCGCGCCAATCGGCGCCGGTGGCCTGCTGCTGATGGACGAAGACACCGACATGATCGAGGTGGCGCGCTACCTGATGGACTTCCTGGTCAATGAGTCCTGCGGCAAGTGCGTGCCCTGTCGCGAGGGCATGCAGCAGATGCTGCAAATCCTGACTCGACTCACCGAAGGCGAAGGCAAGAAAGGCGACCTGGAACTTCTGGAAGACCTGATCGAAGTCACCGGCGTGGCCAGCCTGTGTGCGCTGGGAAAGACCTCGGGCGATCCGCTGAAGAGCATGTTCCGTTATTTCAAGCCCGAGTATGAATCGCGCATTGCCAACACAGCCGCCGGGAGTGAAGCCAAATGAGCGACATCGTCCTGACCATCGACGGCAAGGAAGTCAAGGCCAAGGCCGGCATGACGGTCCTGCAGGCGGCGAAGCAGGAAGGCATCCACATTCCTACCCTGTGCCATCACGAAAAGCTGGAGGCCTTCGGCGGCTGCCGCCTGTGCATGGTCGAAGTCGAAGCACGCGGCTGGACCAGCTATGTCGTCTCCTGCGTCTATCCGGTGGCCAAGGATATCGTGGTGCGCACCCGTTCGGAGAAGGTGGACAAGATTCGCAAGGTGCTGGTCGAGGAGTTGATGGCCCATGCGCCGGACGCGCCGGAACTGATCAAGCTGGCGGAGGAATACGGCGCCGACCGCAACCGTTTCGAGCGAGACGCATCGTTCTGCATCGTCTGCGGCCTGTGCGTGCGCTACTGCAACGAGGTCAAGCAGAAGAACGCCGTCGGCTTCATCGACAACGGCGCGCGGCGCGAAATCAGCTTCATTCCGGAAGTGGCGAAGAAGGAATGCTGGGACTGCCAGGAATGCTTCACGATCTGTCCGACGTCGTATGCGCAGGCCGCCTACCTGCTGACCGAGGCGCTGGCGTTTCCGGGTCAGCGCAAGAAGATCAAGGCCGAGAAGCCGCTGCAGCCCAGGTCACGGGTGATTCCCATCATGCCGGCGCCGGTCACGACTTAGGACGGGGATGCGCCTTTCGTTCGTCATGAAAAATTGCGTCAGATCGAGCACCGGCTTGCAGCCTGACACTTGAGGATATTCACTGTGGACACGATTGATCAGCAGCAAAACAATGGCATGACGATTCGTCGTCTTGCTGCGGAGGACTTCGAAGCGGTCATGGGCATGGACGCCGCGGCCGTCGGTCATCCCCGCGCTTTCTATTTCGAACGGCGTTTGAAGACGGCGAAGTCACGGCCTGCGCTCTACGTCCAGTTGGGCGCGGAACAGAACGGGAAACTGGTCGGATTCATGATGGCGCGCCAGATGCAAGGGCAGTTCGGACGCAACGAACCCGCACTCAGACTCGAAGCATTTGCTGTTGCGGCGGACGTGCGCGGGCAGCAAATCGGTTCCGCGCTGCTGTCCAGGCTCGAAGACGAAGCCCGTCGCCTGAAGATAGCCGAAATCCGCACTACGGCATCCTGGCGCGATCACGCGATCATGCAGTTCCTCGACCACGCCGGCTTCGAACTGGGCAGCGAACTCGTGGTCGACACTCGGGTCACAGACCAAAGGCGTGCGGCGCATGAAGGCAATAATCGTGACCAGGTGGACTTGAGCACCTTGCAACCCGACGACCTGTACGACGTTGTTCGCATAGACAAGGAAGTTACCGGCCAGCGGCGCGAGGCCGTCTTCTATGAACTGGTAGACGAGGCGGTGAAGGATTCCGCAGTGCGCGTTTCACTGGTCGCGCGCATTGGTGGCATAGCTGTCGGTTTTGTCATGGCGCGGACCAATTTTGGGGATTATGGTCGCACCGAACCTGTTGCCGTGCTGGATACCATCGGCGTAGACCCGGTTTATTCGCGCCGGGGCGTCGGCCACGCGTTGTTATTGCAATTGTTTGCGAATCTCGACGGACTGCGTGTCGAGCGGGTCGAGACGGTTGTCGCGAGCAAGGATTTCCAACTGCTGGGGTTTTTCCACGATGTCGGATTCAAGCCCTCGCAGCGGCTTGTCCTGGTGAAGCGGGTTTCCGGACGCGCCAGGCAAGATTAGGGCAGCCTTGGGGGAACGATGGTCGCAGCACCGATTGGGGACAGACCGCGGTTATCCAAAATGAAAGACGCATCCATCGCGTGAAAGTCGGCGCTGGCGGGACGGCGATTACGGGATCGCCGGCGCCGGACCCATAGCCTTACATACAACTCATTTCGCATGAAGCGTCCGCATCTGCTCAACTCCCTCAACGAAATCCCTGACGCGCTGGGAACTCGGCCGGAGCGGTTCAATCTTGCCGACGTGGCCAAGCTGCAGGGCTTCGACGCGACAGCCGTTTTTGAGTACCTTGAAGAAGGTTTAGGCGGCGTCAATTTGCGGCGATCGCACTGATTCATGACTTGACCATGGTAATCCGCAATGTCGATGATTTTCGCGGAACCGGCACGAGAATACGCAAGTCTTTCGTTCGACAAATCAATTCCCGTGACGCCTCGCATTTGAACGGCTGCCTTGATGCAACGCGAGCGGTGCTTGTGGGTCGGGTGCTGAAACTCAGCGCTTCAAGTTTGTTGTCGCAGAGGAGCCATTGAATTCCGGTGCCAGGAAGCTGACGGTGGTCACCAAGGGCAGCCCGACATCCGCCGACACTGACGACGCATGAATTTCCTGCCCCTGGGCATCAACCCGTGTTCAGGGCGCCATTCGGGAACGCTTTTTTGCAAATCGTGACGCGACCGGACCAAAATAGGCGATTGACGGCTATACCCGGCGTCAGGCACACTTCCGCGATGTCGGTTGGATTTCCAGTCCTTCACCAGGAGCCCACGGTAAATGGAGCAAGTTGCTGAAGTCGGTATCGAAAAGTACGAGATCACGCGCGAGTTGGGCCGGGGCGCGACCAGCATTGTTTACCTTGCCCATGACACATTCAACGATCGCGAGGTGGCGATCAAGGTCTTCAAGCCCGAGATCCTGTCCGACACCGAGCACGGCAATACCTACCGCAAGCTGATCGCCAACGAGGCCGCCCTGGCCGGTCGCCTCAACCATCCGCACATCGTCGGCATCTACGATGCGCTGCTGGGCCGCGACGACGGCTATATCGTCATGGAATACGTGCAAGGCGAAACGCTGGAAAAATACGGCCATGTCGAGCACTTGCTGCCCGTGGACAAGGTGATCGAGATCGCCTTCAAGTGCGCCCTGGCGCTCGATTTTGCCAGCCGCAACGGCATCATCCACCGCGACATCAAGCCCGCGAACATCATGCTTTGCACGGATGGCGCGGTGAAGATCGCCGATTTCGGGGCCGCGATCCTGGCGAAGAACGACGAGACGCAGCTGACCGGGGTCGGCTCGCCCGCCTACATGTCGCCGGAGCAGGTCCGCAACGACACCCTCAGCTACCAGACCGACATCTATTCCCTGGGCGTGGTGATGTACAAGCTGCTCACCGGCCGCCTGCCCTTTGAATCCGACACCAACTACGGATTGACCCACAAGATACTGAACGAAGACCCGCCCAGCATCCGCACCCATCGTCCCGCGCTGTCCGCGCGGCTGGCCGATATCGTCACCAAGGCCTTGCGCCGCAACACGCCGGAGCGCCATGCCGACTGGCGCGAGTTCACCCAGGACCTGTCGACCATCGCGGAGCTGGATCTGCCACGGGAAGCCGATTCCGAGACCCAGCGCTTCAACATGCTGAAGGCACTGCCGTTCTTTCAGGACTTCAGCGAAATCGAGCTCTGGGAAGTGCTGCGCATAAGCATCTGGGGGCGCGTGCCATCCGGCACCTTCCTGGTCGACGAGGGGACCAAGGGTAACTTCTTCTTTGTCATCGCCGATGGCAGCGTGGGCGTGAAAAAGGGCAACAAGAAGCTGAGCACGCTGGGCAAGGGGCACTGTTTTGGCGAGATGTGCTACATCCGGCAGGGCGCGCTGCCGCGCACCGCCACCATCGTGGCCGACACGCCCGTCACCCTCTTCAAGATCAAGGCCGACTCCTTGCACAAGGCGTCGGAAAACTGCCAGTTGCGGTTCAACCGCTCGTTCATGAACATCCTGGTCGACCGGCTGGCGCAGGCGACCAGCGAACTGGCCACGGTGTACTGAGCCTGCGCCCGGTCGAAGGCTAGCGGCCGATCCTTGCGTCGAGGAAGGCCTTGATTTCGAGGAACTTCTCTTCCTCGCGCTTGACGAACTCGACGGTGCAATCGTCCAGGCCGGCGAGCTTGAAGCCTTCCTTCGACTCCGGCAGGACAATGGTGATGTAGCCCGCCAGCAGGGCGCTGGCCGGCTTGAGCTGGATCGAGGCGATCGTGTCGATGGGAATGTACTTGTCGCCCTTGATGCCTTCCAGCAGGTCGCCCTTGAGGCTTTGCAGCAGCACCTTCACGCCCATCTTGCGCTTGATCACGACCTCCTTGTCATAAACCTCGAGGCGGTCGCCGGTTTTCGACTCGGCGCTGATCAGGACGCCCGGCGTGGTGGCATAGCCCAGCTTGCAGGAAGGGCATCTGTCTTCCGGTGCCTTGGCGTCCTTGGGCAATCGCTTGTAGCCGCAGTGCGGGCATTCACCTGCCGCCACGGGGCCCTTGGCGGCGGCCGGTGCCGCGGATCGCTTGGCCTGGGGCTCCTGTGCCGGTTTGCCTGCGTCCGGCGCCGGCGCCTTGGCCTTGCTCGGCGCAGCGCCGGCATCGCCGCGCTTGGCATCTTCCTCGACGAAGCGAAGTTGACAGCTACCGACCGAAATCAGGTCCTCGTCGCTCAGCAGCAGCCTGGTGATCTTCCTTTCGTGCACGAAGGTGCCATTTGCGCTGCCAAGGTCTTCGATGACGTAGAGATCGCCACAGCGGGTGATTACCGCATGCTCGTTGTCGGCATTGACGTTGTCGAGGGGAATCTCATTGGACGCCTTGCTGCCAATGACCATCCGGTCCTTGTTGACCGGAAATTCCCCAAGCACGTGACCATTCGCGTTAACCACCAGCTTCGGCATGTCGCTTCCCTCGAAAATTGAAATTTCCAATGGTGCAAGCATAGCGCAAGGACCGGCGCTACGGAGATGCGCCGGGAGTCGCAGGCTTGCAGGCGCACAAGTTCAACCAGACGTCCAAATTCATTTGAATCAGCGTCGACTATTCGATCAGCCAGGACCTCAAGGGGGGCGGGATCTTCCGGAAGCAGTTTCTCAGTTCCGCAACGAACAGTTCCGGTTGCTCGAACGCCGCGAAATGCCCGCCCTTATCCATCTCGTTCCAGTGAATGATGTTGCCGAAGTGACGTTCCGCCCAGCGCCGCGACGGACGGGAAAATTCCTTCGGGAAAATGGTTACGCCGACCGGAATGGCAATCTTCTGGGTCCTGAAGAAGTCGAGGCTTTCCCAATAGAGTCGCGCCGATGATGCGGCCGTCGCCGGAAGCCAATAGAGCATGATGTTGTCTAGCATGGCGTCGCGTGTCAGCGCGGTCTCTGGCTCTCCCCGGTTGTCTGTCCACGCATGAAATTTCTCGTAGATCCAGGCGGCCTGTGCCGCGGGTGAGTCGGTCAGGCCGTAAGCGAGGGTCTGCGGCCGCGTGCGCTGCAGCCTGGCGTAGCCCGAGTCGCTGGTTCGATAGAATTTCATTGCGGCAACGGATGCCTGCTCGGCCTCGGTGAGCTGCGCCAGATCATCCTGCGCCGGATAGATCAGCGGCATATTGAGGTGGACCCCGGCACATTCGGGCGGAGCGAGCATGCCGATGGCGGTGGTGACGGCGGCGCCCCAGTCGCCACCCTGGGCTAAGAAGCGGGCATAGCCGAGCCGCTTCATCAAGGTAATCCAGGCGGCGGCGATACGCTCGACGCCCCAGCCGGTGGTCGTTGGCTTGTCGGAAAAGCCGAAGCCCGGCAACGACGGAATCACGACATGGAAGGCATCGGCGGCGTTGCCGCCGTGGGCGGCCGGATCTGTCAGCGGACCTATCGCGTCGAGGAACTCGACCACGGACCCCGGCCAGCCGTGCGTGAGGATCAGGGGCGCGGCTTCCGGGTTCGGCGAGCGAACGTGAAGGAAGTGGATGCGCAAACCGTCTATGCGGGTGTGGTACTGGCCGAACCCGTTGAGCCGCGCTTCGCAGCGTCGCCAGTCATAGTCACGCGCCCAGTAATCGCAGAGTGCCTTGATCCGGCCTAGCGGCACACCCTGGCTCCAGTCGCCGACAGTTTCACGATCCGGCCAGCGCGTTACGGCCAATCGCGACCGAAGATCGGCCAGCACGTCTTCGGAAACTGCCAGGGTGAAGCTGTCGACCGAGTCGCTCACGCTTTCCCCAATACGCCGTCATTCCTGAATCGATGCTGGCCGGTGAATAGAAGATAGTGTTTCCCCTTGACGCGACCAATCACGGTCAAGCCAATCTTGCGGGCGATGGCGTGCCCCATTTCGGTGAGACCGGATCGCGAGACCATGAAAGGGATGCCCATCTGCGCCGTCTTGATGACCATTTCCGAGGTCAAGCGGCCGGTGGTGTAGAAGATTTTGTCGCCGCCGTCCATGTTTTTCAGCCACATCATGCCGGCAATTGCATCGACTGCATTATGCCGGCCGACATCCTCGACGAACATCAGGATTTCACCGTCAGCTGTCGCCAGAGCGCAGCCATGTACGGCCCCCGCCTCCTTGTAGATGGAATCCTGCCGGCGCACATTGTCGAGCAGAGTGGCCAGCGTTGCAGCGTCCAGGCGGCCATCGTCGGGCAGGGTGATTTCGTCCAGGCTTTCCATCAGGTCGCCGAACATCGTGCCTTGCCCGCAACCGCTGGTGATGGTGCGCCGCTCAAGGCGTTGCTCGACATCCGCGTTGCCGTTTCGCGTGGTGACGGCCGCCGAGTCGGTCTCCCAATCGACCTGGACTGCGACGATGTCTTCGAGCCGCAAGACCAGACGCTGGTTGCGCAGGTAGCCCAGCACCAGCGCTTCGGGTGCGGCGCCCAGGGTCATCAGGGTAACGATTTCGCGCTTGTCGAGATACAGCGTCAGCGGGTGCTCCCGCGGAATGCGCGTAGGCACCACTTCACCGTGTTCGTTGATGGCATCGACAGTGACGATGGCGGGCCGTCCTGCCGCTGTCAGTCGGGGTGTCAGGGACGATGCCGCCGCCAGGTTTTTGCTGTTGATGTCCGCCATATCCTTTGCCGGCTCCGTTTTGCCGCCTGGCACAATTCTATTCAGTTTCCAATCCGGTAGATGTCGCACGTTGCCCGGTCAACCACGAAATGCGGAGGCCCGCCCTTTCCTCGCAAGAGGCGGCGCTTGCCGGTCCGCGAAGCGGAATTCCCGGCAGACAGAGTCCGGTACGCCGCAGCCAAGTGACGGCGATCGGGTAAGCTGCGTCCCATCGGGAAGGTATTGCACTCATGACCCTTGATCCGGAAACGCTGCAGCAAGTCGTCGCCCGCACGCTCGACCACTACCAGGAGCGTGCCGAGGCCTTCTGGCAAGGCACGCGCCACCATGACGTCGAGCAGAACATCGAGGCGCTGCTGCGGCATATTCAGGCAGCGCCCCCATTCACGCTGCTCGACTTCGGCTGCGGCCCCGGCCGCGACTTGCGGACATTCGTGCGACGCGGGCACCGCGCCATCGGGCTCGAAGGGGCGCCGGCGCTGGCTGAGATGGCGCGGAGCCATAGTGCCTGCGAAGTCTGGCAACAGGATTTTCTGAAGCTCGAGCTGCCCGAGTCATGGTTTGACGGCGTGTTCGCCAACGCCTCACTGTTTCACGTGCCCAGCCAGGAGTTGCCGCGCGTGTTGCAACAACTGCACGCGACGCTGAAGCCGGGCGGTGTATTGTTCAGCTCGAATCCGCGCGGCAACAATGAAGAGAGCATCAACGGCGAGCGCTATGGCGCCTATCACGATCTCGCCACATGGCGCGCCTATCTGGTCGCTGCCGGTTTTGTCGAGCTGGAGCATTACTACCGGCCGGCCGGTTTGCCGCCGGAGCAGCAGCCCTGGCTGGCCAGCGTCTGGCGCCGGCAGGAGAGTCCTTGAACCTGTCCTGATCAGCGCCTGAACAGGCGCTCGGCGTTGCGGAAGGCGATCTTCTCGGCGACGTCCTTCGGCAGTTGCGCCAGCCACGAGCGGTAGTCGCTCATGGTGCTGCCATAACTGTCCCAGCGCTCGTTGATCCAGGTATCGGACCCGAGCAGGAAGCGGTCGGGGTAGCGCTCGAACAAGGCTTTCCATTCCGGCGTCAGTTTGCCGCCGGAGGTGATGCCATAGCGATAGGAAAGCTCGCACCACAGCGCCGGATAGCGTTCGAGGTAGGCCGTGACTTTTTCCGGTGCCGTCGAAAATCCGGTGTGGGCCCAGACTATGCGTGCCTTCGGGTTGTGGGAATAGAGGATTTCCAGCGCTTCATCGTCGGCATGGGCGTGCAGGTGGAGATTTCGTTCGACGGCGAAATCCACCGTGCGCTTGACCAGTTTCGTCGCTGCCGCCTTGCCCGAAAGATGGAACTCGCCAATGCCGACGTAATAGCCGCGCTTGTACTCGGTTTCGATCAGATCCTGAATCGAGGCATCGTCCATCCAGGTCTGAATGTCCGCGCGTATCCGGTAGGGACGGATGAAGGGCACCACCCAGAGGTCCCTGGGCTTCGCTTCATAGAGGGCGCGGGTACCGTCGTTGGGCCGGCTGGTGGCCAGTATCCCCATGATGTTCTGCTGGCGGAACAGCGCCAGAACTTTGTCCAGCGGGTAATACGGCACCGGCTCCCAGTTGTAGTGCAGGTGGGCGTCGAAGATCGGCAGGAGGGCTGGCTCGGCGGCCTGGGTCGCCACGGGCGCGGCGAGGGCGAGTACGGACGAGGCAAGCGCGACCATGCGGCGTCGCCAGGAAGTGAAATGACGACTCATGTCTTCGCTCCTTTTTGCCGAAGATCGTGTTCGGTCCACAAGGCGTGGGCGAAGGATTTCCACGCTGCGCCGCCGTGGGTGTGGATATCGGCTTTGGCGCTTTCCTTCATCACGGTCAGCATCAGTTGCGCCAGGCCGAAGAGTTCGATGCGGGCGCGGGTTTCCGGATTGCTCGAGGTACACTCGGGGTGCTCCGGGTCCAGGCGGCATTCGATCGCCTCGCGCGCCAGTTGGCGCACCTGCGCGGCATCGTTCCAGTCGATACCCAGGACTACGCCCTTGCGCTCGATCTCATGCTCGATTTGCAGGGCTTCACGGGAATAGTTTTCGAAGCCGCTCATGAGATGGTTTTCCTTGTTCGTGCTGCCGTCCTGGGTTTTGGCGTCGACCTCATGCCCGATGCCGCTCGTTTCGCCAGAAAGCGCGCGAGATAGCGGCCCGTGTAGCTGCCCTTGACCAGCGCCACGTCTTCCGGCGTGCCGCTGGCAATGATGCGGCCGCCGCCATCGCCGCCTTCCGGGCCGAGATCGACCACCCAGTCTGCCGTCTTGATCACGTCGAGGTTGTGCTCGATGACCACCACGGTGTTGCCATGATCGCGCAGGCGATGCAGTACCGAGAGCAGCATTTCGATGTCCTGGAAGTGCAGGCCCGTCGTCGGTTCGTCGAGGATGTAGAGCGTGCGACCGGTGTCGCGCTTGGAAAGTTCCAGCGCCAGCTTGACGCGCTGCGCCTCGCCGCCGGACAGCGTGGTGGCCGACTGCCCGAGCTGGATGTAGGAGAGGCCCACGTCCACCAGCGTCTGCAGCTTGCGCGCGACTACCGGTACCGCATCGAAGAATCCGCGCGCCTGCTCCACCGTCATGGCCAGCACTTCGTGGATGGTCTTGCCCTTGTAGCGGACTTCCAGCGTCTCGCGGTTGTAGCGCTTGCCGTGGCAGACATCGCAGGGCACGAAGATGTCGGGCAGGAAATGCATTTCCACCTTGATCATGCCGTCGCCCTGACAGGCTTCGCAGCGCCCGCCCTTGACGTTGAAGCTGAAGCGCCCCGGCGAATAGCCGCGCTCGCGCGACTGCGGCACGCCGGCGAAAAGCTCGCGGATCGGCGTCAGCAGGCCGGTGTAGGTGGCGGGGTTGGAACGCGGCGTGCGGCCGATCGGCGACTGGTCGACGCTGATCACCTTGTCGAAGAATTCGAGGCCCTCGATCTCGAGGTGCGGCGCCGGCTCGACCGCCGAGCCGTAGAGATGGCGCGCGGCGGCGGCATACAGCGTGTCGTT
>Ga0154359_1224_pt1 | contig 64802 bp, 54 predicted proteins | sample RifGroA2_FD_115887 | JGI IMG/M metagenome (GOLD analysis project Ga0154359, IMG submission 115887) | Rhodocyclales bacterium GWA2_65_20
TGTAGCGGCTGTCCCACAGGGTGCCGGTGCGGCGGTAGGTCTTGTTGATGTATTGGACGTAGCGCCGGCCCAGCGATATCACCAGTTGCGAAACGGCCTCGGGTGCGGGCGGCGTCAGCAGCAGATGCACATGGTTGGTCATCTGCACATAGGCATGCAAGCGGCAACCGCTGGTCTTGAGTGCTTCGCCGAGCCAGTAGCGATAGGCGTGGTAGTCATCCTCGGCAAAGAAGCAGGCCTCGCGGTTGTGCCCGCGTTGCACGATGTGCAGCGGTATGTTAGCGAGATGGATGCGGGGGCGGCGGGGCATGGCGGAGAGTGTACCAATTAAATCGAGCCTGGCCCCTTTTCCGCCTTTTCCGGTTTCCGCGCGGCGGCCTCCGCGGCAGCCAGCATCGCGGCGCGGCTGCTGGGAGTTTCCAGGCTGATGCGGCCGAGTTTTCCGCCGCGATAATCGGTGAGCAGGATCATCCCCGCCTTTTCCAGATCCAGTTCGCCGCCGCGACGGCCCTTGATGATGCAGCCGCGCTTCTTCGCCACCGCCTCGACCACGCCGACGCCGTCCATGCCGTCGATGTCGATGCCATAACGCCCGGCGAGCATGGCCGGGTAATGTTGCAGCAGAAGTCCGGCGAGGAAGATCGCTACCTCCGAATCGATCACCGCATTGCGGCCGATGGCGTGGCTGGCGGCCAGCATGAAGCCGTCGCTGTCGTGTTTGATCTTCGGCCACATCAGCCCCGGCGTGTCGGTGATGCTCATCGTCGGGCCGAGGTCGATGCACATCTGCGACTTGGTCACCGCCGGCTCGTCGCCGACCGCGGCTACGCGGCGCTTCAGCAGTGCATTCATCAGGGTCGATTTGCCGACATTGGGAATGCCCATGATCAGCATGCGCAGCGGCTTGATGCCGTCGTTGCGATGGGGTGCCAGACCTTTGCACAGCGCCGGCACGCGCGCGGCCTCGCCCGGCTTCTTGCTCGAAATGGCCACCGCCTTGACGCCCGGCTGGCTGTTGTAGAAATCCAGCCAGGCCTGGGTCACCACCGGATCGGCGAGATCCGACTTGTTGAGCAGCTTGAGGCAGGGGCGCTGGCGGTGCAGGCGCAGCTCCCGGATCATCGGGTTGCTGCTCGCCTCGGGCAGACGCGCATCGCAGACCTCGATCACCACGTCGGTCAGCGCCATGGTCTCGGCGGCCTTCTTGCGGGCCGAGGTCATGTGGCCGGGGAACCACTGTATGGTCATGGAATAATCAGTCGAGTGAAAAATCAGCTTGCGGTGTCGTCGGCGACGATGCGGATTTCTTCATCGGCGAAGCGCACCACCTGGCCCGGTCGCAGCTTGCGCCGGATGCGGGTTTCGATCGCTCCGTCCACGCTCGCCGCGCCATCGGCGATCATCGCCTTGGCCGCGCCACCGGAGGGCGCCAGGCCCAGCAGCTTGAGGAGCACGTTCAGCTCGATGAACTCGCCCTGCAGTTGAAAGCGGTGAATGGTCAAGAAGTCCTCCGGTGCCGCGGATTATAGTCGCCGCGGTCTTCCGGCCGCGGCAAGCCCAGGAGTCGGCGCTGGCAGGACGGCGCGCAGCGCATGAAACCGTTGGCGTTATCATGCCGTTTTCGATTCGAGGAGGCTCTTTCGATGAGTTCGACGCACGAAGGTGGATGTGTATGCGGTGCGATTCGATATCGCGTATCCGGACAGCCGGCTATCGCTCAAGCCTGTCACTGCACTTTCTGCCAGCGACGCACCGGTTCGGCGTTTGCACTTGTCGTCGCATTCAAGGAAGACCAGGTCGAAATGACCGGAACGACGATAACCCAATACGAACATCGATCGGATGAAAGCAGCCGATGGTTGCGAAGTCACTTCTGCAGCCAGTGCGGGACCAGTGTGATGATTACGCTGGAAAAGAATCCGGGCGTTCGCGTCATTCCAGGGGGTACGTTCGATGATCCGGGCTGGTTCAAACTCGGTCGCCACATCTGGACCCGCTCGGCGCATGACTGGATCGCCTTCCCGCCGGACGTTGAAGTACGCGAGAAGGCTTAGCCGGAACGAATGACGGCCTGGCGAGGACATTGTCGGGCACCTACCAAATCGGGAGCCAAGAGTGTCACTCTCAACAATTGAAAATGCGCCCAGGATCGCGGTCCTTCTCGGGGCGAGTGGAGCGACGGGGCAAAAACTCCTTCCGCTTTTGCTGGACGATCCGGGCTACAGCAAGATCATCACCCTGAGCCGTCGAGAAACCGGCATCAGCCACGGCAAGCTGGAAAATCGCGTTGTCGATTTTGATGACCTGGCCGCAGGTTTCAAAGGCTTGAAGGTTGATGATTGTTACTGCACTTTCGGCACGACTATAAAGATCGCAGGCTCGAAGGCGGCGATGACCCGGATCGATCATGGGTTCGTTCTGGATTTCGCCAAAGCGGGCCTCGCGGCCGGCGCAAGGCGCTTCGCCTATCTCTCCGCCGCCAATGCCGACGCCCGCTCATCGGTCTTCTACGCCCGCTTGAAAGGCCAAACGGAAGACGCCCTGAAAGCACTGGGTTTTGCCGACTTGGCCATTTTTCGCCCCAGCATGATCATTGCGGAGCGAACCGATCGACGATGGGCGGAATCCATGATTTTTCCTCTTCTCCCGCTGGTCGACAAAATGATGGTGGGATCTTTCGCCAAATACAGGTCGATTCCGGTAGAGAGCCTTGCCAAAGCCATCGCCGCCTTTGGTGGCCAACGGGGAAGCGGAAGCAGGACGCTCTATTGGCAGGATATCCTGGCGACATGAGCGATGACCGCACTGAACCCTTCTCGCCGCCTGCCGACCGCCTCGCCGGGCTTGCCACGCCGGAGGTGCAGCGGCTTGCGGCGCGCATGGCGCAGGATGCCTTCACGCGCATTTTCCGCCTGACGCTGGAGGGCGACCAAGCAGGCCTGCGGGTGGCCGTGGCCGAAATCGGGCGGCTGGCGAAGGACTGGGTGCAGGCTGCGGATGGCGACGAGGCGCGTGCCTTGCGACTGGCCCTGCTGGTGAGCGGCATCGACCAGTGGGGGCTGGCCTGGTGTCAGGCATTCGGCCTCACGGCGATTCCCGCCATCAGCGCCTTGCTTGGCGCGCTGCGCAACGGCATGGATGCAGGAGATGATGCCCGCTTACAGCAGCAATTCGCGGCGATCGGGCAGGGCGAGAGCGATGCCGTCGACTTCAAGATGGAACTGCGGCGCAACATCCACCTCGCGCTATGGCATGCCATGATCGCCTGCGAAGACAGGGACGAGGCGCTGTCCATTCTGGCGGCGCTGGGCGGCATGCTGGTGGCACTGGTGGCGCAAATGCCGACCATCGGCTGGCGGCTGGTGGCCGATGCGCTGGCCCTGATTCAACTGCGTTGTGTGGCGGACGCCGCGGCCAGCACCGATCTGGCCCGCGAAACCACCGAGGCACTGTTCGCGGTCCTGCGCCGGACGCTGCCCCGAGAAACCTCCGAGCCGATGTTCGCGCAGGCGAATCAGGCCGTCATCGCCTGGCAGCGGTCACGGCGCTTGCACTAGGCCAGGGCGTCATACACCAGCCGCGCCGCGACGGCATCTTCGACGGCCTGTCCTAGCGCCTTGAAGATGATCGTGACAGCGGCAGGAACCTTCACCCTGCCTGCCAGCACCTCGCCGATTTCGCACTGCACGCGGGCGCCGGAGAGGATGACGTCGCCCGATTCGGTCTCGGCTGCGAGTCGGTGGTCGGCGATCACATAGTTGGCCATCGCCGCGTCGTCCAGCTCGCGCCAGCCGGGGCGCGGCGCGCCCACGGCATGGACCAGTGCGCCGGGCTTGAGCCAGCGGCCCATCAGCACCGGCGTGCTGGCATTGGTCACGGTCACCACGATGTCGGCGTCGCGCACCGCGCTTTCCGCGTCGGCGCTGGCCGTGCCGTCGATGTCAGCGGCGCAGCGTTCGGCATTGGCCGGGGTCGGACTCCAGACGCGGATGTCGCTGATCGGCACGACGGCGCGCAGGGCCAGCGCGTGGCTGCGCGCCAGGGCGCCGGAGCCGAGGATGGCGAGGCGCTTGGGCTGCCGGTCGCGCAACGCCCGGGTGGCCACGGCGGAGACTGCGGCAGTGCGCAGTTCGGTCAGCCAGGTGGCGTCCATCACGGCCAGCGGCACGCCGGTCGTCGGATCGAGCAGCAGCAGCGTGGCGATCATTGTCGGCAGCCCGCGCGCGGCGTTGTCCGGCACCTGGGTAATCAGCTTGGTCGCCAGTGCCTTGCCGGCCAGCGCCGGCTTGACGAAGAGCAGGCTGCCGGGGCCGGGCAGTTCCATCACGGTGCGCAGCGGCTGCACCACGCGGCCGGCGGCAAGATCGACCAATACGTTCTCGATGGCGGGCAGCAGGGCGTCGAGCGAGAGATGCCGGCGCACGGTGGCATCGTCGATCAGCAGGAGGGGATGGGTCATGGCGGGAAATGGGTTCCGGTCTGGGCCCGCCATCCTACCCCGGCGGAGCGGGATGCATTAGGATGCGTCTTTGGCAACCCGATTCGCGGAGAATGACATGAAAAAGCTGTCGCTTGAACTGCATGCCGAGCTGGAAATTCCGGACGACTGGGAACTGGTGGAACATTCCGCCGGCATCTACGTGCTCAAGATCGGCGACCGCTTTATCGATTTCGACATCACGCCGCTGGTCACCACCTCCACCGCGCCCGACGCCACCTGGAGCGACGAGGACGAGAAGTTTACCGACGAAGTTCTCGACATGGTGACCGGACTCGATTCGAAAATGGAGATCACCTACCTCCAGTAGCCGGGCCGGCCATCGCCAGAAGGAGTCATGCCATGCGTATTGAGATACCCTTGTTGTGCCTGCTGCTGTCCCTGCCCGTGCAAGCCGCGGGCGACCCCAAGCTGGGCAAGCCGCTGCACGACAAACAGTGCGTCGCCTGCCACGTCAAGTCGCAGGGCGGCGACGGCTCGGGCATGTACACCCGCAAGCCGCGCCTGATCAACAACGCCGTCGCGCTGGGCCAGCGCGTCGCGACCTGCAGCGCGCAGACCAATGCCGGCTGGTTTCCCGAAGACGAGGCCAACGTCGCCGCCTGGCTGAACCAGACCTACTACAAGTTCAAGTAGCGCGATGCTTGCCGCGGCAAAGCGCCGGATCGCCGCGCCGCGCGGCGCCGGATCAGACTCGCCGGCATCATGAAGCAGCCGCAAGCACTCGGTCCCGGCGCGAGTCTTCTGGTCGGGCTGGTGTTTGTCGCCGCCGGCATCCTGCCGATGCTTGCGGCATTCGACATCGGGCCGCTGGGCCGCGACGACATCAACGGTCCGCCCTGGCTGGGGTTTGCCGCCGGCGGCATTTTCACCGCGGCCGGACTGGCGGTGATCGCCGGGCCGGCATCGCCACTGGCCAACGGCCTGTTTGCATTCCTCGCGCTCGCCGGGCTGGCGGCGATCGGCAACTGGATCGCCTTCGGCGCCGGCGAGCGCGCTTGTTCGGGCAGCATCTCGCTGCCCTGGCTGTGGGGTGAAAGCGATTTTTCGGGGCTGGGCTGCCGCATCCCGTTTGGCCTCGGCGCGTTGATCACCGACGCTTTCGCCTGCTACATGCTTGTCTGGCTGCTGCAAAAAGCGCTGGGCGGTCCGCCCCATCTGGCGCGGCTGATGAAAGCGGCCGAGTGGCTGATCCTGGCAAGCCTGGCGCCGATCCTGCTGGCGCTGGCGCTGATTCTGCTGCTGCAAGGCGCTTTCGGCGCGGTCAAAACGCGCTTGACCACCGGGGCCTGGCCGCGCAACGAGGCGTTCATCGCCCGGCAGAAGGCCAAGGGATTGCTGAAGCGCTTCGCGCGGAAGTCGCCGTCGTGATCGCCGCCAGCAGTATGTCAATGTCTTGGATCAACGTGAGCGAAATAGTATTGCCGACAATGGTTCCGAGGCGCGAATTTTTTGCGGGAGATTCCGCCTGATGCCGGATTCCGTGCAGGCGACCGTGGTCTGGATCGGCGAGGCGCTGGCAAAGCATGGCTTGCCCGCCACCCACCCGAATGCCATCGACCGCCAGGCGGTGTTCTGGAACGCGGCGGCAAAGCAGGAACTCGCCGGGCGCGTGCGTCTTGGGACGCCGTGCCTGGCAAGCCGTGAGGAGTTGCTGCGATTCCACGATACCGCCCACGTCAACTGGGTGGCACTGTGCTCGCAAAGCGGCTCCGGGCTTATCGACGATGAAGATACGCCGGCCTATCCGGGCGTCTATGAGGACGCGGCGTCGCGCGTCGGCACCGCGCTTGCCGCTTTACGCATGATCATGAGCGGAGAGGCGCGTTGCAGCTTCCAGCCGGTGGGCGGCATGCATCATGGCCGGCGCCACCGCGGCGCGGGCTTCTGTCCCTTCAACGACATTGGCGTGGTCATCGAAACCCTGCGCGCCGAGTATGGCGTGGGCCGCATCGCCTACGTGGACATCGATGCCCACCATGGCGATGGCGTGTTCTATTCTTACGAAGCCGATCCGCACCTCATCATCGCCGACATCCATCAGGATGGGCGCACGCTCTATCCGGGCACCGGCCATGCGGAAGAGACGGGCAAGGGCGCCGCCGCCGGAAGCAAGCTGAATTTGCCCTTGGCGCCCGGCGCCCAGGACGACGATTTCTTCGCTGCCTGGGAGCGGGCCGAAGCGCATCTGGAGGCCCAGCGGCCCGAGTTTGTCATTCTGCAATGCGGCGCCGACAGCCTTGCCGGCGATCCTCTGGCCGACTTGCGGCTCACCGCCGCGGCCCACGCGCACGCGGCGCGGCGGCTGGTGGCGCTGGCGCAGCGGCACGCGCAGGCGCGGCTCATGGTATTCGGCGGCGGCGGCTACCGTGCGGAAAATATCGCCGGCGCATGGACGGCGGTGTTGCGCGAGTTGATCGCCGGAGCGGGTAAGGTAGGATGATCGCCCTGCCGGCACCACGCCGGGGTGATGGGGTTCCCATTCCAAGCCAATGCTCACCTACATAATTCGCCGCCTGCTGTACGCCATCCCGATCCTGATCGGCGTGAACCTGTTCACCTTCGCCCTGTTCTTCGTGGTGAATACGCCGGACGACATGGCGCGCATGCAGCTCGGCGTCAAGCGCGTGACGGCGGAGGCGATCCAGAAGTGGAAGGCCGAGCGCGGCTACGACAAGCCGCTGGTGTGGAACGCGGCGGCGGCGGGAAGTGCGGCGCTGACCGAGACGATCTTCTTCAGCAAGTCGGTGCGCATGTTCGCCGGCGATTTCGGCCGCGCCGACGATGGCCGCGACATCGCGCGCGAGATCGGCGAGCGCATGGGGCCGAGCCTGGCGATTGCACTGCCGACCTTCGTCCTCGGCCTGTTCGTGGCGATTTCGTTTGCCCTGCTGCTGGTGTTCTTCCGCGCCACGGCGCTGGATTTTTCCGGTGTGGTGCTGTGCGTGGCGATGATGTCGATCTCGGGCCTGTTCTACATCATCGGCGGCCAGTGGCTGGTATCCAAGGTCTGGCACCTGGTGCCGATCTCGGGTTACAGCGGCGGTCTCGACGCGGCGAAGTTCCTGATCCTGCCGGTGCTCATCGGCGTCATCGGCGGCATCGGCAGTTCGGCGCGCTGGTATCGCACCATCTTTCTCGAAGAGATCGGCCGCGACTATGTGCGCACCGCGCGCGCCAAGGGCCTGCCCGAGCGCGTGGTGCTGTTCCGCCACGTCCTGAGGAACGCGCTGATTCCGATCCTTACCGGCGTGGTGGTGGTGATTCCGACGCTGTTCATGGGCAGCCTGCTGACGGAATCCTTCTTCGGCGTTCCCGGATTGGGCAGCTACACCATCGATGCCATCAACGCCCAGGACTTCGCCGTGGTGCGCTCGATGGTGTTCATCGGTTCGGTGCTGTACATCGTTGGACTGCTGCTCACGGACGTGTCCTACACGCTGGCCGATCCGCGCGTGAGGTTGCAATGACAGCAAGACCGTTAGCCACAGAGGACACAGAGATCACAGAGGAAAAGCCCCAAGCCTTTCTCGGTGCCCTCTGTGTCCTCTGTGGCTCAAAAAGGTTTTCCGCGTGACCGGCATGCCCATTCAGCCAGTGCTGCTCTGGTCGGACGCGTTGCTGTTCGTGCTGATCAGCGTGATTGTCGGCTTGAGCCTCTGGGCGCGGCGCCAGGATGCCTTGCGCGGCGCCTGGGCGCGCGTCGCGCGCGATCACGTGGCGATGGCGGCGGCAACGGTGCTGGCGGTTTTCGTGCTGATCGGCCTGCTCGATTCGCTGCACTACCGGGCGCGGCTGGAGTCACCGGCCGGCGCCACGGCAAGGTATGCGGTGGAAGTGAATTCGGCGCTCGATGCGCTGCTGACGGATCTGCGCTCGCGCACCGAGAAGACCTATTCGGCGCCGCTGGCGACGCACCTGTTCGCCCGTGAGGCATTGGAGAATTCCACGCAGCGCGAGTTTCCGCGACTGCAGCACGGCGGCGCGCAACTGGGCGACGAGCTGTCCGGCCATGACGCCGACATCGCGGTGCGCGTCCTGCGCGGTGTGGCCGGCGGGCTGGTGGTGTGGCTGTTGTTGATGCTGCCGGTGCGCGCGGCAACAGTCGGCGCCGGTGGTACGGCGCTGCGCACCATCGCCATGACCTTGCTGCCGATTTTGCTGCTGTTCGGCGTCGCGATCTCGCTGGGCGGTGGCTACCACGTTTTCGGCACCGACAAGGTGGGCCAGGACGTGCTCTACCTGTCGCTGAAAAGCATCCGCACCGGGCTCCTGATCGGTACCCTGACCACCCTGGTGATGCTGCCGGCGGCGGTGGCGCTGGGCATCCTCGCCGGCTATGTCGGCGGCTGGGTCGATGACCTGATCCAGTATCTCTACACCACGCTGAGTTCGATCCCCGGCGTGCTGCTGATCGCCGCGGCGGTGCTGATGATGCAGGTGGTGATCGACACCCATCCGGAATGGTTCGCCACTTCGGCCGAACGTGCCGACGCGCGCCTGCTGGCGCTCTGCCTGATCCTCGGCATGACCAGCTGGACCGGCGTCGCGCGCCTGCTGCGCGGCGAGACGCTGAAGCTGCGCGAACTGGAGTTCGTCCAGGCGGCGCAGGCCTTCGGCGTCGGCAGTTTCGCCATCATGCGCCGCCACATCCTGCCCAACCTGATGCACATCGTGCTGATTTCGCTGGTGATGGATTTCTCCGGCCTGGTGCTGGCCGAGGCGGTGCTGTCCTACGTCGGCGTCGGCGTCGATCCGACCACGATCTCCTTCGGCACCATGATCAACACGGCGCGCATGGAACTGGCGCGCGAGCCGATGGTGTGGTGGTCGCTGGTGGCCGCCTTCAGCTTCATGTTTACCCTAGTGCTGGCGGCCAACCTGTTTGCCGACGCGGTGCGCGACGCTTTCGATCCGAGGTCGTCGGCATGAGTATTCTTGCCGTGAGCGACCTGTCCATCCACATAGGCGCCGCGCGCCCGGTGGATGGCGTCAGCTTCGATATTGCGGCCGGCGAGTGTTTCGCGCTGCTGGGCGAATCCGGCTGCGGCAAGTCGATGACGGCGCTCGGCATCATGCGTTTGCTGCCCAACGCAGCGCAGGTCACCGGCGGTAGAGTCGCCTTTGAGCAAAACGACCTGCTGGCGCTGCCCGAATCCGGCATGCGCGACATTCGCGGCGGCGGCATCGGCATGATTTTTCAGGAGCCGGCGACCAGCCTTAATCCGGTGCTCACCGTCGGTCGCCAGATTGTCGAAGCGCTCGAACTGCATGCCGGGTTGCTGGGTGTCGCGGCGCGTGCGCGGGCCGGAGAACTGCTCGATCAGGTGGGCATTCCCGATCCCTTGCGGCGGCTCGACGAATATCCCTTCCAGCTTTCGGGCGGCCTGCGCCAGCGCGTGATGATCGCCATCGCGCTGGCCGGGTCGCCGCGCCTGCTGATCGCCGACGAGCCGACCACGGCGCTCGACGTGACGATCCAGGCCCAGGTGCTCGACCTGCTCGACGAGCTGCGGCGCACGCAGGGCATGGCGCTGCTGCTGATCACCCATGATCTCGGCGTGGTGGCGCGCATGGCGGACCGCGTCGGCGTCATGTATGCCGGACAACTGGTGGAAGTCGCGCCGCGCCACGACTTCTTTGCGCATCCGGCGCATCCCTATTCGGTGCGCCTGTTTGCCGCGCTGCCGGATGCAGAGCGGCGCGGTGGCCGCCTGGCGACCATTCCCGGCAGCGTGCCGGCGGCCGACGTGCGCCACGAGGGCTGCCGCTTCGTCGAGCGCTGCAGTGAAGTCATGCCGGTCTGCCGCGCCTCACCGCCGCCCTGGCGCGCTGCGGCAACAGGGCAGAGGGTGCGCTGCTTCCTGCCCGGCGCCGCGCCGGCTGTTGCCGCAGGAGTCGGCGCTGGCGAGACGGCGGCGGCAGTCGATGCGAGGCCGCTGCTGGCGGTGAAGGACCTGCAGGTACACTTTCCGATCCGCCGCGGCATATTGCAGCGTGCCGTTGGCGCCGTGCGCGCGGTCGATGGCGTGTCGCTGCAACTGATGCCGGGGCGCACCCTGGCGCTGGTCGGCGAATCGGGCTGTGGCAAGACCACCGCCGGCAAGGCCATGTTGCAGTTGCTGCGGCCGACGGGTGGCAGCGTGACGCTCGACGGCGCGGAGCTGACCACCCTTTCGACTCGTGAACTGCGGCCGCTGCGCGCCAAAATGCAAATGGTATTTCAGGATCCCTTCGCCTCGCTCAACCCGCGCCTGCGCATCGGCGACATCATCGCCGAAGGCATGCGGGCCCTGGCCCCGCGAGGCAGCGGTGGCGATCTGGTGGTACGCACCGGCACCCTGATGGAGCAGGTCGGCCTGCGCGCCGACATGGTGGGCCGCTATCCGCACGAATTTTCCGGCGGTCAGCGTCAACGCATTGCCATCGCCCGCGCCCTGGCGGTGAATCCGCAACTGCTGATCTGCGACGAACCGACGTCGGCGCTGGATGTCTCGGTGCAGGCGCAGATCCTGAACCTGTTGTCCGACCTGCAAGGCGAACTGAAGCTGGCCTATCTGTTCATCACGCACAACATCGCGGTGGTGGATTACCTCGCCCACGACGTCGCGGTGATGTATCTCGGGCGCGTGGTGGAGCGCGGCACGGCGGAGGAGGTGTTGCGCCAGCCGCGGCATCCTTACACGAAGGCCTTGCTGGCGGCGGTGCCGCGCGTCGATGGTGCGGGAAAGACGGTGGTGAAGCTTTCCGGCGACATGCCGTCGCCGGCCAATCCGCCGGCCGGCTGCCATTTCCATCCGCGCTGTCCGCTGGCCGACGAAAGCTGCCGACGCAGCTATCCGGCGGAGACACTGTTCGGCACAACGCACGCGGTGCGCTGCATCAAGGCCGTTTAGAGACCGGCCGCTGGCTGTCGGTCAAGGTTGCCATTCGATTCACGCAGTGGCAGGATGACATGCCCAAGACGGAGTTGCACAGTCTTATGCCAAAGCAAATCGACTTCTGGTTCGACTTCGCCAGCACCTATTCCTATCTGGCGGCCTTGCGCATTGCTCCGCTGGCGGAATCCAGGGAAATCAAGGTCAACTGGCGGCCATTTCTGCTGGGGCCGGTGTTCACGGCGATGGGCTGGAACGACTCGCCCTTCAACATCTATCCGTCCAAGGGCCGCTACATGTGGCGCGACATGGAGCGCCTGTGCAAGCACTATGACTTGCCCCTCAAGAAGCCGTCCCGGTTCCCGCGCAACGGCCTGCGGCCTGCCCGCATCATCTGTGCCCACCCGGACGCCGCCTGGGTTCCGGATTTTGCGCGGGCCACATTCACTGCGGGCTTTGCCGGGGATCGGGATATCGGCGAACGCGAAGTGATTGTCGGGCTGCTGGAGAACATGGGGCTCGACGCGAATTCACTGATCGCCGCTGCCGAGAGCCCAGAGGGCAAGGATCTGTTACGGCGTCAAAACGAGGATGCATTCAAGCTGGACATCTTCGGCGCACCGAGTTTCATCGTCGACGGCGAACTGTTTTGGGGAAACGACCGATTGGAACAGGCACTGGCATGGGCGGAGGGCATCCGTGACTGATCTGTCCGGCAAGCCGGACCTGCGACGGGTTCCGGGCTCGCGGCAGCAGGGACGGCCATGAGCCATAAACACCTGAACGTGCTGCGTGCGATCTATCAGGATCCTCCCGGCAGCAACATCCACTGGCGCGAGGTCGAGTCGCTGTTGAACCACCTCGGAGCCGAAGTCGAACCGGCTCATGGCGCCCGTTTCCGCGTCGTGCTCAAACGCATTGAAGGCTTCTTCCACCAGCCTCATCACGGCAACGCCTGCGACAAGCAAACCATCAGGGCGGTGCGCGAGTTTCTGGGCCGCGCCGGCGTCAGTCCGTCAAGCTACGAGAACCAGAAGGACTGACCGAGCCAGGCGCGGGAATCTTTTGGCTACCGAGGCGCTGGATTCAGCGTGGTCGCGCCTTGACCGCCGGCTTGGCGGCAGGGGCCTTCCTGATCTTGACAATGATGGTGCCGCCGGGTTTGACGCGGGCCTTGCCCGCCTTGGCCTTCTTCCGCTTCGTCGCGCGCGGCGGATTGGCCGGGGTCTGCGGCAGGTGGGCGGCGATCGACTCCTGGCCGAGCGCGTCCTTGCCGGGCACCAGCAGGGCGAAGCCCGTGGCAATCTTTGTTCGCGCGTTGATGCCGTTCAGCTGTTTCAGCCGTGCCGCGCTGATGTCGTAGCGTTTGGCGACGGCTTCAAGCTTCTCGCCCGGCCTCAGGTTGTGGGTGTGCCAGGCGGACAGCGGCTTGTCCTGTGCTTCGTGGTCTTGCAGATTGTCGAGAAAAGTCTGCACCTTCTCGGCCGGCAGCACCAGCGGGCTGTTGGCCGCCGTCGGCATCACCGGCCGGCTGTAGGCCGGATTGAGCGCGATGAATTCGTCCAGCGGGATTTCCGCAAGTTGCGCCGCGAGGACGATGTCCATGTTGCCGTTGCGCTCCACCGTGCCGAAATAGGGCCGGTTTGGAATCGGATCGAGGCTGATGCCGAACAATTGCGGCTGGGCAATGATGTTCTTGATCGCCTGCAGTTTGGGCACGTAATAGCGCGTCTCACCCGGCATTTTCAGGTGCAGGTAATCGGTGGGCAGACCCTTGGCCTGGTTTTTCACGATGGCGCGGCCGACCGCATTTTCACCCCAGTTGTAGGAGGCCAGCGCCAGATGCCAGTCGCCGTGCATCTCGTAGATGGTTTGCAGATAGTCGAGCGCAGCGCTGGTCGAGGCGACGATGTCGCGGCGCTGGTCGAACCACCAGTTCTGTTGCAGCTTGTAGGTTTTGCCCGTGGCGGGAATGAACTGCCACATGCCCAGTGCGCGGGCGGACGAGTAGGCCAGCGGATTGAAGGAACTTTCGACGATCGGCAGCAGGGCCAGTTCGGTCGGCATGCCGCGCTTTTCGAGTTCGACCACGATGTGATACAGATAGCGCCGGCTGCGCTCGAAGACCCGCTGCAGCAGATCAGGCCGGTTTAGATACCAGGCCTGGCGGTCGGCCACCAGCGGGCTGTCGAGGTCGGGCATGGAAAAACCGTTGCGCATGCGCTGCCACAGGTCATCGGGCGGCGTGGTGAGGTCGATGGTCGGCATCGGCGGCAGGTCGTCCTTCACTTCCCGCGACGCATCGGGCAACTGGATTGCGGGCAGCGCCGCGCCGTAGGTCGACGCGAACGGTGATGTCATTTCCGCCGTCAGTTGCAGCGCCTGCTGGGCGTGGGCGGAACCGATCAACAGAAGCAGCAGCGGCAGGATTAGGCAGCGCAACAGGAACATTGGGAAGAGAGGCACCGGCTAAGGTGCGCGTGAAGGCGGCGAATCTTATCATCCGCAGCGGCGAGGCCGGCGTCTATTGCCGGATCCGGTTCAGGCGGCCTGGCCTCGAGCGACCCGTGGGCTCCGCAGCCCGTCCGCCAGGGTTGCGCTAGGAAGCGATGGTGTGCTGGCGCATGGCGACGAGTTCGCGTCTTTCGGTTTTGACAAACTGTCCCCTCTTGTTGCGGGTGACGGATTCGCTCCTGACCGGAAAATTAAGGTTCGGTACCAGCCAGAATTTCACTTCTCTGCGGTTGCCAAGGGTTATGTTCCAGCCTTCCCCTTCGATTCTGAAAGTGTCGAAAGTTCCCGCCGGAACGGTTATGGTTTCCCGCTTCACGATTTGCATGTCGAAGAAAACGTTCGACGTCTTGTCATTCTTGGATCGGTGGAAAGCGGCGGTCCATTTCTTGCCGACCTGGAACTCGGCCGGTGTGAATTGCACCGGAGAATCGTATTCATTCGGCCCCTGCTTGATGAAGTTGCCCATCAAGTCCGTGATGGCCGCTCCCTGATTGAATTCGACCCGATCCTCGTCGTAATCAACCTTGGTCACGCGTATCCTTTGCGTTTGTTCCTCAATCCCCGTCAGGAGGTCCGACTGGCGGATGGTTGCGGCATCCCCGACGGTAAATATGCGGTTGAGCGGATAGCGACCGGCGGAGAAGGGGTTGGCCGACAGCGCGATCAGCTTCGGCACGGCGGCACCTTCGCCGATCTCGATCGGCGGCGCAGGGCGCGGCGATGAGGCTGCCGCGGTCGATTTCGCCAAGCCAGTGGATGCGGAAGTTGCCGCGGCAGCAGGCAACCCCGGAGCTGGAGTAGCCGTCTGCAGCGGGGCCGGTCCGGTGGCCAGGCGCGCTGTCTCGGCGCGGTCGCGCTGTTCGCGCTCGAGCTTCTGCTGCTCGATGCGTTTCTGCTCTGCCAGTTGTCGTTGCTCCTCCTGCTGCTTGCGTTCCGCCGCAAGGCGTTCGGCTTCGGCGATGCGCTGCCGCTCGCGATCCAGGCGTTCCTGCTCCTGCCGGCGCTTGGCTTCGAGGCTCTGCTGCTCTTCCTGGCGGCGGCGCTGTTCCTGAAGTTGCTGCTCCTCGAGCTGCTTGCGTTCGGCGGCAAGACGCTGTGCTTCGGCGACACGGACACGCTCGCGTTCCATGCGCTCCTCATCGAGGCGTTTTTGTTCGCTCAAGCGCTTCTGCTCATCCTGAGCTCGCTGCTCTTCCTTCTGCCTCTGCGCTGCCGCAAGTTCGATGCGTTTCTGTTCGGCCGCCTGACGCTGTTCTTCCTGTTTCCTGCGCTCCTCGGCAAGGCGCTCGGCCTCGGCAATCCGCTGGCGCTCGCGATCCAGGCGTTCCTGCTCCTGTCGGCGCTTGGCTTCGATGCGCTGCTGCTCTTCCTCGCGCCGCCGCGTTTCCTGAAGCTGTTGCTCTTCGAGTTGCTTGCGTTCGGCGGCAAGGCGCTGTGCTTCGGCGAGACGAATCCGTTCGCGCTCGATGCGCTCCTGCTCGATACGCTTCTGTTCTTCCTGCTGCCGCTTCTCGGCCGCGAGCTTCTCGGCCCTCGCCGTCGCTTCCTGCCGCTCCTGCGCTTCCCGTTGCCGCTTTTCGGCGGCACGTTTCTCGTCTTCCGCCAGCAGGCGGGTCATGCGCATCTGGGCGATTTCGGCGAAGCGGCCGTTGGGGAAGGCGCGCAGGTAGCCGACCCAGTCGCCGGTATTTTTCGACGACTTGATCCGCGTCCATTCGGTGATGTCGGCCTCGACCGCCTGATCCATCTCGGCCTCGGTGAGTTTCTTCTGGCCTTCGTTGAAAATGAAGACATCGCCTTCGAGCGAAGTGGTCTCCCAGGGGATTTGCTCGCCATGCGAGGCCAGGCGCACATTCAGGCGCACCCGCTTGAGGGCGTCCTCGATGCGGGTGTTGCGCTTGCCCAGTTCGCGCACCAGATTCTCGGTGTACAGGCCGTTCTGTCCGTCGCCGTCGGAGGCCACGTTGCCCGGCGAGGTGGCGTAGGCGAGCAGGCTGCCGACCGGCGCATCGAACTGCGACAGGCCCTTCTGTTCGGGCCGGTAGGAGGCGCCGAAGGGGTTGTTGCGGCAGGCATCGAGGATGACGACGAAGGTCTTGTCTTTCGCCGCGCTGAACTGGCCGAGCAACAGGCCGAGATCGACGCAGCGCTGTTTCATGTCCTCCTGCTTTTCCACCACGGCATCGACCGGCAAGAGGTAGTTGCGCCAGTCGAGCTGGGCGCCGTGGCCGGCGTAGTAGAACACCACCAGCCGGGTATCCGAACGCTTGACCGCCGCGCCGAAGCGTTCGATGGCGGCCATCATGTCGCTGCGCGTCGCATTGAGGTGGGAATCGACAGTGAAGCCGGCCTGGGTGAATAGTCCGGTGACGGCCTTCGCATCATTGACGGGATTGACCAGCGGCGCATCGCGGTAGCTGCTGTTGCCGATGATCAGCGCCAGCCGCGAGGAATCGGCCGCCGCCCTGGCATGCCGCAAGGCAAAGGCGGGCGGCAACGCGGCGAGGGTCTGGATGAAGCGGCGGCGGGTGGTCATGACGGGATCGTTCCTGGCTCAGGCGATGCTCAAAACCTGTTTTTCCATTCGCGGATGGCGGCGAAGGTTTCCACCGCGTCGGCCGGAACATGTCCGAGGCGGCTTGCCGCCGCTGCGCGCACGGCGGGTGCATCCCAGCGCAGGAAGGGGTTGGTATCGAGTTCGTTGCGGATGCTGGTCGGGATGGTCGGGCGGCCTGCCGCGCGATCTTTCGCCACGTATTCGCTGCGCCGCTGCACGGCTATGCTGCCCGGCTCCACGGCCAGCGCAAAACGCAGGTTGCCCTGGGTGTATTCATGGGCGCAATAGACAAGAGTCGGCCCTGGCAACACGGCGAGTTTGGCCAGGGAATCCTGCATCTGCGCCGGCGTGCCTTCGAACAGCCGTCCGCAGCCGGCGCCGAACAGCGTGTCGCCGCAGAAGACCGCACCGTGGCCGTTGAGACTTGGGCCATAATAGGCGATGTGGCCGCGGGTATGTCCGGGCACGGCGATGATGTCGAGGTGAAGCGAAATTTCCGGCAGCTCGATGCGTTCGCCGCCGGCCAGCGGGTGGCTCACGCCGGGGATGTTCTCCAGCCCGGGGCCGAACACGGGAACGGGGAAGCGGGCGAGGAGGGCAGCCAGGCCACCGACGTGGTCGCCGTGATGGTGGGTGGCAAGAATGGCGCAGAGGCGGTCGCCGCTTTGCTCCAGGTAGGCGAGTACCGGCTCGGCATCGCCCGGGTCGACCACCGCAACACAAGCTCCGGCGCGCAGCAGCCAGATGTAGTTGTCGTCGAAAGCGTGCAGGCCAAGTATTTCAGTCATAAAGCGATTTTCTCCTAATACAGCGCAATGTCAATTCAAGGTTTCGAAGGCTGGCTGGAAACGCCGGCCGGTCAGTATGTGCTCAGCTGGGAGCAGCAGCAGCACGACCTGCTGGTCGCCGACATTTTTGGCTTCAATGCGGTGCAGCTTTCCCTGCCTACCCATGATTTCCTGCGCGCCAACCGCATGTCGCTGCGTTTCAGTTGTGATGACGGCCGTTACGACGGTGCTTCGGAAGTGCGCTCCGATTTGCATTATCTGCCCTTTGCGGCCAACAGCATCGATCTGGTGGTGATGCCGCACACGCTGGAATTCGACGCCAATCCGCACCAGGTGCTGCGCGAAGTAGAGCGTGTGCTGGTGCCGGAGGGGCATGTGATCGTCACCGGTTTCAATCCCTTCAGCCTGTGGGGGGCCAAGCGCAAGCTGTCGCGGCGGCAGGCGCAGCCGCCATGGCGCGGCGCCTACCTCAGCGTGCCGCGCTTGAAAGACTGGTTCTCGCTGCTCGGCTTCGAGATGCAGGCGGGCGCCTTCGGTTGTTACGCACCCGCGGTGACGCAGGAAAAATGGCTGCGCCGCTTCAAGTTCATGGATGCCGCGGGCGACCGCTGGTGGCCGATTGCCGGGGCGGTGTACATCGTGCAGGCCATCAAGCGCCAGCAGGGCATGCGCCTCATCACGCCGACCTGGAACGATCGCATGGCGCGCGCCAAGGCCCTGGTGACCGTTACGCAGCGAGTGGATCAATGATAGAAATCTTTACCGATGGCGCCTGCAGCGGCAATCCCGGCCCCGGCGGCTGGGGCGCCATATTGCGCCATGGCGCGACCGAAAAGGAACTGTTCGGCGGCGAGGCCCTGACCACCAACAACCGCATGGAAATGATGGCGGTGATCGAGGCGCTGCGTGCCTTGAAGAAGCCGGTGCAGGCGCGCGTGCATACCGATTCGCAGTATGTGCAGAAGGGCATCAGCGAATGGATACACGGCTGGAAACGGCGCGGCTGGAAAACCGCCGGCAAGCAAGCGGTGAAGAACGAGGATCTGTGGCGCGAACTGGACCGCCTGGCGGCGCAACACGAGCTTGAATGGATCTGGGTCAAGGGCCATGCCGGTCACGCCGAGAACGAGCGCGCCGACGTGCTGGCGCGGCGCGGCGTCGATCTCGTCCGCAACGGAGGCTAGGAGGAGCCCATATGCGCAAAGTCATACTCGACACCGAAACCACCGGGCTCGATTTCAAGGCCGGCGATCGCGTCGTCGAAATCGGCTGCGTCGAACTGCGCGGCCGCCAGCTCACCGGTCAGCGCTTCCATGCCTATCTGAATCCGCAGCGTCCGGTTGCCGACTCGGAACGAATCCATGGCCTGTCCGACGACTTCCTCGCCGACAAGCCGAAGTTCGCCGAGGTCGCCGCCGACTTCACGGAGTTCGTCCGCGGCGCCGAACTGGTGATTCACAACGCCGCCTTCGACATCGGCTTTCTCAACAACGAACTCGGCCTGTTGCAGCACGAGAGCATGGAGCAGCTTTGCGGCGAGGTGATCGATACGCTGCGCATGGCGCGCGAGATGCGGCCGGGCAAGAAGAACAATCTCAATGCCTTGTGTTCCGAGTTCGGCGTGGACAATTCCAGCCGCCAGTTGCACGGCGCGCTGCTCGATGCCGAACTGCTGGCCGAGGTTTACCTGGCCATGACCCGTGGCCAGAATTCCCTGGAGATCGAGTTCGACAGCCCCGTCGTCGACTATTCCATGGGCGGCACGCGCCAGCGTCCGCCGCTGGTGGTATTGCGTGCCAGCGCCGAGGAACTCGCCGACCATGAGCGCGTGCTCGGTGAAATCGACAGGGAGAGCAAGGGTAAGTGTCTCTGGCGCGATCTCGGGATCGCGCCGCCGGCGTGAGTTGCGCTCAGGTCTGACGCCGCATCATCTCCCGTACCGTCGTCAGCGCCGCCGGGTAGTCGAAGGCGGCCAACTGTCGGTCCAAGTGCGTCGCGTCGGCGCCAAGCGTGGCCACCAGCAGCGGTCGGTGGGCCTCGAACAGATCGCCCGCCGCGGTATCGTCGCTGGCCAGCAAGGGTCGCAACTGCTTGAGTACCGCCCGCGCCCGGATGGGATCGGCGACGCCGCCGTCGGCGCCTGGCGAAGCTTCGGGCAGAAGCGCCAGTATCGCGTCGAGTGCGCTCTGCTCGGTCTGCAGGGCGTCCAGCAGGGGCGGCCAGGTCTCCGCCGGGGCCGTACTGCGCAAAGTCCTTTCCAGCGCCTCTGCGGCGGCCTGGAGGCGGGTGGCGCCCAGGGTTGCGGCCACCCCCTTGAGCGCATGCAGGCGTTGCCGCGCGGCGTCGACACTATCCTGCGCAAGCTCGTCCCGCAACTTTCGTGTATCCCCGCCGTGGCTGGCGGCGAATTGTCGCAACAGCCCCAGATAGGCCGCGGTGTTGCCGCGCAGGACTGCCAGTCCGCGCTTGCTGTCGAGCCCGACGCAGTCGACCAGCGCGGGCGGCAGGCTCTGGCCCTGTTGCGCCGCCGCCGGCGCGTCGATCCCGGCACCGGCCTGCTCGTCCCGTGGCACATTCTCCTTGCCTGCCGCCGACGCCGACAGCCATATCAGCAAAGTTTGGTAAAGCGCCTCGGGCTCCACCGGCTTGGCAATGAAGTCGTTCATGCCGGCTTCTTCGCAGGCCAGGCGATCCTCGTCGAAGGCATTGGCGGTCATCGCCAGGATCGGTCGGGTCTTCCAGCCAGGCAGGGCACGGATGGCACGGGTGGCTTCGAGCCCGTTCATGTTCGGCATCTGGATGTCCATCAGGATCAGGTCGTAGTCATGCGCCTGCGCCTTCGCCAAAGCCTCGCGACCGTCGGCCGCAGTATCCACCGCCAGGCCGGCGCCGTGCAGCAGTTCCAGCGCCACTTCGCGGTTGATCGGCTGGTCCTCGGCCAGCAGCAGCCGGGCGCCGCCGTGCGTGCGACGCAATTGGGTGTCGATATCCGCTGTGTCGATGGGCACCGACCTGGCGGGCATGACGCCGTGGCCACGGTGCAGGCGGGCCGCAAACCAGAAACAGCTACCCTTCCCCGGCGTGCTGTCAACGCCGACTTCTCCACCCATCAGTTCGGCCAGGCGCCGGGTGATGGCCAGGCCGAGGCCGGTACCGCCGTATTTGCGCGTGGTCGTGGCGTCGGCCTGCTCGAAGGCATGAAACAGCCGCCTCATCTGCTCCGGCGAAATGCCGATGCCGGTGTCCTCGACCTCGAAGCGCACCAGGATCGCGTCGCCCCTCTCATGCAGCAGGACGGCGCGCAGGGTGATCACACCTTGCTCGGTGAACTTGACGGCATTGCCGGCATAGTTGAGTAGCGCTTGGCGCAGCCGCGTCACGTCGCCGCGCAACCACAGGGGTACCTTATCGCGGTCGACTTCGATCCGCAGTCCCTTGTCCTGGGCGGCGCCGCCGATCATGGAAGCGACATGGTCGAGCACCGCCGTGAGGTTGAAGTCGCTGCTATCCAGGTGCAGCCGGCCGGCTTCGATCTTCGACAGGTCGAGGATGTCGTTGATGATGGACAGCAGGTGCTGCCCGGCGATATCTATCTTCTCCAGCCGATCCGCCTGCTCGGGCGTCGCCCCGGCACGGCGCAAGAGATGGGTGAGGCCGATGATGGCATTCATCGGAGTGCGGATCTCGTGGCTCATGTTGGCCAGGAAGCTGCTCTTGGCCAGGTTGGCGGCGTCGGCCTGGTGTCGTGCGGCGACCAGCTCAGCAGTGCGGCTTTCCACCAGTTCTTCGAGATGGTGCCGGTGATTGTCCAGTTCGAGTCCGAGGCGCTTCTTCTCGGTGATGTCTTCCTTCACCGCGACATAGTGGCTGATCGAGCCGTCGGCCTGGCGCAGCGGCGTGATGATGGCGAACTCGATGTATTCGGTGCCGTCCTTGCGCTTGTTGTGGAACTCGCCCTTCCACGGCCGGCCCTGGGCCAGCGCCTCCCACATGGCGGCATAGGTCTCCGGCGGTGTTTTGCCCGAGCGCAGAATCTTCGGGTTCTGCCCGATCATTTCCTCGCGGCTATAGCCCGTGGCCCGCACAAAGGCTTCGTTCACGTACTCGATCTCGGCATCGACGTTGGTGATGGCGATGCTTTCCGGGCTTTGCTCGACGGCCAGCGACAGCTTGCGCAGTTGGGCTTCGGCGATTTTGCGTTCGGTGATGTCGGTCCAGATCGTGAGTGCGCTCACCACTTTGCCGTCGGCATCGAATTCGGGCACGACGCGCACAAACCAGCATACCGGGTTCCCATCCTTGGTCCATGACAAGTCGATTTTGGCGATCGTACCGGCCGCCATTGCCGCCATGAGTCTTTCTGTGAACTCGGCGGCCCTCGGGCTGAGTTCGGTCGAGAGTTCGAGTGGTGTCTTGCCCTGTACTTCCCTGGCCGAAAGGCGATTGACCCGCTCGAACTCCGGGTTCACGTATATTCGCCGGCCCTCCCTGTCGTAGCGCACGATGACATCGGGAGAGTTTTCGACGACGGCGCGGAATGCCTGTTCGCTGGCCTGGACTCGAACTTCCGCCTGTTTGCGCTCACTGACGTCGCGGAAGCTCACCACCGCCCCCGCCAGAACTCCCAATTCGTCACGCATCGGCGTGCTGACGTACTCGACGGGAAAACTCGTGCCGTCCTTCTTCCAGAAAATCTCATCGGCCACGCGGTGAACGGCGCCGTTGCGGCAGGTCAGGAAGATCGGGCAGGCTTCCCAGTGATAGGGCGTGCCGTCAAGCCTGGTGTGGTGATGCAGGGTATGCATCATTCGGCCCACGATCTCTTGCGCCGACCATTGCAGCATCGCCGCGCCGGCCGGATTGATGAACGTGGCGCGTCCGTCCAGGTCCAGGCCGAAGATGCCGTCGCCGGTCGCGTCGAGGACAAGCGTGTTCTGCTTTTCCAGCCGGTTCAGTTCGGCCTGGGTACGCTCGTACGCTGCTTTTGCGCGCTGCATGGCGATGCCAAAGGACAGATCGTCTGCCGCCTCGCTGAGCATTTTGACGGCGTCCTCGGTGAAGGCGTCCGGTTCCGTGGCATAGATGGTGAGCCCGCCGATGACGACGCCATCGGGTCGCAGCGGCAGGGCCAGCGACGAGGCGTAGCAGCGGCGTTGTGCAAGCTCCCGCCAGCGGTCGCAGTCCGGGTCCGTCTGGACCTTGTTGCAGGTGATGGCAATGTCCCAGCGGATCGCCATGTCGGTCGGTACACAGCCCGCTGACGTTTCATCCCAGGGCATGTTCAGGTCGTCGAGAAAGCCCGCCTCGGCACCCCATGAAGCTACCGGCCGCACGGTCTTGTCGTTTTCGGCATAGCCGACCCAGGCCATGCGGTAGCCGCCGGCCTCGACAATGGCGCGGCACATTTCCGTGAGCAGTGCCAGCTCGCCGGTGGCATGCAGCAGGGTCCGATTGCCGGCGGAGAGGACGCGCAAGGCGCGGCTGGCGTTGGCCAGCCTGCGCTCCTTGTCTTCGATGCCGGCGGCGGTGTCATCCAGGATCCGCGCCAGCCGTCCGACCTCGTCGTCGCTATGCGGCAGCCCGCTGCGGACGCTCAAGTCTCCGGCGCTGAAGCGCGTCACCGCCCGCGACAGCGTCGACAACGGCCGTGCCACCAACCGGTTGCCGGCCCAGAGCAGCAGCCCCAGTGTGGCGAGCAGCACGCCGAGCGTCACGCTGAAACCAAGCCAGGCGACGCGCCATGCAGGGACCTCGACCGCCGCTTTCGGCAAGCTCAGCCACATATGCAGGGGGCCGGCCACCGTGTCCAGCAGTGTCGTGTAGGCGAAGATCCTGCGCTCTCCTTCCAGGCCGATGTCCTCCGCAATGCCGTCGCCGCCCGCGGTCTGAATACGCCGCAACAGCGACAGATGGTTGGTACTCTTGCCGACCCACTTCTCCGGATCGGGGTGGCGCACGGCGACGGTGCCCCTGGCGTCCACCACCACCAGCCGGGCGCCTTCCGGCAGACTGGCGGCGGCCAGTTCGCGGTGCAGCCACTCCAGGTCGAGCGACAGGAAGAGGACGCCGGTCACGCCGCCGGCATCGTCGCGCATGGCCTTGGCAAAGACAATGACCGGCTTTTTCAGAATCAGCCCAGTGAGTACCTCGCTGACGACCAGCCCGCGCGACTGAAGGGCGGGCTGGAACCAGCTGCGGTTGGCAAAGTTGCCTCGGCCGTTGGCGGCAACGGCGGTGCAGGCGACCTCGCCGTCTGGCTGCGTGCGGCCGGCCTGAGCGAATTCACGATGCTGTTTGAGCCCTGCCGAAAGGAATTCCGCGCATGCCGCAGCGGGCGCACCCGACCGCAATTCCGGGCGCAGCATCAGATCGGTCAGGATGGAGTCGGCTTTCGCCACGATGGACTGCTGCCTGGCGGCGATTACTTTTGTTTCGGCCAGCAGCCGTGTCGAGGCGTCGCGCATGCGCTCCCGAGCTTCCTCGAGCGAGTGCCAGGCGATCAGGACAGTCAGCGCGGTGAATGCCGTCAGCAGCAGCAGGATCAGGCGACCGCGCAGGCCGAGGGTGAAAGCGGGTTTCACGATGATCTGGCCTCCCGCTGCCGTCCGGTGAAGACGACGAAATCGGTTACGCCGGATGGAAAAGCTCCAACCGCGGCGGAACCGAAGCGCTCGCCGTACCCGGCCTGTGCGATGCGGATGCTTGCTGCGACCACGGCGTGGGCCTTTTCCCTGTCCTTGGCGGGATCACCAGTCATGCATAGTACATGCGCTACGACGCTGCACCAATACCGGTTTCTTGGTAGGTGCGCTTATGGCTGCGCGTCAGGTGTCGGTGCTCATGTCTTGGGCGCCGGCTTGAACTGCATGGCCTTGTATTCGAGAAAATCTTCGAGGCCGTACTTGCCCAGTTCGCGGCCGTTGCCGGATTGCTTGTAGCCGCCGAACGGGGCGTACAGATTGAAGGGGCCGCCGTTGATCTCGACCTGGCCGGTGCGCAGGCGGCGCGCGACTTGTTCGGCGTGTTCGTCGCTGGCCGACCAGACGCCGCCGGCGAGGCCATAGACGGTGCCGTTGGCGATGCGCACGGCATCGTCTTCGTCGGCGTAGGTGATGATCGATAGCACCGGGCCGAAGATTTCTTCCTGGGCGAGGGTGCTGTCGGGTTCGACGCGGCCGAAAATGGTCGGCGCGACGTAGTAGCCGTCCGGATTGACGCCCGCCGGCAGGTCGGCGCCGCCGGTCAACAGTTCGCAGCCTTCGGCGATGCCCCTGGCGATGTAGTCGCGGACGCGGTCCTGCTGCATCTTCGAGGCCAGCGGGCCGAGCGTGACGCCCTCGGCCATCGGGTCGCCGGGGCGGTAGGCCTGGGCGGCCTCGACCGCGAGTTTGGCGGCTTCGGCATAGCGCGCGGCCGGCACCAGCATGCGCGTGTGCGCGGTGCAGGTCTGGCCCGAGTTGAGGGTGCAGTTGCCGACCACGCCCTTGACCGCGACAGTGAAGTCGGCATCGTCGAGGATGATCGCCGCCGACTTGCCGCCGAGTTCCAGCGCCACGCGCTTGACCGTGGCCGAGGCGAGTTCCGAAACGCGGGTGCCGGCGCGGGTCGAGCCGGTGAAGGACACCATGTCCACTTCCGGGTGCGTCACCAGGGCTTCGCCGATCACCGGGCCGTAGCCGGTGACGAGGTTGAAGACGCCGGCCGGCACGCCGGCGTCATGGATGATTTCGGCCAGCAGGAAGGCGTTCAGCGGCGCGACTTCGGAGGGCTTCAGCACCACGCTGCAGCCTGCCGCCAGCGCCGCGGCAACCTTGGCGGCGATCTGGTGCAGCGGGTAATTCCACGGCGTGATGGCGACGACGACGCCGACCGCTTCGCGCAGCACCTTGGAATTGCCAACGCGTTCCTCGAAGGGAAAGTCGGCCAGCATTTTCGAATACATGCCGAAGCTGGCGGTGGGCGAGCCGACCTGGATGCGCTGCGACAGCTTGTAGGGCATGCCCATTTCCAGCGTGATGGTCCTGGCGATTTCATCCATGCGCGCCTTGAGGCCTTCCTGGATTTTCTTCAGGTAGGCGGCGCGCTCGGCCGGGGGTGTAGCGCTCCAGGCCTCGAAGGCGCGCCGCGCGGCCGTCACGGCGGCGTCCGCGTCGGCCGCATTGCCTTGCGGCACGGTCGCCAGCAGGGCGCCGTCGGTGGGCGAGAAGACCTCGATGCTACCTTGACCGGCCGGTGCAACCCATTGGCCGTCGATGTAAAACTGCGTGCGCTGTTCCATGTTTTTCCTTGTTGAAATAGAAGGCCAAACCATTAGCCACAGAGGACACAGAGAGCACAGAGAAAAGCAGAAGGAGGGTTTCCTCTGTGACCTCTGTGTCCTCTGTGGCAAATAGGTTTTTGGTTGGTTTAGCTATTGGGTAAAACGACGATCTTGCCCTTGACCTGCCGGTTGGCGATTCTTGCGATTGCATCCTTGGCCTCGGCGAGCGGAAAGCGCTCGCTGACCACGGGATGGATGGTGCCGGCGGCGAACCACTCGTGGAGCTGGTGCAGATTGGCGAGGTGGCCGGCCGGATCGTGCCGGGTCGAGTCGCCCCAGTACACGCCGATGATAGCCCGCTCCTTGAGCAGCGCCAGGTTGAGCGGAATTTTCGGGATGTCGCCGGCGGCGAAACCGATCACCAGCAGCCGTCCGTGCCAGGCCAGGGCGCGCAGCGCCGGCTCGGTGTAGGGTCCGCCGACCGGGTCGTACACGACGTCGGCGCCTTTGCCGGCGGTGAGTTCGTTGATGCGGTCTTTCAGGTTTTCGGTGCTGTAATTCACCGTGTCGTCAGCGCCGACTTTCTTGCACAGTTCCAGCTTGTCGTCCGACGAGGCGGCGGCAATCACCCGTGCCCCCATGGCCTTGCCGATCTCGATGGCCGAGATGCCGACGCCGCCCGCGGCGCCCAGCACCACCAGGGTTTCGCCGGCTTGCAGGTGGCCGCAATCCTTGAGGCCGTGCAGCGATGTGCCGTAGGTCAGCACTAGCGCCGCGCCGGTTTCGAAATCCATGCCGGCTGCAAGCGGCATGACGCGTGCCATGTCGGCCAGGCATTCTTCGGCGAAACCGCCGGTACTGGTCAGCGCGATCACCCGGTCGCCCGGCTGGTAGTGCTTCACCTCGCTGCCGACGGCCTTGACGATGCCGGAAATCTCGGCGCCCGGCGTGAAGGGCAGCGGCGGCTTGACCTGGTAGAGGCCCTGCACCATCAGCGCGTCGGGGAAGTTGACGGCGGCGGCCCTGACTTCGATCAGCAGTTGTCTGGGGCCGGGCAGGGGGGAGGGGATGTCCTTGACGACGAGGGTGTCGATCGGACCATAGGCTTCGCAGATCAGGGCTTTCATTGGGGGTTTTCCTTTGTTGTTATGCCAGCGGCGTAGGATTGCGCTGGTTCATGATGTCATCCATGCGCAACTGGATGGCGTTGTTGATCTTGCGGTGGGGAATGACATAGAAGCGGCCCTCGCCGATGGCGTCGAATACGGCGCTGGCCATGTCGGTGGCGGTGAGGCGGCCGGACTTCACTGCCTGCCCCATGCGTTCCTCGTAGGCGGCGGAAAGGCCGGCGGCGGGCGCGGCGCTGCCGTAGCGATCCTGCCGGTTGCGCGAGGATTCATGGATACCGGTCGGCACCCAGGCCGGGCACAACACCGAGACGCCCACCTTTGCCTTGGCCGCCAGCAATTCGCCGTAGAGCGTCTCGGACAGCGTCACCACGCCATGCTTGCTGACGTTGTAGGCCGCCATGCCCGGTGTGGACAGGAGCCCGGCGACCGATGAGGTATTCACGATGTGGCCTTCGTCGCCCTGCGCCAGCATCTGCGGCAGGAAGTGGTGGATGCCGTGGATCACGCTCCAGAGATTGACGCCGAGCACCCATTCCCAGTCGGCCGTGCTGTGCTCCCAGGTGACGCGGGTGAGCCCGACGCCGGCGTTGTTGCACATCAGATGCACGCCGCCGAAACGGGCGACGGCGGCGTCGGCGAGCGCGGCGACTTCATCTTCGCGGCTGACGTCGGTCTTTTTCAGCAGCAGGCGTTCGGCGGGCAGGCCCAGTGTTGCCGCCGCCGTCTCCAGCCGGGCGTATTCGATATCCGCCAGCACCAGGTTCATGCCTTCGGTGGCAGCGCGTCGCGCCAGTTCGAGGCCGATGCCGCTGGCAGCGCCGGTGATGACCGCCGTGCGGTCGCGGAATTGTTTCATTGGGTGGTCCTCCGTGCTTGGATTTTCCTGCGCGCTTTCGCCGGCCGCGGAGCAGGGGATGGGGCAGGCCGCAGGCCGATCATCTGGCACAGCGTGGCGGTCAGCTGGCTGACGAGTTCATCCGGCGGCAGGCGGCCTTCGGGGCGATACCAGGTGTACATGAAGCCCACCGCGCCGCCCATGGCCATCGTGGTGACCGTGGTGTCCGCGAAGGACAGCGTGCCCTGACGCCGGCCTTCTTCCATCAGGGCGCCGAGGTCGGCATAGAAGTCATTGGCGAGATTGCGCAGTTCGGCGCGGAATTCCGGACGCAACGACGCGGTTACGCGAAATGCCAGCGCGCTGGCGCGGAAATGCGTGACGCTGGCGGCAACCCAGCGCTGCAGACCCTCGGCCAGTTTGAGATGCGCCGGCCGCTTGTCGCCGGGTGGAAACTTCATGGTCGACAGGCAGGCGACGGAAGCCCGCCAGGCCAGCGTTTCGATGATCGCATGCTTGTCATGGAAATAGTAATAGACGAAAGGTTTGGTGACGCCGATCGCTTCGCAGATCATGTCCACCGTGGTGCCGGCAAAGCCGTGCCGGTAGAACAGGTCTTCGGCGACCGCCAGGATGCGCTCGCGCTTGTCGATGCAGGCCTGCGTTTCGGCAGGTCGGCTGGCGGCGGGCGCGGTGGCTTTGACGGTATTGCGGATGGCGGGCATCGGGGAGTGCGGCAAAAGGTTGGCCGGGCGACGGGGGATGGGACCAGGCGACGATTATACTGGGCGGTAGGAACTATTCTACCGATGGGTATGATTTTGTTTCCAGCCGACCTTGGGCGGATACTGGGCGTTGTCGAAGGGGAGTGCATGAGCAGAAGGAATCCGAAGGAATTGGGGATCGAAACCCTGAGCGGTGTCGACGGCGCGTTTCTCAATCTCGAAACCGCGGCGACGCCGATGCATGTCGGCTCGTTGCATCTGTTCGAGACGCCTGCCGGATTCAAGGGCGACTTCTTCGCCAGCGTCCGGCACATGATGGCAAGCCGCATGGTGCCGGTGCTGCGCCGGCGTCTGGCGGGTCTGCCGCTGCAACTGGCGAATCCGGTCTGGCTGCAGGGCGAGATCGATCTCGACCAGCACATTCGCCGCGTGCGCCTGCCGAAACCGGGCACCTGGGCGCAACTGGAGGCGGTGGTGGCCGACCTGCATGCCGAATTGCTCGACCGCTCGCGTCCGCTATGGATGCTGTACGTGCTGGAGGGCCTCGGCAGCGGCGACCGGGCCTATTACTTCAAGATTCACCACGCCATGCTCGACGGCCAGGCCGGTGTGGCGCTGGCCGGCGCGCTGTTCGATACCTCGCCCGATGTCGTCCCGGCGCGCAAGCGCAAGGCGCAGCCGGTCGCAGCCGACACAAAACCGGCCGCGGGTAAGCCGGGAACGCTGGCGCTGGCCGCGGTCGCGTTTCGCCACGACGCGGCGCAGTACGTCAAGCTGGTACGCGAACTGCCGGCCGCGCTGCGGACCGTCGCCGCTATTGTGGGCAATTCGGTCGGCAATTCGGTCAAGAGTTCCGCCGGCGGGGTGCGCGGCAAGGCCGGAAGCGAGCAGGCGGCTGATCTTGGCGAACTGCGTCGTTCAGTCTCTTTCGGCCCGCGCACCGCATTCAACGTCGCGATCACCCCCGCGCGCGGATTCGCCACGGCCACCGTGCCGCGTGACCAGCTGAAGGCAATTGCCGCCGCCAACGCGGCGACCGTCAATGACGTTGTCCTCGCCTTGTGCAGCGGCGCCCTGCGCCGCTACCTGAAGCGCAGCGGCGCGATCCCGCGCAAATCGCTGATTGCCTCGATGCCCATCTCGCTGCGCGAGCAGGGCAACACGGAGATGCGCACCCAGGCCACGCTGAGCTTGGTCAGCCTGGCCACCAACGTCGCCGATCCGGTCAAGCGGCTGCGGGCGATTCGCGACTCGGCCGGCGCCACCAAGGCCGTGGCGCGCAGCGCCAGGTCGGTAATCCCCACCGATATACCGCTGATCGGCGTGCCCTGGCTGCTCGGTGCGCTGGCTTCGCTGTACGGCCGCAGCCGCGTCGTCGATACGCTGCCGATACTGGCCAACGTGCTGATTTCCAACGTGCCCGGTCCGGCCGTGCCGCTTTATGTCGATGGCCTGCGCATGACCGGCTACTGGCCGCTGTCGATCGTCGAGCACGGGGTCGGCCTCAACATCACGCTGATGAGCTACGCCGGCAAGCTCTGTCTCGGCTTCGTCGTCGCGCGTTGCGCGGTGCCCGACGCGCGCCACCTGGCCGAGGATTTCCTCGATGCCTTCGAGGAGTTGAGGCAGCGCATGCAGAAACCCGCAAGAGCGCCGCGCACGGCCGCTGCGGCGAAGCCCGCGGCCGCCCGCGCCGGGCCCCGGCGCGCACGCGCAGCCGCGACCGCAAAATGACCGGAGCGCTCGCCATGCCCCCTCGCCGAGCCGTTGTCCGCCATGCCCACGTCGGTTCGCCCCGCGCGCTGAACTCGATCCTGGAACCCCGCGCCCTGCTCGAAATGGCACTGCTGCCGGCTTCGCTGCCGCTGCTGCTGCAGGCGCCGCGCGGCGACGGCCATCCGGTGCTGTTGCTGCCGGGCTTTCTCGCCGACGAAAAGTCGCTGATCGCGCTCAAGCTGTTTCTGCAGAGCAAGGGTTACGCCGTGCACACCTGGGGGCTGGGGCGCAATCTGGGTTTTCGCAGCAAGCACGCCAGCGCCCTGCCGCAAAAGATTCGTTATCTGCATCACATCGCCGGACGCAAGGTGAGCCTGGTCGGCTGGAGCCTGGGTGGTGTGTTCTCGCTCTACGGCGCCGAAAGTACGCTCGAATGCGTGCGTTCGATCATCACCCTGGGCAGCCCGGTCAGCGTCGATGCCGCCGGCAGCCAGTCGCCGCCGGCCATAAAAGCGCTCTACAGGCTGGTGTCCCATCGCCTCGGCGCCGCAGCGCACGTCATGCAGCCCCGCGCCAAGACGCTGCGCGAGCAACGTCGCCTGTCGGTTCCCACCAGTTGCCTGTACTCGCTGGGCGATGGCGTGGTGCCGCCGCAGGAGGCCACCATCGACGGCGACCCGGCCTTCCACGAAAACATCCAGGTGCCCGGTAGCCATCTCGGGCTGGGCTTCAACGGCATCGTGCTGGCCATCGTCGCCGATCGCCTGGCGCAGCCGGAAAACGACTGGCAGCCGTTTCACCCGCAGCGCATGCTCGGCCGCGTCTGGCACATGATCTCGGGTGCGTCGCGGGTCGACCCGCCTGCCCAGGCGGCTTGAATCTCAGCGAAGGAATCGAATGCGACAACTCAGCGAACACGATGCGGCTTATATCTACTCGGACAGCGCCCACGCCAACTCCAACGTTACGCTGCTGCACATCTACGATCAGTCCACCGCGCCCGGCGGCATGGTGCGCTTCAAGCAGATCCGGGCGCATGTCGAGAGCCGGCTCGGCCAACTGCCGATCTTTCGCCAGAAGATTCAGCGCGTACCGCTGGATCTCGACTATCCCTACTGGGTCGAAGACGAGAATTTCGATATCGAATACCACGTCCGCCACATCGCCCTGCCCAAGCCCGGCGACTGGCGCCAGTTCTGCATCCAGGCCTCGCGCATCCACGCCCGGCCGCTCGATCTGCAGCGCCCATTGTGGGAAATGTATGTGATCGAAGGGCTGGACAGCTTTCTCGATCTGCCGCTGGGCAGTTTCGCCGTGTTGCTGAAGATCCATCATGCCGCGATCGATGTCAGCCGCAACAACGAGATCACCACGCTGCTGCACGACATCTCGTCCGACTCGCCGCCGCCGGCGCCGCCGGCGCCCTGGTTTCCCGAGTCGGCGCCGGGAAGTTTCGGCCTGCTCTGTCGCGCCGGTCTGAATCTGGCCACCTTTCCGCTGCGCATGGCGCAGCCGGTGCGCCGCAGCTGGACAACGCTGAAGTCAGCGGCGAAAACCCTGGTCGGGGAGTTTCTCGGCGAGCCGCAGGAGTTTCCCCTGACGCGATTCAACAGCGAGGTGTCGCCGCACCGGGTGTTCGAGACGCGCCGCTTTGCGCTGCAGGATTTCAAGGCGATTCGCGGCCTGGTCGACGGGGCGACGGTCAATGACGTGGTGCTCGCGGTTTGTGCCGGCGGCTTGCGGCGCTACCTCGACACGCAGGGTGAGTTGCCTGCGGAGAGTCTGGTCGCGGCGACGCCGGTGGGTGTGCGCAGTGGGCCCGACGAGGCCGGGCAGGCGAAATTTGCCTGGGTGCGCCTCGGCCTTGGCACCGATATCCTTGATCCGGTGGAACGGCTGGCCGCCATCCATGCCACCATTTCGTCCTCGACCGTCATGGCGCAGGCCGTCAGTGCGCGCGAACTGATCGACCTCGCGGAACACGCACCTTCCGCCGCGATTGCCGCCACCAGCAAGATGCTGCGCTCGGCGTCGGCCCTGCTCGGCGACTGGGCGCCGCTGGCCAACTGCGCCATCGCCAACGTGCCCGGCCCGCAGGTGCCGCTCTATCTGCAGGGCGCCCGCCTGACGTACGTGTCGGCGATCATGCCGATTTCCGACGGCATGGGGCTGGTGTTTTCGGTGACCAGTTACAACGACATGATCGTTATCTCATTCACTGCCTGCTATGAGCAGGTGCCGGACCCCGGCGTCTTTGCCCATTGCCTGCGCGACAGCTTTCAGGAATACCTGGCGCTGGTGCATCCTCCGGCAAGGCGCAAGCCGCGGCCGGTTGCGGTGCGGACGGCGCGCCGCAAGCTCGTCGCCGCAGTGTCGAAGGTGCCGAAGGCGACGCGGCGCAAGGCCGCCACCGGCGCGGCGGTGCACTGAACGATGACCGGCCAGCCCCTGCACATCGAATACGAATCGCTCGGCGATCCGTCGCAGCCGACTATTCTTCTCATCATGGGCCTCGGCATGCAGTTGACCGGCTGGCCCGACGACTTCTGCCATCGACTGGTGGCGCGCGGTTACCGCGTGATCCGCTTCGACAATCGCGATTGCGGGCTTTCCGCGCGAGCGCCGGGAAAGAAGCGCGCCAATCTGCTGCTGGCCATGGCCGCTGCCGCGCTCGGCCTGCCGGTGCGCACGCCCTATACGCTGCAAGACATGGCCGCCGATGCGGTCGGCCTGATGGACCGCCTCGGGCTGGAGCGCGCCCACATCGTCGGCGCCTCGATGGGCGGCATGATCGCGCAGGTGCTGGCGGCGAAATTTCCGCGGCGCGTGCTGAGCCTTACTTCGATCATGTCCACCTCGGGCAACCGGAAAGTTTCGAAGCCGACCAGACCGGCGCGCAAGGTACTGCTGGCGCGGCCGGCCGACCCGAAGGACCCCGACTCGGTGATCGAGCACCTGGTCGAGATGTTCGGCGTGATCGGCAGTCCCGGCTATCCCTCGACGCGCGAAGAATTGCGCAGTCGCATCGGCAAGAGCGTGCGCCGCTCCTACGATCCGGCAGGGGTTGCGCGTCAGTTGCTGGCCATCATCGCCTCCGGCGACCGGCGCAAGCTGTTGCACACCATTGACGTGCCGACGCTGGTGATCCATGGCGCCGCCGATCCGCTGGTGCCGCTGGCCGCCGGTCGCGACACGGCGCAGAACATCCCCGGCGCATCGCTGCTGGTCATCGACGGCATGGGCCACGACTTTCCCGAGGCCTTGGTGCCGCGCCTGGCAACGGCCATCGCCGATCATTGCGCGCGGAATGCCCCGGCGCCGCAGGCAGTTGCCGCGTAGCAGACCATGACGCGCGTCGGCATCTACTTTGCAGCGGTCCAGTTCTTCTTCGTCTCCTGCTGGACGGTGTATGTCATCTTCCTGCCGCAGCTCGCGGCGCAGGCCGGCATCGAGAAGAAGTGGGTGATCTGGATCCTGATGGCCGACCAGGCGATTTTCACGCTCATGGATTTCTCCATCGGCGTCGCCGCCGACCGCGTGTCGCGTACGCTGGGCCGGCTCGGAAGCTTGCTGGTGGTGCTCACGGCGATTTCCTGCATCGCCTTCCTGCTATTGCCGCTGGCCGCCCCGGCGGGCTCGCCGCTGCTGTTCCTGGCGCTGATCGCCATCTGGGCCATGACGTCATCGGCCCTGCGCGCGCCTCCCATGATGATGCTGGGCAAATATGTGCCGGCGCCGAAACTGCCCTGGGTGTCGACGCTGACGCTGCTCGGCATGGGCATCGCCGGCGCCAGTGCGCCCTACCTGACGGTGAGCCTGCGCGGCGTCGATCCGCGGTTGCCTTTTGCGCTGTCCTCGATCGCCTTGATCGTCGCCGTCAGCGCCATGCTCTGGGCCGAGAAGCATCTCGCCGGTGCAGCGACTGCATCGGTAGCCGAGTCGACGTCGGCCAAACCCGTCAAGAAGCCGGTGAGCGCGGAGGTCGTACTCTTCTTTGGCGCCGTGGCCTTGCTCGGCATGGGCTTCCAGGTGCATTCCGCGCTCAACTCGGCGCCGTTCTACCTGCGCTTCGCCAAACCGACCGAGCTTGACACTCTCATGCCGGTGTTCTGGGTCGGCTTCAACCTGCTGATCTTTCCGGCCTGCCGCGCCAACCAACGCTTCGGCGGCATCGTCGTCATGGCCGCGGGCGCCGTGCTCGGTGCGCTGGCTTCGGCGCTGGCCGCCGCCGCGCCCTCGCTGGAATTTCTGCTGGCGACGCAGTTCCTCGCCGGCGGCGCCTGGGCTGCGGTGTTGATGAGCGCGATGACGGCGGCAATTGCCATCGGCCATGTCGGTCGCGAAGGCGCGGCCACCGGCGGCCTGTTCGCCCTGCTGGCGATCGCCACCTTCACGCGCATGGCGCTGGTGGCCGCGCAGTTGAACAAGGACCCCGCTGTCGGCGCCATGCTGGTCTGGCTGCCGGGGGTCGTCTGGGCCGCTGCCGGCCTGCTGCTGGCGTGGCTGGCGCTGCGCTCGCGGGCCATGGCCCGCACTTAGGCGGTGAAGATGCGGCGCCGGCTTATCAGGCTGGCCTGGCTGGCCTTGAGTCTGTCGGCATGGTCCTGTGCCGCAAACCAGCCGCTGACCGGCAGCGATCGGGACTACGACGCGCTGCTGGCGCTTACCGCCAATGCACGGGTGGTCATGCTCGGCGAGGCGACTCACGGCAGCCGGGAGTTTTACCGGGAGCGCGTGCGCATCACGCGCCGCCTGATCGAGGAGCAGGGCTACGGCGCGGTGGTGCTGGAGGCGCCGTGGGAACCCGTGCGGCGCCTCGATGCCTATATTCGCGGCGACGGCCGCGACGCCGATGCCGCCGCCGCGCTGGGCGGCTTCGTGCGATTTCCCGACTGGCCGACGCGCAACAGCGAAATCCGCGACTTCGTCGAAATCCTGCGCGCCATCAACCGCGCCCGTGCCCCGCATGCTGCGCTGGTGCGGCTGTACGGCATGGACCTCTACAGCGTTCCCGAGTCGGCCGATGCCGTCGTGCGCCACCTCGCGCGACGCTCCATCGACGCCGCTGCCGCGGCACGCAATCGCACCATCTGCTTCGACAACTACTTGCCCGACCCCATGCTCTACGGGCGCGAGGTCGTGGCCGGCCGTGCGCCTTCCTGCGCCGAGGGAGCAGCGGCACAGCTCGCCGAAATGCCGGTTGCGTCAGTCGACGAGGATGACTTTCTCGCCTGGCAGAGCGCGCGGGTGGTGAGCAACGGCGAAAGCTACTACCGGGCGCTGTACCGGGGAGAGAGCGTAGGCTCGTGGAACCTGCGCGAACGGCATATGGCCGGCACCATCGACCATGTGCTGGAGCGCCTGGGGCCGCAGGGCCGCATCGTGGTCTGGGGCCACAACCTGCATCAGGGCGACGCGAGCGGAACCGACCAGGCACTCGGCGGCGAACTCAGTCTCGGACAATTGATGCGCGAGCGCCATGGCCAGCAGGCGGTGCTGGTCGGACTGTCCACCTGGCGCGGCCGGGTGCGTGCGGCGCCGGAATGGGGCGCACGCGACCGCGTCTCGCGCCTGAGGCCGGCCCTGCGCGAGAGCTGGCACGGACTTCTGCATCGTCGCGGGCCGCCAGCCTCCCTGCTGATCTTCCGCGGTGCGCCGGCGCTCGCCGCGGAGTTTGCGGCGCGGCGACTTGAGCGCGCGGTCGGGGTCATCTACCTGCCGCGCACCGAGCGCAAGGACCATTATTTCTACGCCTCGCTGTCCGCGCAGTTCGACGCCGTCATCCATTTCGACGTCACCAGCGCACTCGATTCCCTGCGCCACCCGGCGCCGCCGCGGCAAGTCAGGCCAATGACTGCCCGGTGACGCGATGCTGCGCTCAGTTCGCCAGCAACATTTCGGCGGCGGGCATCGGCATGGCGAACAGGTAGCCCTGGCCGTAGTCGCAGCCTGCCGCTTGCAGCAGTTCGTGTTGCTCGGCAGTTTCGACGCCCTCGGCGATCACCTTGAGGCCAAGCGTGTGAGCCATGACGATGATGGCCTCGACGATGGCCTGGTCGCCGCGATCGGTGGCCATGTCGCGGACGAAGGTCTGGTCGATCTTGAGGAAGTCGAGGGGGAACTTCTTCAGGTAGGACATCGCCGAGTAGCCGGTGCCGAAATCGTCGAGCGAAACCCGAAAACCGGCGGCGCGGAATTGCAGCAGTTTCGCCGCGACTTCAGGCCGGTCGTCGAGCAGCACGCCCTCGGTAATTTCGATGGCGATGCATCTGGCCGGCAGGCCGATCTCCTTCAGGTAATCAATCCAGGTCTCCTGCGTGTTGCCGGAAAAAAACTGGCGCGGTGATTTGTTGATGCTGATCTGGATCAGCCCGTCATCGGTGGGCTTGAGCAATCCCGCGTCGTACCAGCGCTTGGCCGTGCGCGCCGATTCCTTGAACACCCAGTCGCCGATCTCGTTGATGAGGCCGATCTCCTCGGCAATCGGAATGAACCGCGCCGGCGCGACCATGCCGTACGTGGGGTGGCGCCAGCGCAGCAGCGCTTCGGCCTTGATGATGCGACCCGTGGCCAGTTCCACGATCGGCTGCAAATGCACTTCGAGCTGGCCGGCGGCGATGGCATTGCGCAAGTCATTGCTGAGCAGCAGCCGTGTTTGCGCCGTGGCCTGCATCGACGCGGTGAAATAGCTGAAGCGATTGCGGCCCTGCTCCTTGGCCGCGTACATGGCCTGGTCGGCATTCTTCAGCAGGGATTCGACGTCGTCCGCGTCGTTCGGGTAAATCGTGATGCCGATGCTGGCGGAAACATAGACCGCCTCTGGCCCGAGCGCGAAGGGCGCGGCCAGCGTCTGCAGCATGGCCTGGGCGACCTCGCCGACGCGGTCGGTGTCGGCCAGATCGGACATGATGACCGTGAATTCGTCGCCGCCCAGACGCGCTACCGTATCGGTGGTGCGCACGCATTCGCAGACGCGGCGCGCCGCCTCGATCAGCAGCAGATCGCCGGTATGGTGGCCGAGGCTGTCATTCACTTCCTTGAAGCGGTCGAGGTCGACGAACAGCAGCGCGACATGCAGGCCGCCGCGTTCCGCCTTGAGGACTTCCTGCTGCAGGCGGTCGCGGAACAGGCGGCGATTGGGCAATTCGGTGAGGGAGTCGTAGTTGGCCTGGCGCCAGATGGTTTCCTCGGTGCGCTTCTTTTCCGTGATGTCGGAAAACATCGCGATACGCCGCAGCACTTTTCCATTGCCGTCGTAGATGGTGTTGATCGACAGCCACTCGGGGTAGACATCGCCGCACTTGCGGCGATTCCAGATCTCACCCTGCCAGCGGCCGGTGGTGTCCAGCGCATGCCACATCGCCTGATAAAAGGGCAGGTCATGGCGTCCGCTTTTGAGCAGGTTCGCGTGGCGGCCGATGGCTTCGTGCGGCGCATAGCCGGTCACCTGGGTGAACGCCGGATTGATGGCGATAATCCGGTTGTTGGCATCCGTCACCGTGATCGCCTCGCTGATCGCCTGGTGCACCGAGGCGGCGATTTGCAATTCGTTCTCGGTGCGCTTGCGCTCGATCGCGAGTCCGGCCAGTTGGGCCGCTTCGTGCATCAGTTCGATATCCGCGGCATCCGGGGCGGCCGGCTGCTCCCAGCAAAAGGCAAAGACGCCAAGTACCTCGCCGTTCATGGCCAGGATCGGTTCCGACCAGCACGACACCTGCTCGTCGATCGCCGACGGCGGCCGGCAATCGTCGCAGGCGGGATGGGTGCGGATGTCATCGACGATCAGGCGCTTGCCGTGATTCGCGGTTGCCGCGCAACTGGCGCGGGAACTGTCGCCCACGGACATTCTCGCGCTGCTGACACGGTGCGGCAGGCTCGGCGCCGCGCCATATATCAGTTGCTCGTGGGGTTGATCCAGCAGCAGGATGGAGCAACTCATACCGTGGGCCTGCCGCTCCGCGCCTTCGGCAATCAGATGGAGTATTTCCGCCAATGTGCAATCCTCGGCGAGCCGCCCGGTGACGGTGCTGCGCGCGCGCTGCCGCTGCTCGCGGCGCTTGCGCACCGTGATTTCAAGATTGTTGCCGAGATATCCGGTGACTTCTCCCTTCTCGTTGTGCATGGCGACGGCATTGCCGCTGACCCAGACAACTCGTCCATCGGGCCTCAGAAAACGGTAGTCCATCGACCATTCGCCGCCGGGCGACAGGGTTTTCCGCCAGATGGAGGCGACGGCATCCCTGTCATCCGGATGTATCGTCCGGGTCCACCCCTGTCCGGCGGCTTCATCGACGGAAAGACCGGCAATCTCGCACCAGCGGGGATTCACGAAATGGCAATAACCCTCGCTGTCGATCTGGTAGATACCGACCGGGGCGTGGGTCGCCAGCATGCGGAAGCGTTCCTCGCTTTCTCTCAGTTGGGCGACCCTCTCCTTGATCCTGGATTCCAACAGAAGTTGATGGGATTCGAGCTGATGGCGCTGACGGTAAAGCTCGCAAAAAACCTTTACTTTGCTCTGCAGGATGTGGGGTTCGAAGGGCTTGATCAGGTAATCGACGGCACCGAGTTCGTAACCCTTGAACTGCAACTGGATATCCTTCATCCCGGCGGTGACGAAAATGATCGGCAGGTGCCGCGTCTTGGGATTCGACCGCATCAGTTCGGCCGTCTCGAAGCCGTCCATGCCCGGCATCTGCACGTCGAGCAGCACCAGTGCAAAATCCTGCTTCAGGGTATGGCGCAGGGCATCGTTGCCCGACGCGGCGCTTACCAGGTCGAGTTCCTCGTTGCCGAGGACCGCCTCCAGCGCCACCAGGTTTTCCGGGCGGTCATCGACCAGCAGCAGCGCCACCTTCTCAAGCATCTCGCCCCCTCGTGATGTGCGGCAGCGTGGCGCGTCCCGGCGCCAGCTTCTGCAGCAGGGCGGCCATGCCATCCAAGGCAAGCACATGGTCTACGCCGGTTGCTGCCGTTGCATCAATTGCGGCCTGCGGCATTTGTCGCGCCTCGGCGTCGGCCGGGTCCTGGACGATGGCGATGCCGCCTTTTTGCTTGATGGCCTGCAATCCCCGGCTGCCGTCGAAATTCGCTCCGGTGAGGACCACGCCGATCAAATCCGGCCCGAAGACTTCGGCCGCCGATTCGAACAGGACATCGATCGAGGGGCGGGCAAAGCTCACATAAGGGTCCGCGGAGAGCGACAGGAAGCCCGCCCGCTCCACCAGCAGGTGGTAGTTGGGAGGCGCCAGGTAAACCGTGCCGGGCAGGATTTCGTCCTGCTCGTCGGCCTCCTTGACGCGCAGGGCGCAGCGCTCGTCGAGCAGTTTCGCCAGGCCGCTTCCCGCATCCGGGCGAATGTGCTGCACGATCAGGATCGGCAGGGAGAAATCCGCCGGTAGTTGGCCGAGCAATTTCTGCAGCGCCTGCAAGCCGCCGGTGGAGACGCCTATCACTACGGCCTGGAAGCTAGCCATAGCGCTTTCTGTAGATGCGCAGGGGAGCCGCCAGTTCCTCGTAGCGTGCCCCGATCTTCTTTTTCTCCAGGCTTTCCTTGAGGCCGAGGCAGAGAAATCCCCCCGCCAACAGGCTGCTGTCGAAAAGCTGCAGGCAGCGCTCCTTGAGGGGCGGCTTGAAGTAGATCATGACGTTGCGGCACAGGACCATGTTCATTTCGCCGAACTCGCCGTCGATTGCCAGGTTGTGCGGAGCGAAGACGATGTCCTTCTTCAAGGCGGCCGACAGGATGGCACGATCGTAGCGGGCGGTGTAATAGTCGGCGAAGGAGACGCTGCCGCCGCTCTTCTGGTAGTTGCGGGTGAAGCGTTGCATTTCGGTGATCGGCATCACGCCCTCGGCGGCCTTCTGCAGCACCGCCTCGTTGATGTCGGTGGCGTACATGCGGTAGCGTCCGGCCATGCCCTCCTCGTTCAGCAGGATCGCCATGGAATAGGCTTCCTCGCCCGTGGCGCAACCGGCGTGCCAGATCTTGACGAAAGGATAGGTCTTGAGAAAGGGCACCACCTGCTCTCGCACGGCCTTGAAGAAAGACGGATCGCGGAACATTTCGGTGACATTGACGGTGATGCCGCGCAACAGCGATTCGAACACGCCGCGGTCGCGCAGCAGCAGCGACTGGGCCTGCGAGAAGGTCTCGAATTCCGACTCGGCCAGCCAGTGGATCAGGCGGCGCTTGATCGAGGCATCGGCATAGCCGCGGAAGTCGTAGCCGTAGATCTCCTGCACCCCTTCCAGCAGGAGCCGGATTTCCACGTCTTCGACGTCGCCGGATTTCATGCGTGCTGGAAGATCCAGACGCGAATCAGCGACAGCAGTTTGTCGACCTCGATCGGTTTGGCGATGTAGTCGCTCGCTCCCGCCGCCATGCACTTCTCCTGATCGCCGCGCAAGGCCTTGGCGGTCATGGCGATGATCGGAATATTCACCAGGCGGGGATTCTTGCGAATTTCACGCATGGCCGCGTAGCCGTCCATTTCCGGCATCATGATGTCCATCAGTATGATGCCGATGTCCTGATGCTGTTCAAGTCTGGCCAGAGCTTCCTTGCCGTTTTCCGCCTCGATCACCACCATGCTCTTCTCCGCCAGGACGCTGGAGAGGGAGAAGATGTTGCGCATGTCGTCGTCGACCAGCAACACCTTCCTGCCTTCCAGCATCGCCTCCTTGTCGATGGCGGTACGGATCATGCGCTGCTTGTTCGGATGGAGGTTGCTCTCCACCAGGTGGAGGAACAGGGTGACTTCGTTGAGCAGCCGCTCCGGACTCTTGGCGCCCTTGATGATGATGCTCTCGGCGTAACGGCGCAGCTTGCGCTCGTCCTCGTGGGTCAGTTCGCGGCCGGAGTGGATGATGACCGGGATCCGACGCGCCCCTTCCATCTTCTGGATATATTCGAGAAGATCGAAGCCGGACATGTCGGAAAGACCCAGGTCGAGCACCATGCAATCAAAGGGCTGGGAGGCGAGCAGGGCGATGGCTGCCTTGCCCGACGCCGCCACCGCAATCTCGACGCCGCTTTCCTCGAGCAGGGCGACCATGCTTTTCGCCTCGTGCTCGTTGTCCTCGACGATCAGAAGTTTCCTCATCGACTTCGCCAGCGAGCCTTCGATGAACTGGAACACCTCGTTCAGCTGCTCCATGCTGGCGGGCTTGGTGACGAAGCCGATGGCGCCCATGGCCATGGCCTTCTGCCGGTCTTCCAGGCAGGTGACGAAGTGGACGGGGATGTGTCGGGTGGCGGGGTTGTCCTTGAGGCTGCGCATCACCCCCCAGCCATCGATGTGGGGCAGCATCACGTCGAGCACGACGGCACTCGGCAGAAAGCGTCGCGCCATGGCGATGCCGGACTCGCCGTCCGACGCCACCAGGGCATCGAAGCCGCGCTCCTTGACCATTCCCTGCAGGATCCTGGCGAAGTTGAGGTCGTCCTCGATGATCAGGATGCATTTGTCGCCTGCCGCCAACTGGCTGCGATCGTCCGGCAGGGGCGCCTCGAAGGACAGCGGTTCCACGTCTTCCATTCCGCGTCGAGGCGGTGTCGCCAGCAAAGGTCGCGCTGCCCGTGGCGGCGGGGGCAACTGGGCGGCGGGCGCGGCCCTGCGCTCAGCCTGGGGTGCCGCCGCCGCGAGCGGCATGTAGAGGGTAAACACGCTACCCTTGCCCGCTTCGCTGCTCATGCGGATTTCGCCGTGCATTCCGCGGGCAAGCTGGAGCGAGATGGAAAGCCCCAGCCCGGTGCCACCGTACTTGCGGCTGATGGAACCATCCGCCTGCTGGAAGGCATCGAATACGAGTTGCTGTTTCTCGTGCGAAACGCCGATGCCGGTATCGCTGACGATGAAGGCGAGCGCCGGCACCGGCAGCGGGTTTTCCTGGGCCGATGGCGTCGCGATGCGCAGGCTGACCTGGCCCTGCTCGGTGAATTTCAGGGCGTTCGACAGCAGGTTCTTGAGTATCTGGTGCACCCGCTGCTCGTCGCCCTGGAACATTGCCGGCACACCGGCGTCGACCTCCATCCGGAATGCCAGCTCCTTCTGCTCGGCCAGCGGTTCGAAGGTGGCGCGCAAGGAATCGCAAAGATCCGCCACTGGCAGCGCGGCGAAATTGAACTGCATCTGGCCGGCTTCGACCTTGGACAGATCGAGGATGTCGTTGATCAGGTTGAGCAGATCAACCCCGGCGGAATTGATGGTGGCGGCAAATTCGACCTGCCTCTCGGTCAGGTTGCCGTCCTTGTTCTGTTTCAACAGGCTGGAGAGAATCATCAGGCTGTTCAGCGGAGTGCGCAGTTCGTGCGACATGTTGGCGAGGAATTCCGACTTGTAGGTGCTGACCCGCTCCAGTTCCGCCACTTTCTCTTGCAGGACCTGGCTGCCGGCCTCGATCTCCTGGTTCTTCAGGCGGATGTTCTCGCGCTGCTGCTCCAGCATCTGCGCCCGCTCTTCGAGTTCCTCGTTGCTCTGCTGCAGTTCCTCCTGCTGCACCCGCAGTTCCTCGGACTGCTGCTCGGTCTGCTCGAGAAGTTCGGCCGTGCGCTGGTGCGCGCGATTGGCATCGATGGCGATGGCGATGGTTTCCCTCGCCAGTTCGACAAATTTCAGCTCGGTGTCGGTGAAGTCGCAGAAGCTGCCGATCTCGATCACGCCGACCAGACGGTTGCCATGCAACAGTGGAATGGCGGCGACTATTTTCGGCGCCGACTCGCCGAGGGCGGAGCCGATGGGCAGATAGCCTGACGGTACATCGGCCAGGCAGATGACTTTCTGTTGCCGCGCGGCCTGCCCGATCACCCCTTCGCCGAGACGGAACTGCTGTCCGGGTTTCATGTCCCCGGTCAGGGCGTAAGTGGCGGTGAGAACGAGCTTCACCACGGATTCATCGAACAGGTAGAGGGCGCCGACGCCGGCCTTGAGGTAGCTGACCATGAAGGCCAGCACCTTGTCCGCCATCTCGGACGTGCTTTGCTCTTCCCGGATCAGGAAATTGAGTTCATTGCGCCCGCTCTTCAGCCAATCCCTTGCCGTCTCGTTTTCGCGCGCCAGGCGCAAGGATTTGGTCATTTCCTGAAAGGCCTTGTCCAGCGCGTATTGAACCTCGCTCAAGTGGCAGGCGGTCTTGATCAGCACACCCAGTTCGTCCCTTGGAAGGCTGTCGAGATCCATTTTCAGGGGTTCCGAGACAACAATCGCCCGGCTCAGGTCTCCCGAGCCGACGGCCTGCGCGGCGAGCACCTTGTCGGCGCTGTCCGCGATCAAGCCATGCACCGCGCCGACGGCGACCTGCAAGGACCTGCGGACGCTGCGCGTGATCAGCAAAGCCACCACGGCGCCGCCGACGAGGATCGCGACCAGCATGAAGGCGATCGTCCCCATTGCCGCGTTGCGCTCATTCAGCGCCGCCTGTTCAAGCTCGGCGGCTCTGGCGGCGGAAAAGTCGGCGACGTCGCTGACCTCCTTGAAAACCACATCGACCAGGCGCGCATCGCGACCGTCGTTCAGCGCCATCGCCTCCGCGCGGCGCCCGCTGCGCGCCAGGGCAAGGGTTTCGTCGCGGGCGGCATGCCAGTCGGCCAATGTCGCGTCGATGCGGGCAAGCACTGCCTTGTTGCCCAGGAAACGTTCGCGAACGATCGCCATGCTCTGGTCGATGCGGGCCGTGGTCGCCGACAGCCTTTGCTGCACCGGGCCGATCTCGGCGGGGCCGGTCCTGCTCACCAGGTCGCTCGCCAGTTTGTGGGCGGCGAGGACATCGGCTTTCACGTTGAGTACCGCGGTGGTGACCGCGAACGGATAGCGGAAGATGTCCGAGCCGATCGCCGACAGTTGGCTAATGCTGCGAGTGCCCAGAAAGCCCAGCACCATGGCGCCGAGCAGCATCAGCGAGAATCCGACGGCCAGCCGGGTCACAATCCTGGTTTGATTCAGCATCGCCTGATTTCCATCCCTTCATGGCGTTAACAAGAGTCAGGGCGCATGGGCGGTAACGACCATGCGCCGCATCAGTGGAGATCCGGCACCAGGCGAATCTCCAGAACACCTCTGCACGTCGGGGGGGGCGAAGCGATGGCTCCCTTCTTTCTCCAGGAGAAGGGACAAACTTTGAATTAGTTTGTATTTATTATGAGTTGACCCCGCGCATCATAACGTCGATTGGCGCGGCAGTCATGGTCGGAATTCACGATTGATCGCGAACTCGAAGTGCTCTCGATTCCGGCGCACGGCATCGGGCTCTCTTGCCCGCAGCGTTCCAGTGCCGCGCTGATCTCCGGCGCCCGGCGCAATTCGCGTATGTTGCGGTACAGCAAGACGGCTTCGGGGTAGCTGCGCTGCAGCATACCCAACCACTGTTTGAGGCGACCGGGTGACTGCGTCGGCGTGACTTTCGCCTGTACCCGCGTCCAGAAGATTTCGATCATGCGCCGGATTTCCTGCCAGTCGGCGGCGGTCGGCTGCTCCTCGACGCCGTCGCCACCACCACGAATCCGCCGCGCCAGCAGCGGGTCGGCTACGGCGCCGCGGCCGAGCATGACGTCGCTGCAGCCGGTGGCCGCGCAAATGCTGCGATAGTCGGCGATGTTCCACACCTCGCCGTTGGCGATGACGGGCAATTTCACGGCCTCGCGGATGCGCGCGATCCACTCCCAGCGTACCAGCGGGCTGTAGCCGTCGGCTTTGGTGCGGGCGTGCACCACCAGTTCCTGCATGCCGCCGGCTTCCAGCGCCAGTGCGCAGTCGAGTGCGCGGTCGGTATCCTCGATGCCGAGCCGCATCTTGGCGGTGACCGGAATCTCGCGCGGCACCGCCTGGCGCACGGCGCCGGCGATGCGCTGCAACAGCTCGGGCTCCTCGAGCAATGCCGCGCCGCCGCGATTGCGATTCACCAGCGGCGTCGGACAGCCGAAATTGAGATCGATGCCGGCCGGGTGGAGCAGCGCCAGGTGGGCCGCGTTGGCGGCCATGACTTGCGGATCGGAGCCGAGCAACTGAATGCGCACCGGCGTACCGCTCGCAGTGCGCGAGCCGTTCTTCAATTCGGGACTCAGGCGGGTGAAGCAGGAGTGCGGCAGCACGGTGGTGGTGACGCGGACGAATTCGGTGACGCACCAGTCATAGCCGCCAGCCGAGGTCAGCACTGCGCGCAGCACATCGTCGGCAAGACCCTCCATCGGGGCGAGGATGAGGCGGCGTGTCACCAGAGCCGACTCTTGCAGTCCATTCAATGGGCGACCGGAAGGATGCTGATCTGCCGGCCCTTCTTCAACTTGCCGATGACGTGCATTTCGCACTTCTTGCAGTCGAAGCGCAGGGTGAGCTTTTCCTTGCCATTGACCAGGGTCATCGGATCGGCGCGAAGGCCTTTCACTTCCTTGGGACAGAGGTTGAAGCTGTAGCGCAGGCAATGCTTGGTGATCATCAGCGAGACCTCGCCCGGCTCGGTGTTGGTTTCGTAGGCGTTGGCGATCAGCGTCACGCCGTGCTTCTGGTAGAAGGCGCGGGCCGCGCTGTTGAGCACATTGCCGAGGTAGGAGAGTTCGTTTTCCGGATAGGCGGCAGGCGGTTCGACCGGTGGGCGGCGCAACGGGCGCTGGTAAGCGGCGGCTCGCGCCGCCACCAAGGCGGCCACCGCGTCGCGGCGTAGGGCGTTGATCGCGGCGGCCGGCAGGAACCAGGGCTGCGAAAGCTTCTGCACGATCCCGGTCGCAGCGAAATCGGTGCCGCCGAGTTTACCGAGCGCCTCGCCCAGCGCCACCATGGCCCGCTCGGCGTTCTGCGCCGGTTCCTTTGGGTGGGCCAGCGTCGCGCCTGCCGTGATGCCGTCTTCGTCAGTAATCTGCAGCGCAAAGCCCTCCGGCGTTTCGCCGAATTGCATGTCGACGCGAATGCGCCGCGTCGCGGACTTCTTCGTAAGCAGGCGTTCGAATTCCTGATCGCGGTTGCGGTAGAGCGTCGTGCCGACGGCCAGATCGTCCGGCATTTCGTTGGGAAAAAGTCGCCGGCCTTCGGCGCGATTGATGCGCAGGCCGACCAGTTCGCGGTGGCTGTCGAAATAGCTCAGGCCATCGCCGTTGTGCAGCGGCACGGTGGCATCGACCTCGAACCAGTCGGGCGCAAGATGCGTGACTGCGCCGATCGGCTCGCCGGAAAATTTCGGCGTATCGAAGGCGCCGATGTCGGCCTGGCGCGCATTGACGAAGTAATCCGTGGCGCCGCGGTTGAAGGTCTTTTCCGGGCGCGGCGTGAAGGTGAAGCTGCAGCGCCCGGACGAGGCGCGGCGGAACTGCGGCGACTGTTCCATGAAATCGTCGAGCAGCGTGCGGTAGTGCGCCGTGATGTTCTTGACATAGGAGAGGTCCTTCAGCCGGCCCTCGATCTTCAACGAGCGGATGCCGGCCTCGATCAGGGCCTGCAGGTTGGCGCTCTGGTCGTTGTCCTTCATCGACAGCAGATGCTTGTCGTGGGCGACGACGCGGCCGGCCTCGTCTTGCAGCGTGTAGGGCAGGCGGCAGGCCTGCGAGCACTCGCCGCGATTGGCGCTGCGCCCGGTGTGGGCGTGGCTGAGGTAGCACTGGCCGCTATAGGCGACGCACAGCGCGCCGTGCACGAAAAACTCCAGGGTCGCCGTACCACCAGCACCGACTTTCAAGCCATCGGATATCTTCGCGATCTCCTTCAGCGACAGTTCGCGCGCCAGCACGACTTGCGAGAAGCCGACATCCTGCAGGAAGCGCGCCTTCTCCAGCGTGCGGATGTCGGTCTGGGTGCTGGCATGCAACTGTATCGGCGGCAGGTCGAGTTGCAGGAGGCCCATGTCCTGCACGATCAGCGCATCGGCGCCGGCATCAAAAATCTGCCAGGCAAGTTGCCGTGCGCCTTCGAGTTCGTCGTCGCGCAGGATGGTATTGAGCGTGACGAAAACCCTGGCGTGATAGCGATGGGCGTGCGCCGCCAGCCGCTCGATGTCCGCCACGCTGTTGCCGGCACCGGCGCGCGCCCCAAAGGCCGGCCCGCCGATATACACGGCATCCGCGCCATGCATGATTGCCTCGATGCCGAAATCGGCATTCTTGGCGGGGGCGAGGAGTTCGAGTGAGGAAGCGGTCATGGGGGCGGGATTCTACCGGAGCGGCGTAGGTGGCTTGCGTGGACCATGCGGTCGCTGGTGAAGTTCAATCCCACCTGGATTGAGCCCCGCTTTGCCGGAAGGGATCTCTAGGGAATTTCGTAGACCGTCAATTCGTTCGCAACGCCGCGCAGATGACGGCGTTGTGCCACCGCCTTGAGGCCTGCGGCATCGAGCAGGCGCGCCGAGCCACTGTGTTCAACCACCGGCGCAGTGGCAAAAATAGAACTTGATTCCGAAAGGCCCTGCACGCGCGCGGCGATGTTTACGGACTGCCCGAAGTAATCCAGACGGTCGTTTAGCGTGACCGCCAGGCAGGGACCTTCATGCAGTCCGATCTTGAGCAGCAGATCCTCGTGTTTGCTTTCGGCGTTGAGTGTGTGCATCGCTTCGCGCATGCGTAATGCCGCCGCAAGCGCCCGTTCCGGAGTAGGAAATGTCGCCATGACCGCGTCGCCGATGGTCTTTACCACAGCGCCGGCTTCGGCAGCAACCACTTCGCTTAACACCCGAAAGTGCGCCTTGACCATGTCATAGGCAACGAGATCGCCAACGCGCTCGTAAAGTTCCGTCGATCCCTTGAGATCGGTAAACATGAACGTGAGGCTGGTGATTTTCAGGCGTTGATCGATGTCCAGCGTATCGGTGCGGTAAATATCGCGGAAAGTCTGGTTGGTCAGCAAGCGCTTGGCGGTAAGAAATCGCTTGCGTTTGCCCAGCATGTGGTGGAGCGCGTCACCGGCAATATAAAGAGCCGGCAGCACCCGGACGTCGGTACGGTTCTCCAGGGTGAGTCGAAGCGGACCGGGACGCATCTCCACGGTTCCAGTAGGTGCATGCACCTTGTTGAAAACAACCGAAAGGCTTTGGCGATCGCGCGTCGGTTCACCCTTTACATCCAAAAAATGCGCCGAGTGCGTCACGGGATCGAAGACGATGATGAACTGGGGCGGAAGCTGTAGCGACAGGTGCGCCTTCTCGCCCGCCGGCAGTTCTACCGATTCGATGATCATCTCTTGCAGAAGTTTGTCGAATGCGTCGCCTTCAGGCAGTTCGAGACCCGAGCTCCAGAACATCTGGCGCATGTATTGCCACATGGTAAGCGTTTCAGGATCGTGTGCGGCAATCCGGCGCACGCTCGGACTGACCGTGAATGCCACCTCGACCATTTCGTCGAGCGAGGGCTCGTAACCGGCTGCACAGAGCGCACAGGCGTACGCTTTCTGGTCAACGGTCTTCAGGGTTGCATTCGAGTCAAGCACCCCGCCGCAGCCCGGACAGAGCACGTTCCAGGAAAGCTCGAAGAGTCCGACCCGAGCCGCGTGAAGAAACGCAGCGATGGTCCGTTCTTCGTCGATATTGTTGGTCCGCGCGAAATCCAGAACGTTGACCCGGCTCAAGTCGGCGTCTGGCGCGTCGCGGATAAGGCGCTCGATCGCCGCCACCGCGCCGGCATCGGCTGACTGTCGCAGGACCGCAAATCTGCCTTCGGATTCGCTCATTGTGGAAGATTACTACAAATCATTTCTGGCGACTATTTCGAGCCACTGGCCGGTCTTGGCCTCGAAGAACCAACAAGATCGGTACTGCAATTCGTTCAGCAGTTCGGCCCGCCACCGGTGATGCGCGCGGCTTCGAGTTGGGTCAGCTTCAACTTCTTGCGGATTCGCGCCAGTTCGGCAGACTCTCGGGCATCGATCTCGGCGGCAATGCGTTTGATGGCGCCGGGGTACGCAGGAGCGACTTTCTACCGCTTACTTTCCGGCCACCAGGCGCGCTGTTGGGGGCGGAAACCGGCTTCGGGCTACACCCTCCGCCGCCTCCCGCCCCCAACAGAAAAAGCGGACAATTCATGTGCTACAGAACCGGACAAGTCCAAAGACCCGCGACAGCTTAAATGAGGGTGCGCTGCCGAATTGCCTGGCCTTGACGCGGCCTGGCGCAGGGCGGCGGGGTCGCCTATCATTGGCATTATGGTGACAGCCAACGCCGCTCCAGTCCCGCCGATGACTTCTCTTCGTTTCCTCCTGCTTTCCGCCGCCCTGGCCGTTTTGCTGCAAGGCTGCGCCGGCACGCCTGTGGTGCCGCCGAAGATCGAGCGCATGACGGCGGCGCAACTGGAGGCGCGCCTGCCGCAGCCGGTCGCCGTGCTGTCGCTGGAACAGGTCGTGGTGCTGGCGCGCCAGGGCATCGGGGCCGGGGAAATCATTGCCCGCATCAGGGCCTCGGGTTCGCGCTACCGCCTGTCGGCAAGCCGGATAGTCGAAATGGCCGCGCAGGGTGTGCCGCCCGAAGTTCTCGATCACATGGTGTCTGCCGAACGCACCCGCATCTTCGACGACATGGCTGCAGAGGCCCAGCGCCGCGAGCAGGTTTGCCTGCAACGCATCGAGCAGGAAGCCAATTTGTATCGCCTCCAGACCATGCAGCCGATGTCGCCGTGCTGGCCGTATCCGATGAACCGCTTCCCGTAGCCGCGGGCTCAGCGTTGCGGGGGCGCCTCCTGCCTGGTGGCATTGGCGCCAGCGGAATCCGCCAGCACCTCGCGCAGCCAGGTTTCGATGTCGCGGATTTCCTCGATGCTTACCGAATGCTCCATGGGATAGGTGCGCCACTGCACCGGGTAAGCCATGCCCCGCAGTTTCTCGGCGGAGCGCTGGCCCAGTGCGCAGGGAACCACCGGATCTTCCCTGCCGTGGGCCATGAAGACGGGGATGTCGCGATTGGCGGCGTGGACCTCGGCGGCCAGCGTCGCGGCCAGCGGCAGGTAGGTCGACAGGGCCATGAGGCCGGCCAGCCGGCGCGGATGGCGCAGTGCCGTATGCAGCGCAATGGCGCCGCCCTGCGAAAAGCCGGCCAGCACGATATGCCGGTCCTCGATGCCGAAGGCATTTTCGCGCGCCAGCAGGGCTTCGATCTGCCGAGCCGATTGGCGCACGCCGTCCTCATCCTCGCGGCGATCGGAAAAATCCATCGAAAGGATGTCGTACCACGCCGGCATCACATAGCCGCCATTGATGGTGACGGCGCGCATCGGTGCGTGGGGAAACACGAAGCGGGTCGGCGGCAGCCGCTGCCGGTCGAATTCGCCGATGACCGGCTCGAAATCGTGGCCGTCGGCGCCGAGGCCGTGCAGCCAGATGACGGCGCGAACCGGCTGCGGCCCGGTTTCGACTACGATGGCTGGCAGCAAGTCCATCTTCTCTTCCCGGATGTTCGCCGTTGGCCCGTGGGGAAAATCAGAACTCAATGGCGTCGGTAATTGCCTTGATTCCGGCCTCGGCGCAAGCCGCGTCGGCCTCGCCGCCGGGCGCGCCCGATACGCCGATGGCGCCGAGCAGCGTGCCACCGGCCTCGATGACCAGTCCGCCGCCGGCCGCCAGAACTTTCGGGTGGCTGCGCAAGCCGCTCATTGGTTTTCCCGCCTGAGTCTCGGCGGCAAGAGCGGCGGTTGGAGTACGGAAGCTGGCGGCCGTCCAGGCTTTTTTGGTTGCGACGCCGGCAGTATGGGCGCCGGCGAAGCGGTCGCGGAGCAGCACTTGAACCAGGCCGCTTCTGTCAACGACGGCAACGGCAACCTGATAGCCCTGTTTCCGGCACGATTCCATGGCCGTCCTGGCTGCGGCAAGCGCGGTTTCCGGGGTAAGGGACTTGGTCTGGAAGACTCCCTCCTGCGCCAGCGATATGTTCGCAAATCCCAGTGCTGCAATGATCACGATCAGTTTGCGGTACATCGATTGCTCCGGTCAGTCACGGTGCGGCACAGTATCGCCGCTACCCGTTGTGCCGGTCAAGACCGCGCAGCAAGGTTGCAAACAGCATGTCGGGATCGAAGGGCTTGATCAGGAAGTCATCCATCCCCGCTGCCAGGCAGCGTTCCTTGTCCTCTGCAAAGGCGTTGGCGGTCATGGCGATGATCGGCGTTTGCCGGTAACCGGGCAGCATGCGGATTTGCCGCGTTGCCTCCAGCCCGTCCGTGTTCGGCATCTGCATGTCCATGAAGATCGCCACATAGGCCGTCCTTCGCGCCAGGGCGATCGCCTCGACGCCATCCTCTGCCGTATCGACAACCAGGCCGGCCGCGTTCAACTGAATCCTGGCCACTTCCCGGTTGATCGGCTCGTCGTCGGCGATCAGGACGCGGCTGCCGGCGTAATGCTGCTCGACCAGTTTCTCGGCATCGCCATGCGCCGTTCGTTGCGTTACGGCGGCCTCGTCGCCCTTCTTCAGTCTGGCGGTGAACCAGAACGTGCTGCCGACCCCCGGCGTGCTTTCGACGCCGGCATCGCCGCCCATCAGATCGGCCAGGCGTCGCGTAATCGCCAGCCCGAGCCCGGTGCCGCCATACTTGCGCGCGGTCGAATGGTCGGCCTGCTCGAAGGCGCTGAACAGCCGCTGCATGGCCTCCGGCGCGATGCCGATGCCTGTATCCGTTACCTCGAAGCGCACCAGCACCGTCTCGGCGGTTTCCTCCTGTTTGCTGATGCGTAGCGTGACGGTGCCTTTTTCGGTGAACTTCACGGCGTTGTTGGCGTAGTTGAGCAAGGCCTGTTGCAGCCGCGTCGGGTCGCCCACCAGGTGGGGCGGCAAGGACTCATTCTTGACCAGCAACTGGATGTTCTTGGCCTTGCAGCGTTCGGACAGAAGGGAGACGACGTTCTTCAGCAGGCTGCTGACGGCGACCGGGGCTTCCTCGAGGACGAACTTCCCGGCTTCGATCTTGGACAGGTCAAGGATGTCGTTGATGATGCCCAGCAGATGCCGACTGGCGCTGTCGATCCTGTCGAGGCGCTCTGCCTGCTGCGGTGTCACGCCCTCCCGTCGCAGGATGCTGGCCATGCCGAGGATGCCGTTCATCGGTGTCCTGATCTCGTGGCTCATGTTGGCGAGGAAGGCGCTCTTGGCGATGTTGGCGCTTTCGGCGGCTTCCTTGGCTTGCATCAGCGCCAGCTCTGCCTGCTTGCGCCTTGCGATATTCCGCCAGAATGTAATGAGGCGCGGCGGATGGTTCTGCCTTTCGGGCACGTAATGGATGGTCACTTCAACGGGAATGATCGTCCCGTCCCTGGTCCGGTTCCTTGTCTCGAACTGCACCTGGCCTTGCTCGCGAAACCCGTCGATAGCTTTCATGAAGCTTTCCGGCGTTCGATCGATGGCGATATCCCACACGCTGAGCCTGAGCATCTCGTCCGGCGTGTAGCCCAGCTTCTCCGACGCAACCCGGTTCACATAGAGAAACCGGCCGGTCCTGGCATCCACCCAATGAATGCCGATGCCGACACTGTCCATGGCGAACTGGGTGTCGAGCAACTTGTTGTTTGCGTCTTGCAATTCGGCCGTGCGATTTCGTACCAATTCTTCCAGGTGGTGCCGGTACTGCTCAAGTTCTGCCCGGACTCGCTTGCGGTCAGTGATGTCCTGCGTAATGCCGACGGATCGCAGCGGCGTTCCGTCCTCGGCAAACTCCAGTTCGGCCTTTTGCCGGACCCAGCGGATCGCCTCGCCAACCACGATGCGGTGCTCATGGTCAAAGGCGGCGCCCTTGAGCGCCGCTTGCCAGGCGCTATCCACTACGCCTCGGTCTTCCGCATGGGTGCGCGCCAGGTAGCTGTCGCGACTTCCCGTCGTGCCTTCGGGCAGGCCGAAGATGCGGCAGGTCTCGGCGGACAGTCGCATCGTGTCGCCAACGATGTCGTACACCCAACTGCCGAAGTTGCCAACAGCCTGCGCCCGGTGCAGTTCAGTCTTGCGCGCCTGCAGGTCTCGCATGCGTTCGGCAAGTTCGCTGCCCACCGTGCGTAGTGTCCTCAGCTGGTTGTCGTAGATGCGCAGGAGAAAGACTGTCAGGACAGCGGAAAGCACGTAGATGACGATTTGATCCCCGCCGCGCATCGTAGCGGGAGATGGAAGCGGTATTGGCAGGGAACCCCAGGCTTCCGCCAGGACGAAGCCGACGGTCGCCGCCACGGTCAGACCGGCCACGACCAGCGCCGCACGCGCGTTGATCAACCAGCCGGTCATCAGGATGATCAGCGGATAGGCGATGACTGCAGGCGAATTCACCCCGTCCGTTAAGAGCGTGACTCCGGTGACGGCAGCCCACACTCCAAATACGAGCACATTGGTAGCGGCCTGAATCCTGCCGCGCCAGACGAGATACCCGGCTGTTGCCGCCAACAGAAGCATCAGCATCGGTCCGACCAGGCGCATGGTCTGCTCCGGCGCGACGATGTGGATGCCGGTCGCGGCGACAACGGCGCCGGCAATCAGGGCAGCGATGATGCGCTTGAGAAATGCCAGCGACGGTTCGTGCCGCAGTTGGTTATTGGTCTCTTCGCCGAGACGCGGAATTTGCTCTGCCATTTCTGATGAGTTTGTCGCCTACGCGAAGTGGTTATGGCTTTGATTCATCAACCGCTTTTGATGGCATGCCGTGGCATGGTCACATATGGAAAATGGCCGTCAAGCCTGCCCATTGGAGCAGCAAGAAGATGCGCAAGTGTTGACTTCGGTCAAACGGAAGCGAACGAAGCTTGCGGGCAAGCTGTACAACGCAGTAAAACTATTTCGCCTGCACGCAAGCCGGGCGCCGTCGGTCATACGTGCGCCAAGCCCGGTGTCAATCATCGCCGACCGTCCGCCAAGGATTCACTTCGGGTGGCCGGATCGGGACTTACCCGCTTTGCATTGATCTCGAACGTGGATTGTGACGGCGCTGGCTTATCACCGGGCAGCGGCTTTCTGGTGCTCCGGATGCGGCAAAGCTCTCGCATCCCGCACCAGTTGGCGGCAATCGCTGTCCTTGCCAGGACCGGCGTCGATCAGCGGGATCAGCGTAAGCAGCGGATTGACGATGCCCAGCGCAAGCGCACCGAGCGCGCGCATGGCGACGCGCCCCTTGTCGACTCCGACTTCGGGGTGGGCGAAACTGCCGCGAATGTAGATCGGACTGCGCAAGGCCACAGGGCTGGTGTTCTTGGTTTTCGGATTGAGCGTCAGATCCAGTTTCTCCTTGCCCAGATCGATGCTGCCGGTGCCGAGGATGGTGGTGACTTCGGTGTCGAAGACCAGTGCGTAGGTTTGCATGACGCCTTCCTTGACGTCGAAATCGGCCACCGCGCAACGCAACTTCACCAGCCTGTCGCCGGCCATTTTTAGCTCAAGTATTTCCCACAGGTGAAGCCCGATCTTTTCCATCATCAGCTTGCTGATTTCGCCGCCACTGACGACCAGCCCCAACTTGCCGTGGGAAGTTGCCAGCATGCCGCCGACCGAGTTGCCCTTCCCCGTCAGATCGAACTCGCCGTTGATCTGGCCGATGCTGTTCTTGTTCAGTTCGACCGTCGGGAACAGCTTGGCAAGCAGAATCTTTCTCGCCTTCACCTGGGCATGCGCCTGGATCGGGTTCTGCCGCCCGTCCAGCGATATCACCGTAGTGAGGTGGCCGCCGGCGATGCCGAAATCGAGCGGATCGAGCGTCAGCACGGCATCGCGCAAGCTGAGATGGGTAACGAGATCTTCGAGCGGAAGTTCCCTGGTGCGACGGATGGTCTTGGCTTTCAGCGTGACTTCCGCGTCGACGCTGTCCCAGCGCTCGGTCTTGAACGGAATGTCGGGCAGCACACGCGCTTGCGCGGGCGTGGCTGCAGCCGTTGCAACGGGCGCTGGCGCCGCCTGTTTGGCTGCGGCCACCTTGCCGGGCCGCTCGCCAATCAACGGGCCGAGATCGTCTATGTCGAGCAGCTTGGACTCCAACTCGGCTTTCATCGCCGGGCGCTTGCCGCCGCTATCGACTTGCAGGGTGCCGGCGATGTCGCTGGCGCCGATCCGGCCCGAGAACTTCTCGTAGCGCCAGGTCTTGCCGCCATGCAGAAGGTGGCCCGTGGTCGAGTAGGTACGAGTGGTTGGCAGCGCAATGCCGATGAATGGATAGAGCTGGTCGAGGCTGTCTCCGCTCAGGGCAAGATTCATGTCGATCGCGGAGAACTTGAGCAGGCTGGTGATGGTCCCGTCTGCGCGTACGCTGGTGCGGCCAACAGTCGCGTCGGCTTTCAGGGAATACGGAGTACTTTCATCGCGGATCGCCAGCACGGGACCACCGCTGCCTGAGGCTTTCAGGGCGAGGCCCTTGTATTGCCCCTGGGCGCTGAACACCACGCCTGCGCCGGCGGTGCCGTCCGCTTGCGTGGTCGAGAGTTGCGACCGGATACTGGTCTTTTCCTGCGCATCGTCGTAGCCGACTGTTCCTTGATCGAGCGTCAGGCGATCGATGTGGATCCGCGCCCCTTCGTCCTGCTGGTTGACGTCCAGCAGCCAGTTCTTTCTGCCTTCGCTACCCTGTTCCAGAAAGACCACGGGGCGCTCCAGTCGCACCTCGGAAAACACCACGTTGTTGCGGAGCAGTTGCGGGAAATTGACGGTGATTTCCACCGCGTCTGCCGCGACCATCTGCTTTTCCCTGGCCCAGTCCGGATTGGCGAACGTCACGGCGTCGGCATGAATGCCCGGCAAAGGCCAGGCCAATTTGACCTTCAGGTCACCGTTGATGGCCAGTACGCGACCGGTCTTCTCCGCCGTCGCGCGCTCTATCGGGCCGCGCAACCAGTTCCAGCCGAATATTGCGACAAACAGAACCGCCAGCACCACAAGCGCGAGAAAGGCACCGGCGATCCATTTGAGCGAACGAAGTAGCGTCATGGGGGCGTGGGCGGTAATGGGTGCAATGGGTGCCATGGGTGCAATGGTTCCGGCATGGCTCGATCGGGAATTGCCGAAAGCTCCGCCAATGATCCGTCATCGACAGGCGCCGCTCGGTGCGCTCGCGCACATAGCTATGCGACCGCCCTGATCGACTAAACTATCCGGTCCGCGCCCATCAAGGGCGCATCGGTCGCCAGCGCCGCGCAAGGTCACTGTTTGATCGATACACACCGCAGAAGGGAAGAGCGTTTCATGGTCAAGATCGATTTTGAAAAAATGGGCGGGCTGATTCCCGCCGTGATCCAGGATGTCGAGAATGGCGAGGTGCTGATGGTCGCCTTCATGGACGAGAAGACGCTGAACCTGACCATCGAGTCGGGCAAGACCTGGTTCTTCAGCCGTACCCGCAACAAGTACTGGATGAAGGGCGAGGAGTCGGGTAATACGCAGGAGGTGGTGGAAGTGCTCACCGACTGCGATGCCGATACCGTCGTCATCAAGGTCAAACAGAACGGCCCCGCCGCCTGCCATACCGGCAACCGCAGCTGCTTCTTCGTCAGATGGGAAAACGGGGCATGGGTGGAGCATTCCAAACCGCTGTTCGATCCGGCGCAGGTTTATAAGAAATGAGCAGGAAATGAGCAACCTACTGAAATTCGGCATCCCCAAGGGCAGCCTGGAAGAGGCCACCGTCGAGCTGTTCGGCAAGGCCGGCTGGAAGATCACCACCGCGTCGCGCAGCTACTTTCCCAAGGTGGACGACGACGAGATGAAGTGCAGCCTGATCCGTCCCCAGGAGATGGGCCGCTATGTCGAGCGCGGCACCATCGATGTCGGCATTGCCGGCCGGGACTGGGTCCGCGAAAACGATTCCGACGTGGTCGAAGTCTGCGAGATGGTGTACTCCAAAGTCTCGCGCCGCTCGGTGCGCTGGGTGCTGGTGGTCGCCGGAGATTCCACGGTGCGTTCGCCTGAGGATCTGCGCGGCGCGACGATTTCCACCGAACTGGTGGGCTTCACCCAACGCTATTTCGCCGAGCGGAACATTCCGGTGACGGTGGAGTTCTCCTGGGGCGCCACCGAGGCCAAGGTGGTCGAGGGGATGTGCGACGCCATCGTCGAGGTGACCGAGACAGGCTCCACCATCCGCGCCAACGGCCTGCGCATCGTCTGCGACCTGATGGAGTCGGTGCCGGTGATGATCGCCAACAAGGCGGCCTGGGAAGATCCCTGGAAGCGGGTCAAGATCCAGCAAGTCGCGACCTTGCTGCAATCGACGCTGCGGGCCGAGGGCATGGTCGGCCTCAAGATGAATGCGCCGGGAGATCGCGTGTCGGCGATCACCGGCATCCTGCCCAGCCTCAACAACCCGACTGTCGCCCATCTGCACAACTCGGACTGGGTGTCGATCGAGACCATCCTCCCGGAAAAGGAGGTTCGTCGCATCGTGCCAGAACTCATGAAGCTGGGTGCCGAGGGCATCGTCGAGTATCCGCTGAACAAGATTATCTGAACTATCCAGGGCCTGCCGGACGATGCATCGTGGTGGCAGGGAGCTCATTGATGTTGCAGATCCGGAAGACACCATGACCAGCATCGACCGCCTGCTTGCCTACCAAATCGAATCGCGTCACACCCCTGGTGCCCTGGTCCATGTCGAGCGTGCCGGCAAGGTGCTGGCGCATCGAACTGCCGGCCTGCTCGGGCCCGAGAGCGAGGTGCCGATGCACGATGCGGCGCTGTTTCGCCTCGCTTCGCTGAGCAAGATCGTCGTCAGCTTCGCCGCCCTGATGCAGGTCGATGAGGGGCTGCTTGCGCTCGACGCGCCGGCCGCCGATTACCTGCCGGCGCTCGATGCCCTGCGCATGAAGTCGGGTGCCCGACCGGAGCGCGCGCCCACCGTGCGCGACCTCCTGCGGCATACCTCGGGACTGGCCTACGACTGGGAGATACGGGACGCCGAGGTGCGCCAGATGGCCCTCACGGCAAATCTCTCGGGGCTGGTGCCCTGGGTCGACGCGGACACCTTCATCGGCACCCTGGCGTCCGTGCCGCTCGCGGCGCAGCCGGGTAGCGCGTTTCGCTACGGCTATTCCACCGACGTGCTGGGCATGATCGTGGCGGGAATCGACGGGACCTCGCTCGGACAGTCGCTGAAGACAAGGATTTTCGATCGCCTGGGCATGAACGACACCGGCTTCGAAGTCCCCGCCGCGCGGCAGTCGCTGCTGGCCTCGGCCTACGCTGCCGATGCGGTGTGGCATCAGCACGTCGCCAGGTATGGCATTCGCCAGGAGGGTCGGCCGTGGCTGGAAAGCGGCGGCGGCGGACTGCTGTCGACGCTCGGCGACTATGCCTGCTTTGCGCGCATGCTCGCCAATGGCGGATGCCACGACGGCGAGCGTTTGCTGTCGCCGGCGCTGTTCGAGGAAATCGGCAGCAATCAGCTTGGCGAAGGCCTTGACGGCCCGGTCGCCTACACCGGCACCGGCTTCGGCTTCGGCCTCGGCCTTGCCGTCAGGCTGGCCTGGGGTCCTGCGGCCATGCCATGCGTTGCGGGCGAGATGTGCTGGTCCGGCATCAGCGGCACGGCAATGTTCGTGCATCCGGGCGAGCGCTGGTTCGCCGTGGCCTTCACCTCCAACATGGTGGCGCGGATGATGGCGCGCATGGAGTTCCGTCGGGCGGCGGCGCTGCTGTAGTCACGCCGGCAGCGACTCGGCACCCGCCATGGTGTCGACGTTCACTGGATTCCCCTCAAAAGAAAATGACGGACGGGCCGATCTTCACCGGAAAAGAATTTCCCGTCACTGCACCGATGAAAAGCGATTCGGCTCCTTGCCTTCCTGGATGGCCCACACAATCATGACAATCCACCCGACCAGCGGAATGCACCAGAGCAGCAGAAACCATGCGCTTCTGTTCGTGTCGTGCAGCCGCCGCGCGCCTACTGCCAGGGAGGGCAGCAGGACTCCCAGCGAAAACAGCGCCGACAGCGTCTCGCTGACGATGCCCGCTGCCACCGACGCCAGGGTTGTAAAAAGGAACCACCACCAATATTCCGACCGGGAGGCGCGCCCGTCAAACGCGGCATATTTTGAGAAACAGGTCTTGATGGATTCGGCGAATGTCATGTCGTGCCTCCCGATTGTGGTTTATGAGAAAAGCATGAATGTAGCATCGATAGGGGTCGAGCGCCGGTTTTCGCGCCATGGCCCGTTGCCCGGAAGTCGGCGCTGGTGGTACGGCGATTCCCGTCGCCATGGCAATCAGTGCCAACTCCATATCACTCTGTCTAGTCGAAACGCATTCTTGCCGGGCACATTGTTTTGGAAATGATTGTCCGGCGCTCAGCGTTGGCATTCGTCGCACTGAGGTTATAGGTGCACTTCCACGCGGCTGTTCCGTTCTCGACAACAATGGATTCGTAGTTGATCAGAAGCCCGATGACTGCCGCCTGAGCACAGGATGCCGCGACGAAGAGCGCGAGGGCCAGTGGTTTTTTCAAGATGATCTCCTTTTCCCGGAACATGTGAAATTAGCAAACAGTGTCAGCTTCGAATTTGTCTTGAGTCACCGCTCCGCCAGCGCCTCCATGCGCACCGGGATGCCGGAGAGCACGGCATTGCCCGACAGCGGATCGCGCCGGTTTTCGTCGAACAGGGCGTTGAGGTTGGCGCCGGGCCGCTCGGCGGCAACGTGCAACTGCGTATCCGGCAAGTCGTGGCCCCAGCCGTGGGGCAGGCTGACCACGCCCGGCATCATCTCGTCGCTGATCTCGACCTGGGCTTCGATGCTGCGTGCATTGGCGCTGATGCGCGCGCGGCTGCCGGCGGCCAGGCCCAACCGTGCCGCGTCACTGGAGTGCACCAGCGCCGTGCAGCGGAACGGTCCCTTGGCCAGCAGCGGCAGGTTGTGCATCCAGCTGTTGTTGGAGCGCACCTGGCGGCGGCCGATGATGACCAGGTCCGTCGCTGGCTGCGGCTGCGCGAGCTCGGCGCGGACGCGGTCGAGATCGGCCAGCAGCACCGTCGGCGCCAGTTCGATCTTGCCCGAGGGCGTGCGCAGCACTTCCGGGATGCGCGACGCCAGCGCGCCGAGATCGATGCCGCCGGGCATCGCCGCCACTTTGGCGAGGCTCAGGCCGTCCGGCTTGGTGCCGAACCTGTCACCATAGGGCCCGCCGCGCAGGGCGTAATCAATCAGGCGCTCGGGACCGCGGCGGCCGGCCAGCGCGGCGAGCACCGCGTCGGCCGCGGGTCCGGCCTGGCGCTTCACGTCGGCGGCGAACAGTTCGTCGTCCATGGCCTGCACGTCGACGCCGGCGCCGTGGCCCGAGGCGATAGCGACGAGGCGCAGCAGGATTTCCCACTCAGCGGGTTGTCCGGCCGGCGCGGCGAACACCGGCGGGCTGTAGCGGGCGTGGTTGCGGAAGGAAAGCTGCGGAAAAGCCACATCGTAATGACCGTCTTCCAGCGGCGAGCGGCCGGGCAGGATGACGTCGGCATGGCGCGTGGTTTCGTTGAGGTAGATGTCGACGCTGACCATGAAGTCGAGGCCTTCCAGCGCCGCGGCAAGGCGTGCGCCGTTGGGCGCCGACAGTACCGGGTTGCTGCCGACGCTGATCAGCGCCCGCACCTGTCCCGTGCCCGGCGTTTCGATTTCCTCGGCCAAACAACCCATCGGCAGTTCGCCATAGACCTCGGGTGCGCCGGAAACCCGGCTCTTGTGGCGGCCGGTGACGATGCCGCGGCCGACGCCCGGTTTGCCCAGGGTGTTGGCGGCGAAGGCGGCGCTGCGCGGAAACATCAGGCCGCCCTCGGTGTCGAAATGGCCGGCGAGGATGGCGATGACGTCGACCAGCCAGCTCGCCAGCGTGCCGTAGGCCTGGGTGCAACTGCCGAGCCGTGCATAAAAGGCCGCGCGCGGCGCGGCAGCGAACTCGCGCGCCAGTTCGCGGATCGCCGCGGCCTCGATGCCGCAGCGCGCGGCCACGGCCTCGGGCGCATAGGGCGCGACGGCGGCTTCCAGTTCGGCGATGCCGGCGACATGTTCGGTGAGCCGGTCGAGGCGCACCCGCTTCTCGGCGAACAGCACCTGGGCCATGCCCAGCAGCAGGAACACGTCGCCGCCGGGGCGGATGAACAGATGGCGGTCGGCGAGCTCGGCGGTCTCGGTGCGGCGCGGATCGATCACCACCATGCGGCCGCCGCGCGCCTTGAGCGCCTTGGCCTTGCCGCGGAAGTCGGGCACGGTCCACAGGCTGCCGTTGGAGGCCACCGGATTGGCGCCGAGCACGATCAGCAGGTCGCTGCGTTCGATGTCGGGCACGGGTATCGACAGCCAGCCGCCATACATCAGGCCGCAGGAGAGTTGCTTGGGCATCTGGTCGAGGGTCGATGCCGAAAAGATATTGCGGGTGCCCAGCGCCTTGGCCAGGCGCGCGCCGTAGAGCAGCAGCGAGAGCTTGTGCGCGGCCGGGTTGCCGAGGGTCATCGCCACAGTGTCGCGGCCATGCGCGGCGAGGATAGGCGTCAGGCGGCGCTCGATCTCGGCGAAGGCCTCGTCCCAGCTTACCGCGACAAAGCGCCCGTCGCGCTTGAGCAGCGGCTGGCGCAGGCGATCCGGGTCCTCGTGCAGTTCCTTGATGGCGACGCCCTTGGGACAGATATAGCCGGCGGAAAATACGTCGGCATCGTGCCCGCGGACGGCCGTGACGCGGCCGTCGGCTATGGTCAGTTCGAGTCCGCAGCAGGCCTCGCAGAAGGGGCAGATGCGGTAGGCGGTGGTGGCGGTTGTTCCGCTCATGATGGTGCCTCCGTTGGGTGATGTGGCCGCGCCCATTCTAGCGGCACGGCGCAGGGCCGGTTAGTCGCCGGCCCTTAGCCGCTTCCAGAAAGTCGGCGCTAGCGACGACCCGAAGGTAGTGCAGAGCAAGGCAACTTCTGTCTTCGAAACTAATCTGAAGCTGACCCGTTTAGTCGGCGCTTCATGCGACGCGCAGGACCAGGCTCTTGCCGCAGGCCTTGACGTACTTGCGCAGGGTTGCAATCGACGGTGAGTGTTTGCCTGTAGCCAGCGAGCGCTCCAGCCGGGCTACCGCAGGCGCTTGAGTGCCCATCCGTTCCGCCACCTGCGCCTGCGTCAGGCAGGCCTCCTGGCGCGCCTTGAGCAAGGCATCCAGCAGAACGGTCTCGTCCCGCTCAATGCGTTCAACCTCGGCGCGCACGCCAGGGCGGCGCATGAGTTTCTTTACCAGTTGATCATGTGTTTGCACGTTTGATCTCCTTCATTCGGGTTTCGGCAACTTCGCGTTCACGCGTGGGCGTGCGTTCGGATTTCTTGATGAAGCTGTGAAGCATGACGATGCGCTTTCCTACGAGCGTGCAGAAAAACACGCGGGCTATGCCTTCAGCGCCTTTGAGCCGCAGCTCAAAGAGTCCGTCGCCAAAGGCTTTGGTATGAGGCTCCCCGATGTTTGGGCCAAGAGCGATCATCCGGCGTGTCAGGAGGATGTATCGTGCGGCGAGCGTGTCGGGGAGTTCCATGATCTGCTCCTGCACCGTATCGCTGTAGTAATCGATCGAGTAGTCCACAGTCGAATAATAACAAATATGTTATTGGCGCGCAAGTCGTAAAGGCCGTAAAGACAGTAAGGTGCTTGGGGCGACGACCGGTCGGTTGCGGATTACCCATGCGCTGCATGGGTCGCGTCCAAAAGTCGGCGCTGGTGGCACGGCGAATCTTGGTGTCATGGAAATCCGGCTAGATGATTATCAGGGTGACTCCGGTAATCCGCCGCCATTAGTCCGCCATTGGTCCGAACCAATTTTGTCGACCGAATAGGGTCAGAATTGCCCGGCGCTTGCCTTGCGTATTTCAGGTGCAAAGTCGTATACGCACATGAGATACGCTTTAACCTTGGTCCAATCCGCCTTGTCCTTTCGCAGTGCCACTAGCGTGCGCCCGACGTCGACCACGTCAGGAGTCAGGCGATTGTTGATGAATGCATCCCGTGTATCGGCACCGGCATGGCCCGATGTACTCTGATGGGTGTAGGAATGAAATTCCCTTATCGGCCCCGGCGCGCGATATGGGCTGCCAGAACATTGCGCACCATTCGCCGGTTCCATGCGGTCTACATGCCCTGCCGCGAAGCTGTCTTCGACCGTGTGCAACAGGCTGCCGAACGCGACGTCGCTTACGTATAGGCGCAGGCTCGGATCCCCCAGTGTGAACAGTTCCTGCACACGCCATCCGCTGTTGCCAAAGAACTTCAGCGCGACCGGAACGTTGATGTCTTTCAGCCAGGTTTCGAGCTTGTTGTTCTCGCGCACCACACCCCAGGTCAATTCCGCCCATCCAAGGATCTTGTCTCGCGTCTCGGCCGGGTCTTCGCCGTCCACGGATGCCATCGAGTGAATGAACTGCAGGTCACCAAAGTGCGAGCGAAGCGGTAGCGCAGACTGGTTTGCAACGTCGAACCTCTTGTTAGCGTCCGCCTTGATCTGCTTTTCGGCAGAGAGAAAGAGCTCTGCCCAGCATCTGGGCTGGGTGATGAACCGGATTGTCATTGGACGCCCATCTGAGTAGGCGGTCTTGCATGAAGTGTCCCCGGCCTGGTTCGGACTCATCTGAAACGGCGGGTCGTCATTCCACCGGACGCCGGCAATAACGTATGGCGTCGCGAATTGTGCATCCGGGTCGCCGCAGATGATGGGGCCCTCATGGTTACACTCGTAGGCACGGTGTGTAATTTCTTCGTGAACAGAATGCTTGAATTTCGGAAGCCCCTTATCGGTGAGCGCGGTAAGGACTCCGTCCAAAAAGCTCGGAGCCCATGCCTTTACCGCATCCCGGTCAAAGCGTGTGCCCTTGGGTGATAGGTCGAACGACCACACCGAATTAGCCAACCCTGCGAACAGGCCGGCGACAACCAGTAATCTGCAAATTCTCTTCATGTGTTCTCCCAATATTGTTGCTTGATCGACGTTGATAAAGGATTAGCTTTGGACTAGTTTGTTGAGCTATAGACGTTTGCAAGAAGTCGGTTCTGGCGGGACTGTGATTCGCGCAGCCTTAGAAATCGATCTAGCCCTGAATATTCCTCCCGAATTTTCAACATTCTCTTGCTGGTGGATGCTAAAGCTCCTGAAGTGACTGGACCAGCGGATTTTCGCGCAGGTCCAGTGGAATGATTGCTTGGCTACTTTCGCCTCCAGGCGGCTTTGTTTCCAAATTTCCCGGGGACCTGTTCAAGCTGATCACGATCTCGAAGCCTGTAGAAGACTTCCTTCATCGTGTTCTCGGACTTGATACCAGTGATATCTCGACCGAGTGCGTTCGTTATCTCTGCGTTCTTCTCAAGAAAGTCCATTACAAGTTGCTCTGGTGAGCCGAGACTTTCATGACGAAGAACTACCAGCACAGAGTTTTCTCGCTCCTCAATGAGCGGCTTCTTGAGCCGTAGCTTATCCATGGCCTCAAACGTGGTACGGAGGCCTTCACCAACGTCCTTGTTTGGTGGATTCTTGAATTTGTTGACTAGGCGGACAAGTTTGGGATTGCGGGCAAACTGAGTCTTAGTGATCAGCTCGACGGTCACGTGACCAGGAAGGCGTCCTGGACTTTCAATCTCGACTCGATTGTCGAAGATACGGACTTGGACGTCTGCAGCAATGCTGTAGTCTCGATGGAGAGCTGCGTTTGTTAAGACCTCGTGAAGTGCTTCCTCGGGATAAACGATAGGTTCGAGTCCGTCAGGGCCAAGCTTCTTTATCTGCTCAATTAGCTCTTTGCACTTATCAACCGCGTCGTACACCAGCGAATAGATTGGGCCTTCAATGGTTAGAGGATCAAACGCGAGGAAGTCACGCTCACCATGCTCCTTAGTTTGATATCGAAGAATCTTTATCGCTGATCGCTTTGGAAGAGTTGCTTGAGGCAGATCGCTGTAAAGCAGCACGCCGGCGCAAGCGTCCAGCCACCCCCTATTTCCTTACGCGTCGGGCTGAGGTAGCGGCTCCGCGCGCAGAGGCAACAACGAATCGATCTGGCTGTTG
>Ga0154359_1198_pt1 | contig 53247 bp, 43 predicted proteins | sample RifGroA2_FD_115887 | JGI IMG/M metagenome (GOLD analysis project Ga0154359, IMG submission 115887) | Rhodocyclales bacterium GWA2_65_20
ATGTTCGTCCATCTCTCTTCATGTATTGTGAGATTGTCATGGTCGAGCAAAGTTCAATGTTTGTCGCCATATTTATCGACTAGTGAGTAAGCACAGGCGCGGACTTGCGGCTTCACATTGTCGCTTTCGGCTCGCGACTGCGCAACCTGTTACGTGCGGACGATCACGAATATCGCTGGCGCCCGGTGGCAGAAGCATGAACTCGTGCCCACACGCTCTGTTGGCCACCGAACATACGGCGCCCGGGGGACGGGGTAGATTGGCGGCATGGAATCACAGACCATCCATTCGTACGCATTCGTAGCCATTCCGGCGGAGCCGAACATAACGCAGCAGCGGAAGCATCGCGGCGGGAACATGACGCGCGCAGCGCGCCATGTCGGGATTCTCTGCATCGCCGTCGCGGCGGGTTGCGCCAGCGTCGGGGAAGCGCCGCCAATCGTGCCGATCGCGCCAATCATCCTGGCGCAACCAGGACCCATGCACGTTGATCCCTTGCTGGTCGCGCCGAGCCCGCACAGAATCGTCGCAGCGGAGCCGCCCGTAGTCGCGGCCAAAGAGAAATCGAAGCTCACGCCTGTTCGGACTGACATCCGCCGGGGCGCTGACAACGTCGCCCGGCCATTAGCCAAACCGCTCGCAAAGCTTCCCGTTTCTGTCGCAACCGTTGCGCAAATACCCAGCAACGTGGCCCCCGCGCCGGTTGTCGGGACGCTGGGGCCGACGCTGGACGTGGCGGCGCTGAAGCTGCGTCTGCGCGACACCAACGCGATTGGCGTGTTCACCAAGCTCGCGCTCAAGAATCAGGTGGATGACTTGTTGCAGCAGTTCCGCTCGCACTACCTGAGTGGGCAGAAGACCGGTGTCGCCAACCTCCGGCAGCCTTACGACCTGCTGGTCCTCAAGGTGCTTGCCCTGATCCAGGACGGCGATCCGCTTCTGGCCCGCACGATCTCGGGGTCGCGGGAAGCGATCTGGATCATCCTCGCGGATCCCGCGCAATTCAAATTAGTCAGCTAAACCGGGAGTAACGTCTTGATCACACCTGTCAGGGCTTTGGCCCATGTATTCGCGCTCGCGGCACTTCTGGCCGGACCATCGTCGGCGACGGAGAACGTCGCTCCGCTGAAGGACTTGACCGCCGTCATCACACTGCTGGGCTTGCCATGCGAGCAGGTTGTCAGTGCCAGGCAGCAAGCGGACAACGGCCACATCGCGACATGCAGGAACGGCCTGCGCTACCGGGTATTCGTAAACGCGGAAGGCCGCGTCGTCGCACAAAAACTCTGAGAGCCGATCGACGCTCACTCGTTGAAGCCGCGAATCAGGCGGCCGGCCTTCTTCGTCGGTCGTCCCTTCAGGTTCGCGCCGGGCATCGGCGCCAGCCGGCGGATTTCCTCCTGCCGCTGGCGCCGCGCTGCGCTGGCCACGGTTTCCTCGTAGAGCAGGCGCGCTTCCGGCGCCGGACGGCGCTGCGCGTTGAGGCCGCGGACGACGACGGTCCAGCGCAGTTCACCGGCGACGATGTCGAGCTCGTCGCCCGGCCTAAGCTCGCGCGCCGGCTTGACCTGCTGGCCGTTCCACTTGATCCGCCCGCCATCGATCGCGGCGGCGGCCAGGCTGCGCGTCTTGAAGAAGCGCGCAGCCCAGAGCCACTTGTCGATGCGCTGGCGCGGCTGGTCGTCATGCCCGGTCATGAAACGCGGAAAGCGGGAAATGGACCCGGCGCGGCCTATTTGGCGGCCGCTTCACGCTTCTTGCGCGAGGTGGCCATGACCATCGCCTCGCCGTCGATGACCACCTTGCCGCCCACGGTGCACACCGTGTCGAGCACCACCCGGCACTTTTCGGTGATGACTTCCTTGACGGTCGCCCTGGCGTGCACGGTATCGCCCGGACGCACCGGCGCGCGGAAGCGCAGGGACTGGCTCATGTAGATCACGCCGGCCCCAGGCAGGCGATTGCCGAGCACCGATGAAATCAGGCTGGCGGTCAGCATGCCGTGGGCGATGCGGCCGCCAAACGCCGTGCTGCGCCCGAATTCCTCATCCATGTGCACCGCATTCGAATCCATGGACACGCCTGCAAACAGGACAATATCCGCATCGGTAATGGTCTTGGCGACTTCCGCGCTCATGCCTACCGCGATATCTTCGATGTCGTAACCGTTCTGGGGATTCATGAATTTCCTTTGTCGTGATCCGGGCCGCAGGCTCGGCTGGGCAGCAGTTTAACGCCGGACCTATGCCAATGGGAACCGGCTGGGCCGCGGTCAGCTTGCAAACATCTGTGCCCCGCTCAGGACCACGCGCACGACGCCGCTGACCAGCAGCGCCACGCCCACCGATACCGACACCGAGAACAATGCGTCTCGGCGACCGATGGATTTGAGCATGACGGCGAAGGTGGAGACGCAGGGAATGTAGAAGGTGAGGAACAACAGCAAGGTCACGATCTGCACCGGATCGAGCAAGTTGCCGATCTCCTGTGTGCCCAATGCCTGGTAGATCATCAGCAGCGAGAGCTCCTTGCGCAGCACGCCGAACAGCAGCGGCACGCCCAGCGCCAGCGGCAGACCCAGCCACCAGACCGTCACCGGCATCAGCAGGCTGTTGATGAGGCTGTCGGCGCCGACGTGGTTGAGCAGCGCCAGCACCACGCTGCCGCCCACCAGCAAGGGGGTCACGATGGTGAGGATGTCGCTGGTGCGGTCCCAGGTCTCGGCCAGCAGTTTCCGCCAGGTCGGCATTGCATAGGCCGGGATTTCCTGCACCTGGCCGGGGCCGAGTTCGCGATCGCCGCGCGAGAGCAGTCGCCCCATGACGGCAATGACGATCAGGGTCAGGGCAAATATGCCGAATACGCCGCTGGCGCCGAGGTACTTGCCGGCGATGGCGAGGATGATGGCGGAACGTGCCGAGCAGGGCACGAAGGTGATCAGCACCGAGGCGATCACGCGCTCGCGGCCGCTGGTGGCCCTGGCCGCGCCGGAAATGGCCGGCACGTTGCAGCCCAGCCCGAGCAGAAAGGGCACGGCCACGCCGCCGTGCAGGCCGAGCTGGTGGAAACCGCGATCGACGACGAAGGCAATGCGGTGCATCAGGCCGGCCTCTTCCAGCGTCACCAGCAGCATCACCAGCGGAATCATGTAGGGCACCACGATGCCGACCAGACCGATGAGGCCGTCGAGCACGGCGCGCGCGACCACGCCTCCGGTGGACGGCGGCTGCCAGTCGGCGAAGGCCGCGGTCAGGCGCACCGTGGTCATCGAATCGATCCAGCCGCTGATCTCGAAGACGACGAAAAGTACCGCGGCGAATACGGCGAGGCTGCCGATCAGACCCCACTGCGGATGCAGGAACAACTCGTCCAGCCAGTAGCGCCAGCCGTGCGTGACAGCCGGCGATCCCATGCGCATCGCGGCCTCGACCAGGGTGGCGGCACGATGGTGGCGATCGGCATGCAGCTCCTCCGCCAGCGCTCGCGGCAGCCTGAGTCCGGCGGCTACACGCAGGGCCCGCAACCCGGGCAGCAGTTGCGGAAAATGCTGGCCCAGTTCGTCCTCGAAATAGCGGTCATCGGCGGCGAAATGCATCAGCAGCAAGGGGTGCGGCACGCGAAACGCGGCGTGGATTTCGGGACGGTTCATCGCCGCGCTGAGCGCCTGCAGGCTCTCGGCGATGTGCCGGCTGGGCGGTTGCGGCAAGGGACAGGTGGCCTCGCGCGCGGCATTCACGGCAGCGGCGAAAAGCTGCGCGATACCCTGTCCCATGAGGGCCACCGTCGGTACCACCGGCATCCCCAGCAGCTTTTCCAGGGACTTGATGTTGATGTACAGCCCTTTTTCCGCCGCCTCGTCCATGTGATTCAGTGCCAGCACGATGGGCCGGCCGAGCTTGCTCAATTCCAGCGTCAGTTCGAGATGGCTTTGCAGGCTGGTGGCATCGACCACCTGGATGATCAGGTCCGGCGGGGCGAAGGGCGCCGGCGGGCCGGACTGTTCGTGTATGGAAACCGGCGGCCGTTCGTCGCCCCACAGCAGATACTTCAGGGTGGAAAGATCGTCACCCTGCAGATGATGCAGCGAATGGACGCTCGGCAGATCGACCACGCTGGCTTCGTCGAAGCCGATCTGAACCGTGCACTCGCGATAGACGCGATGCGTGCCGGTCAGTTCCCCGCGATGCGGCGCGGTACTCGATACGGCTTCGAACAGCGTAGTCTTGCCGCTTCCCGGCAGGCCGACCAGGGCAATGCGCAGGCGACGCTCGCCGCGCAACAGCGGAGTGCGCAAGGGAACCGAAACTTCCATCACTCAAAGCCTGTATTCAAGTTGCAACCTCGACTGCAGGCGTTTCGCCTGCTTGAAGGCTTCCTTCAGCACCTGCCGATCCAGTTCGTTGAGCTTGTCAGGATCGATGCGGTTCTCCGCGCCCGGCGGAGTATCGGCGCGCTGGTTGCGCAGCCGCAGCTGCTGGATGAAGTAAAAACCGTCGATCACCGCATTGATGTCGTCGCCGCCCAGCTTCATTTGCTCCGCCGCCGCCCGCAAGCGTGCCGTGGTACTGCTGTGGGAAATGCCGTTGGCCAGTGCGATGATGCGCGCCGCGTCGACAAACAGCCGGGCGCCGAAGGCCTTGAGATCGAGCGTGTGCGGAAAGTCGGGATTGGCGTCGAAAACGAAATCGCGGATCATGCCCAGCGGCGGCGAGACCTTTACCGCGTTCTCGGCCATGAAGCGCAGGAACAGTTTGGCGTTGCCGGTCATTTCCAGCAACCATTTGCGCAAGGCCTTGGCCAGGGCCTCATTGCCGTACAGCGGGCGGAAATCGAAAAAGATCGTGGCGTTGAGCAAGGCCTCAGGCTCGGGCAGGCGTATCCACTGGGTAAAGCGCTCCCGCCACTCGTCCTGCGTCAGGCACCACTGCGGGTTGCTGGCCATGATGTTGCCCTCGCACAAGGGGAAGCCGCAGCGCGCCAGGCCTTGATTGACATCGCGGGCAAAGTCGAGAAAGCGCAACTGGAGCACATCGCGGTCGGCAAAATCGGGGCAAACGAAAATGATGCCGTTGTCCTGATCGGTGCTGAAGGTCTGTTCGTCGCGTCCTTCCGAACCAAACGCCAGCCAGGCCCAGTCGAGGCCGAACAGATCGTGCCGCGCCAGCTCTATTTCGATCACGCGGCGGGTGAGCCTGTCATTGAGCCCGGAAATGAACTGGGTCAGTTTTTCCGCGCTGACCCCCTGGCCCAGCATGTTGAGGCACAGGCGGCGGACATCGCCGGCGGCCCGACTGAGGGCATCGATGTCGGCCGCCGCCTCGATCACCTTGCGGATGTTGCGCATGCCGACGCGTTGCAAGGCGAACAAGTCCCGTTCCGAAACCACCCCGGCCAGACGCCCGTCGCCATCGACGATGACCAGGTGGCGAATGCCGTGCGTTGCCATCGCCAGCATGGCCTCGTACATCGTGGCGTGACCGGGGATGGTCGCCGGCGGCGTGGTCATCACTTCTTCGATTGGCGCCGTGGCCGGGTAGTTCGGGAACACCACACGGCGCATCGCATCCGACTGGGTAAAGATACCCATCGGCCTGTCCTCCCCGTCCGCCACCACCACCGAGCCGACGTTGGCACGCACCATGGCATTCATGGCTTCGCGAATCGAGGCCTGCGGCGTCACGCGCACCACCGTCCGCCGCGGCAAGCCGGAAATCTGCGCATTGAGCGATTGTTGTTCCGCGTTGCTTTGCCCGAACTGGAGTTCGATCTGGCGCCGTGACTCATCGAGCAGACCGGCAAGGTAGTCGAGCACGAAGCGATTGAACTCGCAACTGCCCGGCAGCAACTTGAAAAAGTCGGCGCTGGTGAGACGCCAGACCTGAACCTCCCCCACCGCGGTATAGATGTTGATTGCCGGCCGCTTCGCCGCCACGGCCGCCAGCGGAAAACACTGGCCCGGTTCCAGATCGTACAAGGCCTTGTCGGTGAGATTGACGTCGCCCGCGAGCCGGGCCTGGACCTTGCCGGACTGGATGATGAACAGGTCCGGCGCCATGTCGCTGGGCGTCAGGATGAAGCCGCCGCCGGCCACGGTAACGAGAGTCAGGCTTGCGGCCAGCGCATCAATGGCAAACGTCCCCATGTCCCTGAACGGTGGGTGCTGGCGCAGAAAAGCGAGCAGTTCTTCGCGGGATTCAGCAGTCATGACCAAGTGCCTCGGCAATCATGTTTCGATATGGAATCGGATTTTCAGCGTCTGCTGCAGTTTGCGCGCCTGGCGCAGCGACTCGAGCAGAACGCGACGGTCGAAGTCGTTAAGGCAGTCTGGATCCACCTGATTTCCCGGCGCCTGCCCAGCGACCCCGGAACCGGACTGCACCGCGAGACGAATTCCCTGCAGGGCGAGGAAAGCGTGCACTGCCGCCTCGGCGTCGGCGGGCGTCATAACGCCTTCGCTCGCCATCCGGCGCAATCGCGGCACGGTGCCTGTTTCAGCGCTGCCGGCGCCCAGCGCCAGAATGCGGGCCGCATCGACAAAAATCCGCGCGCCGAATTTCTTCAGGTCGATTGCGCCGCCGGACTCGGCCGCCGTGACAAAATCGCGCAGGCGTCCCAGCGGCGGCGACGCCGCCAAGGCATTGACGGTCATCATGCGCAGAAATATCTCGTTGCCGCGCGTAAGTTCAGCCAAAGGCCGGCGCAACTGCGCGGCCAGCTCCGCAGCGCCGGCCAGCGGCCGGAAATCGAAGAAGATCGCGGCGTTGAGCAGGGCTTCGGGTTCCGGCGTGCGTACCCAGACGGCAAAGCTTTCCAGCCATTCGGAAAGCGACAGACACCAGCGCGGATTCCCGGCCATCACCTCACCGTCGCACAGCGGAAAGCCGCATTCGGCCAGCGCCTGATTCGCCGCACGAGCGAAGGGAAGAAACAGTACGCGCAGCTCGCGCGCTTCACCGTCGTCGCTGGCGGAGAAGATCAGTCCGTTGTCCTGGTCGGTGACGAAAGTCTGCTCCTGCCGCCCCGCCGAACCGAGACCCAACCAGCACCAGCGCGCCGGCGGCAAGCGAAAGCGCAGCGCCAGCACAGCCAGCACCCGCGCCCCGATCGCATCGTTGAGGCCGGACAGGACCCGCATCACCGGCGCCGCGCCAGCGTCCTCATGGTGCAATGCCACGGCGAGCCGGCGCGCCTCGACGGCACACGCCACCAGAGCGGCGATGCTGGATGCGCCGGCGATGCGGGCAGTGCAGCCGGAAATTTCGTCTGCCTGCGGCAGGAGATAAGTTTCAATCATGTTCAGTATTTGACGCGGGCGAACCAGGTCTTTTGCGCGGCATCGAGCGCCTGACGCAGGGTAAGGATACCCATGTCGGCGAGCAGCGGAATCATCTTGAGAAACACTTCACCCGTGACGTAGGCATCGCCCAGTGCCGTGTGGCGACCGATGACATTGATGCCGAGCCGCTCCGCAATGCTCTCCAGCCGGTGCGATTCCTGGTTGGGATGAATCACCGCCGACAGCAGCAGCGTATCGAGCACGGGCTGGGTGAAACGCACGCCGAGGCCGTCCTCCTTCAATTGCAGGAATCGCATGTCGAAGGACGCATTGTGTGCCACCAGCACGGTTTCGGCGCAGAACTCATGGAATGCGGGCAGCACCACGTCGAGCCGAGGCTGGCCATTGACCATGGCCTCGGTGATGCCGTGAATCTGGATGGCCTCCGGATTCAACGGAATCATCGGGTCGACCAGCTGGTCGAATATTTCCTGCCGCAGCAGGCGATTGTTCACAATGCGCACCGCGCCAAGCTGGATTATTTCATCGCCGTTGGAGGGCTGCAGGCCGGTGGTTTCGGTGTCGAACACTGAATAGGCGAGGTCGGTCAGCCGGCGATCGAGATCGATGCCGGAGCCTTCGGCATCGCGCGCGGCGAACAGGTCGAAATCGTAATATTCCGGGCGGCTGGCGCTGTGCAGATGCTGCGTCTGATCCGTTGCCGGCACATCGTGCGTAACCGCCGCCGGCAGCACGATGCGGAAGAAAGCGTTGTGCGCAGCCTTGTCGCGCTGGTACCAGATTTCTCCGCCGTGACGGTCGACCACGTCGCGCAGCGTCAGCGGACTGGTCTCGGCGCCGACATTCATCGGCTCCAGTTCCCATGCGTACAGAGTCTCGGACGAAACCGGCGTACCCGACCAGATCAGATCGACGAAAACCATGGTGCCTTCGGCCGCCAGGCGCAGGCGCAACTCGCGAATGGCATAATCGTCCTGCAGGCGCGAGGCGAGGAAAGTGATGGCCTGAATCAGGGCGAAGCTGTCGACCCGCATCCACAGCGTCGCGTCCTGATCTTCGTTCTTGATCGGCAGGTTGAGCCGGTCTTGTATGCGGCGGGCGGCGACGGCGACGATATCGATCGCCAATACATCCTCCAGCGGCCAGCGGGTCTTCAGCGAATCGGCAAAGCGGCTCATGGTGGTTTCGAGGCGCTGACTCATGGCGGAAGCCTCTTCCGCGATCACGCCCGTGAACCGTTCGCGGTAATCGACTTCCATTTCCGGCGAGCCGATCAGCGTTTCCACCGCGGCCCGAATGTTGGCCAGCGCCGCCCGATTGCCATCGGTCAGCGACTGCAGCGCCTGATCGCGTTCAGCCTCGCGCTCGAAATTTCGCGTGATGTTTTCGATGGTGAGGACGTAGCCGGTGACCTGCAACTCGGCACCGAGCATCGTCGCCGCCGACACCCCTTGAGCAGGCACAGCCTGCGAACCAGCTTCGTCACCCCCTTTCCCGGAAAGGGGGTCGGGGGGATTGTCCTCACTTTTTGCCAGAATGGCACCGGTGCGGAGCACCGGTGCCATCTGACAGCGCAACAACTGCCCGCCACGCGTCGAGGTAATGAAGTTGGCCGTCGGCTCGGCGCTGCCCCGGCGCAACCGCTGCTGGATATTCTCCAGCGAATGGGTGATCTGGCCGCGCTCCAGAATGGAAAAAATCGACCGCCCAAGCCCTATCAGCGCGCCACCGCTCATCGACGTCGGCCCCTGCGCCAAGGCCTTGAACTGCAACCGCGCCCGGCTGTTGTAGAGAAGGATGCGGCCATCGAGATTGCACACCACGACGCCCAGCGCCAGCTCGGACATCAGCGCGGCCAGCCGGTTCTTTTCCTCTTCCACCGTCGCCTTGGCGGTTCTGATCTGTGCTTCGACATCGTTCAGCAACTCGTCGCGCTGCTGCGCCAGGTCGTTTGCCGCACGCGCCAGCTCGCGCACTTCGGAAGGGCCTTCTGGCGCGACGCGAAAGTTGCGATTGGCGCCCAGCATCAGGCGCAGGGTCTCGGCCATGCGCGACAAACCCCGTACGTACTGCTGGAACAGGCCGCGCAACAGCAGCACACCGGCGACCAGGGCCAACAGGGTGATCACGCCGCCGACCGGCAGTCGCGGCAGGAGGAACTGAGCGAACGCCGCACGTTCCGCGTCCTTCGCGTCGGCAAACAACAGGAGACCGATCAGCGCGAAGGGACCGGTCATCAGCAGTCCCAGCACGGAGGCGGCAAGAATGAAACGAAACCTTGCCTTCATGCCAATAGCGACTTGATCTGGAGAACGAGGTCCTTGGTCGAGAATGGTTTGGTGATATAGACATCGGCACCCAGCGCCAATCCCTTGGTCACCTCTGTCTCGCGTCCCTTGGCGGTGAGCATGATGATTTTTGTCGCCATCAGCGCCGGGACGGCGCGCAAGGCCTGACAGACCTCGAAGCCGGATTTCTTCGGCATCATCACGTCGAGCAGAACCAGGTCAGGAATAAATTCCGCGGCCAGTTGCAAGGCAGTTTCACCGTCGGTAGCCACGGCGACCTGGAAGCCTTCCTTTTTCATCAGGTATTCAAGCGAAATGACGATGTTCGGCTCGTCATCAACAATCAGTATGCGATGGCTCACGGCACTCCTCCGGTCGACTTACTTGCGGCATTATCGCCCGCCTGTCGGGGCAGCGTGAAGACAAAACATGCCCCTGCGCCGGGAGTACTTTCGACCCACAGCCGGCCATTGAAATACTCGATGATCTGGCGGCTGATCGGCAGGCCGAGACCGGTACCTTGCGGCTTGTCGGTGAGGACGTCGGAGGTGCCGGCACCCTGGCGGAACTTGTCGAAAATCATGTCCTGATCCTCGGCCTGGATGCCGGGACCGTTGTCGGTAACGCTGACGCGCACTTCGTGCGTGGTGCCGCCGACGCCTACTTTCACACGTCCGCTCTCCGCCGGAACGAACTTGAGCGCGTTTGACAACAGATTGACCATTACCTGCATCAACCGGTCACGGTCGGCGAGCACGATGAGGCCGGCCTCACGACCATCAAGTTCCAGAATAACGTGCTTCTCGGCAAACAGGACCGTGAGTGATTCCGCCGCCTCGCGGATCACCTCGGCCACGTCGACGGCGGCCACGGTCCATTCCGCGCGGCCGGATTCGAGCTTGGCCAGATCGAGAATCTGGTTGATCAGGCGCGACAAGCGGACGGCTTCGCTGACGATGATGCCGAGGAAGCGTACTCGCTGCGGCAGATCTATCTTCGGATCCTCCTGCAACATTTCGGAAAAGGCACGGATCGAGGTGAGCGGGGTCCGCAGTTCGTGGGTGACGGTAGAGATGAAATCGTCCTTCATGCGATCCAGCTGTTGCAGGCGGGCATTGGCCTCGCGCAACTCTGCCGTGGCCCGAGTCAGTTCCAGCGACTTTTGTTCCAGTTCGCGGGTGTAGGCCCTTACCTGCGAGGCTTCGTCGAGAATATTCATCACTTCGTCGATGCCCAGCGGTTCCTCGGTTACCACCGATGCGACCATCGCGCGCGCCGACGCCGAACCGATGGCGCCCGCCAGTAGAGTTTCCGCGAAGTTGACCAGGCGAATGTCAGAAGGAAGTTCCTCTATGCCCTGCAGCCCCCTCTGCCGCGCATGACGGACAAATGCGTCCTGCGCACGCTCAATGCCGAGAAATCGACCGGCCAGCGGCAGCAGATCGGTCACGCCGGCACTGCCGCGCCAGCCCGGAATTCCTGCTGCCTCGGCGCCGCCGACAAACAATGTCGCCTGTCGCGCCTCGCGCAGGTTCGGCACGCGCTGCAGGGAGACGCCGATGTAGGCGCCCAGATTGACCAGCAAGCTCCACACCAGACAATGCGTGATCTCGTCGAGTCCGGAGAGACCAAACAGATGCTGCGGACGCAGAAGCTCGATGCCGAACAAGCCATGCGCGATGAAGCCGTCCGGCAGCCACCCGGATTTGGCGAAAGAGGGCAACAGCAGGGTATAGGCCCACAGCACAAACCCCGCCGCCAGACCGGCCAGCGCGCCATCACGGGTGCCGCCTTTCCAGAACAGGCCGCCGATCACCACCGGAGCGAACTGCGCCACCGCAGCGAAGGAGATCAGCCCGATAGACACCAGCGCGTAAGCTTCGCCGGCGACGCGAAAATACAGGTAGCCCAGACCCAGAATGAGGGCAATGGCCCAGCGCCGTATCTCCAGCAGCAGCCCCGACAGATCGGCGCGTTTTGCCAGCCCAAGCACCGGCAGACGCAGCAGCAGCGGCATGACCAGATCGTTGCAGACCATGGTCGACAGCGCGATGGTTTCGACGATCACCATGCCGGTGGCGGCCGACAATCCCCCGATATACACAAACAGCGCCAGCGCCTCCTGCTGGTGAGCCATCGGCAAGGTCAGGACAAAAGTGTCGGCATCGACGCCGCCGCCCGGGAAATGCAGCATGCCGGCCAGCGCCACCGGCAGCACGAACAGGTTGATGAGGAACAGGTAAAACGGGAACATCCACACCGCGCGGCGCAAATGCTTTTCATCGACATTTTCCACCACCGCGATCTGGAACTGGCGCGGCAACAACAACGAAGCGAACAGGGAGAGAAATATCAGCGTGCCCCAGGTGCCGTAGGCAGCCGGAGAGTCGGCGGTGGTGAGACGGCGCGCAACCTCCGGCACGGCGGCCGCCCGGGCAAAAACATCGTTAACGCCATCGTGCATGCCCCAGACGACGAATATGCCCACCGCCAGAAAGGCGACGAGCTTGACCACGGACTCGACCGCAATTGCAGCCACCATTCCTTCGTGGCGCTCGGTGGCGTCCAGATGGCGGGTGCCGAAGAGGATGGTGAACACCGCCAGAATCATCGCCACATACAGCGCGCTGTCCTCGAATAGCGGCACGGCGCCGGCTGTGGCCGGCATGATGATGTCCGGATAGCTGGCAAGAATCGCAAAGCTGTTGGAGACCGCCTTGAGCTGCAAGGCAATATAGGGGATTACCCCCACCACGGCGATCACCGTCACCAAACCGCCGAGCAATTGACTCTTGCCATAGCGCGACGCGACGAAGTCGGCAATCGAGGTGATGCGATTCGCCTTGGCGACCCGGATCATCTTGTGCAGGATGAAACCCGCCAGCGCAAACAACAAGGTTGGCCCGAGATAGATCGGCAGGAAACCGATGCCGCTGGCCGCTGCACGACCGACGCTGCCATAGAAGGTCCATGTCGTGCAATACACTCCGAGCGAGAGCGCATACACCATCGGATTGGCGATCAGTGAGCGCCCGGTATCCGCACGACGGTCTGCATACCAGGCAATGGCGAACAGAATACCCAGATAGAGAAACGAGGCGAGGACGATTACCCAGCTTTGCAACATCTCACGCCCCCGCAGGGCCGCCCCAAGGGGGCGTGAATTCAAAGGAACGGACGTCGCGCAGCGACGGAACAACCGTCACCTCTTTCCATGGGAAAGGGGCTGGGGGATAGGTGGTCCACATCTCAGTCGTTCCGTCCTTCAACCACCCAGGCCATTTGCGCAATGAGCGCCAGCCAGGATCCCATCAGCCAGGCATACAGCGGCGGCAAACCGAAGAAATCCCCGCCGCGATTGAACACCGAAAGCAACGGGTAATTGAAAAAGAAGCAGCCAAGCAGAAACAGAAACGCGAGACGTTGCGCCGTGAGCCGGGAGCGAATCATGGTGACACCTCCAATGAGCCAATTCCAGCAGGAATCGTACGCCGCATTATTCCTCCTGAATTGGGCGCACAAAAAGAAAAGCGCCCATCTTGCGAGGGGCGCCTTTTTTGGATCATGGCTGAGCGTCAGGCGTTCTGCTTGAGCTGATCGAGGATGCCGGGGTTCTCCAGGGTAGACACGTCCTGGGTGATCTCTTCGCCCTTGGCCAGGCTGCGCAGCAGGCGCCGCATGATCTTGCCGGAGCGCGTCTTCGGCAGGTTCTCGCCGAAGCGGATGTCCTTGGGCTTGGCAATCGGCCCGATTTCCTTGCCGACCCAGTTGCGCAGTTCGTTGGCAATTTTCTTCGCGTCCTCCGCCGTCGGGCGTGACTGCTTGAGTACCACAAAAGCGCAGATCGCCTCACCGGTCATGTCATCGGGACGTCCCACCACGGCGGCTTCCGCCACCAGCGGGTTGGATACCAGGGCCGACTCGATTTCCATGGTGCCCATGCGGTGTCCGGAAACGTTCAGGACGTCGTCGATGCGGCCCATGATGGTGAAGTAGCCGGTCTTGGCGTCACGCATGGCGCCATCGCCCGCGAGATACAGGTTGCCGCCGAAATCGACCGGAAAGTAGGACTTCGTATAGCGTTCCGGATCGCCCCAGATAGTGCGAATCATCGCCGGCCATGGCTTCTTGACCACGAGGAAGCCGCCCTTGCCCCATTCGACTTCATTGCCGGTCTCGTCCACGATGGCGGCCGCAATGCCGGGGAACGGCAGGGTGCAGGAGCCTGGGACAAGCGGCGTGACGCCCGGCAGCGGCGTGATCATGTGGCCGCCGGTCTCGGTCTGCCAGAAGGTATCGACGATCGGGCAGCGCGCGCCGCCGACGTTGTTGTAGTACCACATCCAGGCTTCGGGATTGATCGGCTCGCCGACCGTGCCGAGGATGCGCAGGCTTGTCAGGTCGTAGTTCTTCGGGTGCGTTGCCGGCATGTTTTCACCGGACTTGATCAGCGAGCGAATGGCGGTCGGCGCGGTATAGAAAACGGTGACCTTGTGCGTCTGGATGGTCTTCCAGAAACGTCCGGCATCCGGATAGGTCGGCACGCCTTCGAACACGATCTCGGTGGCGCCGCAGGCCAAAGGACCGTAGGCGATGTAGGTGTGTCCGGTCACCCAGCCGATGTCGGCAGTGCACCAGAAGACGTCATCCGGCTTGATGTCGAAAACCCACTTCATGGTCACGATCGCGTGCAGCAGATAGCCGCCGGTGCTGTGCTGGACACCCTTGGGTTTGCCGGTGGACCCGGAGGTGTAAAGCAGGAACAACGGGTGCTCGGCGCCCACCCATTCCGGCTCGCAGACGTCGGACTGGCCCGCGGTAGCGTCTTCCCACCATATGTCGCGACCGGCGACCATGTTGCACGGGCCGCCGGTGCGCTTGTAAACGATAACGGTCTTGATCGACTCGCAGCCACCCATGCTGATGCCGTCGTCGACCGCCGGTTTCAGCGGAATGTTCTTGCCGCCGCGGCACTGCTCGTCGGCAGTAATGACGGCAACGGCGCCGGCATCCTGGATGCGTTCCTGCACGCTCTTGGCGGAGAAGCCACCGAAGACCACGGAATGGATGGCGCCGATGCGGGCACAGGCCTGCATGGCGACCACGCCTTCGATCGACATCGGCATGTAGATCAGGACGCGATCGCCCTTCTTGATACCCTGTGCATGCAGGGCATTGGCAAACTTGCCGACGCGGGACAGCAGTTCCTTGTAGGTCACTTTGGTGGCCTGGCCGCCGTCCGCCTCGAAAATGATCGCAATCTTGTCGCCCAGACCGGCCTCGATGTTGCGATCGAGACAGTTGTAGGAGACATTCAGCTTGCCATCGGCAAACCACTGATAAAACGGCGCCTTGGAATCGTCCAGCGACTTGGTGAAGGGCTGCTTCCAGCTGACATGTTCGCGGGCCAATCGCGCCCAGTAGCCGGCGTAATCCTGCTCGGCTTCCTTGCACAGCGCCTCATAGGCGGCCATGCCGGAAATGGTGGCCTTCCTGACCACGGCGTCCGCCGGGGGGAATACACGAAGTTCCGTGACATTTGATTCGATGCTGGACATTGACAACTCTCCTCTCGCATGTATCCGGACGAAATCCGGATGATTATTATCTTCCGCACGCCGGCCGGGCGGCCCTGAGTCGACCACGCCCGGTCTCCCGCCATCATTGGATACCGCCAACGGCGATGGCTACACTTGCTGATCTTGCCAATTTTATTTGCTTACGGATTAAAGCGAAAGAGCCTTACATGCGACTTACGCGCCCGGCAGGTTAAGGCCTTGCTCATGGGTTAATATTGCTGCTCCGCACCACGAATGCACGCCTGCCATGAACAAAATAATCAAGCCGATGGAGTATTTCATTTTCTGGAGCCGCTGGCTGCAGGCCCCGCTCTATCTCGGGCTGATCATCGCCCAGGGCGTCTATGTGTACCAGTTCATGCTCGAACTGGCGCATCTGGTGACCAAGGCGGGATCGCTGACCGATTCCGAGGTCATGTTGATCGTGCTGGGCCTGATCGACGTAGTGATGATCGCCAACCTCTTGATCATGGTCATCATCGGCGGTTATGAAACCTTCGTTTCGCGCCTCGATCTGGAGGGACATCCCGATCAGCCGGAATGGCTCTCCCACGTCAATGCCGGGGTGCTCAAGGTCAAGCTGGCGGTCGCCCTGATCAGCATTTCGTCGATCCACCTGCTGCGCACCTTCATCAATGCCCAGCACGTCGAAGACCGCGTCATCGTCGCGCAGGTCACCATCCACGTCGCTTTCCTGCTTTCCGCCATCGCCATCGCCTATACGGACAAGATCATGATGCAGACCTTGGCTGTCGGAAAACACTAAACCACCAACGGAGCCGCCATGACCACCATCCGCCAGGAAGATTTCATCCAGTCCATCGCCGACGCTTTCCAGTTCATCAGCTACTACCATCCGCTCGACTACATCAAGGCCCTCGGTGAAGCCTATGAGCGCGAAGAGTCGCCCGCGGCAAAGGACGCGATTGCGCAAATCCTGACCAACAGCCGCATGTCGGCCGAAGGCCACCGCCCCATCTGTCAGGACACCGGCATTGCCCTGGTGTTCCTCAAGGTCGGCATGCAGGTGCAATGGGATGCCACGCTCTCGGTGCAGGAGATGGTCAACGAAGGCGTGCGCCGCGCCTACGGCAATGTCGACAATCCCTTGCGCGCCTCGGTGCTGGCCGACCCGGCCGGCGCCCGCAAGAACACCAAGGACAACACGCCGGCCGTGGTGCATTACGAAATCGTCCCCGGTAGTCACGTCGAAGTCATTTGCGCCGCCAAGGGAGGCGGCTCGGAGGCGAAAGCCAAGTTCGCCATGCTCAATCCCTCCGACGATCTGGTCGAATGGATACTGAAAACGGTGCCGACCATGGGCGCCGGCTGGTGCCCGCCCGGCATCCTCGGCATAGGCATCGGCGGCACGCCGGAAAAGGCCATGCTGCTGGCCAAGGAGTCGATCATGGCGCCGGTGGACATCCATGACTTGAAAGCTCGCGGCGCGAAGAACAGAGCCGAAGAACTGCGCCTCGAACTCTACGAGAAGGTCAATGCGCTGGGCATCGGCGCGCAGGGCCTCGGCGGCCTGACCACGGTACTCGATGTCAAGGTCCTCGACTACCCGACACACGCCGCCAACCTGCCCGTAGCGATGATTCCCAACTGCGCCGCGACGCGCCATGTCCATTTCCATCTCGACGGCGCCGGCCCGGCCAGATTGCAGCCGCCCAGCCTCGAAGACTGGCCCAAGGTGACCTGGCAGGCCGACGCCGCCACCGCCACCCGCGTCGACCTGAACAGCCTGAGCAAGGCCCAGGTCGCCGCCTGGACGCCAGGCCAGAAGCTGCTGCTCAACGGCAAGATGCTCACCGGCCGCGACGCTGCCCACAAGCGCATCGCCGACATGCTGGCGAAAGGTGAAAAGCTCCCGGTCGATTTCACCAACCGCGTCATCTACTACGTCGGCCCGGTCGATCCGGTCAGGGACGAAGTGATGGGCCCCGCCGGCCCCACCACTGCGACGCGAATGGACAAGTTCACCCGCATGATGCTGGAGCGAACCGGCCTGATCTCGATGATAGGCAAATCCGAGCGCGGCCCGGTCGCGATCGAAGCGATCAAGGACAACAAGTCGGCCTACCTGATGGCGGTAGGCGGCGCCGCCTACCTCGTCGCCAAGGCGATCCAGTCGGCCAAGGTAGTCGGCTTTGCCGACCTCGGCATGGAAGCCATCTACGAATTCGACGTCAAGGACATGCCGGTCACCGTTGCCGTCGATTCGCTCGGCACTTCGGTGCACATCACGGGCCCGGCCGAATGGAAGGCGAAGATCGGCAAGATTCCGGTCACGCTGGCCTGATCTTTCAGTGAGCCCGGCTCCTGCCGTTCCAGGGAACGAATCCGCCGCCTCGCCTTACGGCACCAGATGGACGAGATGGATCAGGCCCATCGGCCTCTCGCTCCTTCTGCTCATCCTCGACGCACTGGGCGTCTACGCTTTTCTGATTGGCGCCTTTCTGATCCTGGTCTATTTGCCAAGAAGCCTTCTGGCAAAGAAATTTGCATCATGCCGAAAGGAGCGGCTGATTCGGTTTGCGATCTACCTGGCAGCCGTTGGTCTGGTCTTGAGCCTGATTCCAGTCAATAGGCAAGTCGCCGAAGAACGCGCCGAACGAGTCATCGCGGCGGTTGAAAACTACAAGGCCGCCAACGGCAAGTATCCCGATTGTCTCGATCAACTCGCACCGCAATTCATTGCAGAGATACCCGCCAAAGCCAGGGTCGCTTTGACGGATAGCGGCTTTCGCTATTTTGCCGGAAGCAGCCATACGCTCATGTACGTGGCCATGCCGCCGTTCGGCAGGAGAACCTACAACTTCGAGACGAAGTCATGGGGTTTCATGGATTGATCGCGTCGGCGCTCCCGATGCCTGCTGCTGAATGCAATTGGCACTGGCCGCTCACGGCCGGATGCACCAACGGGTCAAATCAAGGTCAGCAAGACTTGCCCGAGCGCAACCTTGTGGCCTTGCTGGACGAGGAGTTGCCCAACGATCCCGTCCCTTTCGGCAACGATCTCGTTCTCCATCTTCATGGCTTCGAGGATCAGCAGAAGGTCTCCCTCCTCAACGCGCTGCCCTTGCGCCACCTCTATCTTCCAGACGTTGCCGGCCAGTGGTGCGGTGATCCCGTTGGCAGGCTTGCCGGCCAATCCGCTTGCGACGGACGGCGCGGGAGCATCCGAGCCAAGTCCCGTTTCATCATGGAAATACAGCAGGGCATGGCCGACGACAACCTTGTCGCCCTTCGCCACCAGGATATCGGCGATGACGCCTGACCGCTCGGCCAGGACTTCGCATTCCATTTTCATGGCCTCGAGAATAAACAGGAGATCGCCCGCCTCCACGGACTGGCCCGGCTCGACCTCGACCTTCCAGATGTTCCCGGCCATGGGCGAGCCCATGGCCGCCTTCGTCACCGGGCCGGGCGCAGATCCGGCCATGGCCGCTGACGCAGTTGCGCCGGCCGCGGCTGAACCACCTAGTGCGGAAACCTGAACCTGAAAGGTCTGTCCCCTGCCTGTCACCGTGAACACCTCGCCGACGGCGATCGGGGGTGCTTCGCCCCTCGGTGTCGCCGCCTCGACCGTGGGAAGAGGTTCGAACGCCGCCGGATTGTCGCGGTTCTCGAGGAACTTGAGGCCGACCTGCGGAAACAGCGCGTAGGTGAGCACATCGTCGACCTGGTTTTCGCCCCAGCGGATTCCCTTCTCGGCGACGATGGCGCCAAGTTCGGCGCCGAGCTTGTCCATTTCCGGCGCGATCAGGTCGGCCGGACGGCAGGTGATGGGCTTGGCGCCGGCCAGGACTTTCTTCTGCAAGGCCTTGTTGACGGGCGCCGAGGTCGCGCCGTACTCGCCCTTGAGCACGGCGGCGGTTTCCTTGGTCATCGATTTGTAGCGCTCTCCGGCGAGGACATTCATGACGGCCTGGCTGCCGACGATCTGCGATGTCGGCGTGACCAGGGGAATGAAGCCCAGGTCCTCCCGCACACGGGGAATCTCGGCCAGCACCTCGGCCATCCTGTCGCTTGCGCCCTGCTCCTTCAGCTGGCTCTCCATGTTGGTGAGCATGCCGCCGGGAACCTGCGCGATGATGATGCGGGCATCGATGCCTTTCAGCGAGCCCTCGAACTTTGCATACTTCTTGCGGACTTCGCGGAAATAGTCGGCGATCTCTGCCAGCAATACCATGTTCAGCCCGGTGGCGCGGTCGGTTCCCTCCAGGATGGCCACCAGGCTCTCGGTGGGCGAGTGGCCATAGGTCATGCTCATGGACGAGATCGCCGTATCGACGTTGTCGACGCCGGCCTCGATGGCCTTGAGGTAGGCGGCGGTAGACATCCCGGTTGTGGCGTGGCACTGCATGTGTATCGGGATGGCGAGCGCCTGTTTGAGCTTGCCCACCAGTTCGTGGGCGACGTACGGCGTGAGCAGGCCGGCCATGTCCTTGATGCAAATGGAATGGGAACCCATGTCCTCGATGCGTTTGCCCAGCGCCACCCATTTGTCGATGGTGTCGACCGGACTGACCGTGTAGGACAGCGTTCCCTGCGCATGTTTGCCCTGCTTGATGACGGCGCGGATGGCCGTTTCCAGGTTGCGCGGATCATTCATGGCGTCGAAGACGCGAAACACGTCGATGCCGTTGACCGCCGCCCGTTCGACGAATTTCTCGACCACGTCGTCGGCGTAGTGGCGGTAACCGAGGATGTTCTGGCCGCGGAACAGCATCTGCTGCGGCGTCCTCGGCATGGCCTCCTTCAAAGTGCGCAGACGCTCCCAGGGATCTTCGCCCAGATAGCGGATGCAGGTGTCGAAGGTGGCGCCGCCCCACGATTCGAGCGACCAGAACCCGACCTGGTCGAGCTTGGCCGCGATGGGCAGCATGTCGTCGATGCGCAGGCGCGTCGCCAGCAGGGACTGGTGCGCGTCGCGCAGGACGACTTCCGTGATTCCCAGCGGCAGCTTCCTGGCTTTTCCTTTGTTCATTTGCATGTCCATTCCAATGTGGTTCTGTCTCAAAATCCCGTTGCAGGGGAATGTCGGGTCGAGCGGAGTGATTGTAATCCGGCCGGGCAGTGGCAAGCCGGCATCAAGCGTCCTGCCACAGGATAAACTGCCGGCCATGAATACTTCGCTTGCTCCGGAATCGATGCTCCATCGCGCAGCCATCGCCGTATCACCAACGCCGACTCCTGCGCCATGATTGGTGTTTTCGATTCCGGCCTGGGTGGGCTTTCGGTGCTGGCCGCGCTGGTCGATGCGCTGCCGCAGGCCGACTTCATCTACTTTGCAGACACCGCCCATGTGCCCTACGGCAACAAGAGCGAAGAACAGATTCAGTGCCGCGTGCTAGCCATTGGCGAACACCTGGCCAGCCACGGTTGCGACCTGCTGGTGGTGGCCTGCAACACCGCCACAGCCACTGCGGTGCAGGCCCTGCGCGCCGCACATCCGCGCATCCCGGTGGTCGGCATCGAACCCGGCATCAAGCCGGCGGCGCAGGAAACGCAGAGCGGCCGCATCGCGGTACTGGCCACGGAAGCCACGGCCCGAAGCCCGCGCCTGAAGCAGTTGATCCTCGAACACGCCAGCCATGTCGAGGTTTTCGTCGAACCGTGTCCCGGCTGGGCCACCCATGTTGAAAAGCTGCACCTGGACGATCCGGCACTCGCCGCCGACGTTCGCGCCCGCGTCGAACCGCTGCTGGAACGAGGTGTCGACCGCATCGTGCTGGGCTGCACACATTACAGTTTTCTGGCGCCGCTGCTGGGCGAAGTCGTCGGCTCACGGGCGCAACTGGTCGATGTCGCCGCCGCGGTCGCGCGCCAGGCACAACGTCTGGCGGGACGCCTCGCCCATGGTTGCGGACGCCTGCAGTTGCATGCCTCGGCACACCCGGATCGTCTGCGTGCCGCCCTGCCGCAACTGCATTTGGGCCGGATCGCCGCGCGGGTTCAGGCAGTCCCGCCGCGCGGCACACCTTCGCCATAAACCATCACCAGGTTTCGACCGTTCCGCTTTGCCTGATAGAGCGCCTGATCCGCGCATCGAATCAGGCCTTCGGCCGAATCCGAATGTCCGGGAGTCGCTGCAATACCGATCGAAGCCGTGATGCGGATTCGCAGATCCCCATACGACACGGCTGTTTCCTGAAAGATCTTCAGCAACTGTGAGGCGCGCTCCAGCGCTATATCCAGAGGCATCTTTGGCAATACGAGCAGGAACTCCTCGCCACCGTAGCGACACACAATGTCCTCGGCACGCGCATGTTCCAGAAGCAAGCGGCCGAAAACCCGCAGGACTTCGTCTCCCGCCTGATGTCCATAGGTGTCGTTCACCAGTTTGAAGTGATCGATATCGAGCAGCACCATGCTTAGCGGTGCGCCTTCGCGCCTGCAACGAGCCAGTTCGCGCTCAAGCGTACCCTCGAGGTAGCGGCGATTGAAGAGGCCGGTAAGAGAATCGCGGTTGGCCTGTTCACGCAGCTTCTCCTGCAAGTCATGAATCTTTTCGATCTGGTCGTGCAGGATTGCATTGGCACCTTCGAGCGTCGTTCGCTGCTGATCCAGCGAATCCTGCACTTGATGCAGTTGCCTGATATAGGCGAAGAACTCGATGCCTATCAACGACAGATAGGTCGCAAGAGCGATCATCGAAGACAGGGTCACCAGCCCATTGGTATCCGTCGACACATGAAACGCGATCACCGCGGTGGAGGCCAGGGTGCCAGCGGCAAATGCCATGATGCAGATCAGGACGCCTGAAGCTCCGCGAGCTATCGTATGGTTCAACAAATTGGCAAGGAACATCGCAGTGCTGATCCACAACGGGAACCCCAGGCCAGCCGCCCATATGCCGCACATCACGGCATCAACAAACATGTTGTTGAGTTCGACCCGCTCCGGATGCCCGGCTTTTCGCGCCGCCCAGTAAATCAAGTGCGGATAAACCAGAAATTGCAGGACCAGCAGCGCCCAGACGCCCGGGCCATAGCCCTGCGGCAAGATATGCAAGCCGATCGGCAGCGAGGCGAGGGCGAATGCGGTTACCCGCACGCGGTAACCGTTGGCCACTACCCAGTGATGCGTTGTCCGAAGTTCGGTCACGAGTTCAGTCTCAGGCTGTCATAAGTCGCGAGCACCATGCCCGTACGATAGGTTATTTCTCAGCGCCGTTCGGCGCGAATCACACCCGGCACTTCACTCAACAGGGACAACACTTTCTGCAGCACCAGAGTACCAGATAGTTCGACGGTAAAGCCCATGTGTGCGATGCCCGCCCGCGACTGCGTCTTTACCGCCGTGACGTTGATCTTTTCGCGCGACAGGACGTCGGAGATATCGCGCAGCAGCCCTTGCCGATCCCCCGCGTCGACCATCAGGTCTACCGGATAGACGGTACCTGGCCTGGCGCCGTCCTGCTCGCCCCAGCCTTCACCCCATTCGGTGCTGATCACCCGCTCGGGATTGCGCGCCGCCATGTTGCGGAAGTTGATGCACTCGACCCGGTGGATGGAGATTCCCTTGCCGCGCGTGACAAAGCCGATGATGGCGTCCGGCGGCATCGGCTTGCAGCATAGCCCGACCTGCGTCAGCAACTTGTCCACGCCGAGCACCAGAATCCGGCTGTCTCCGGCCCGGCTCTTCTTGGTCTGGATCTCCGGCTCGGGCGGCAGTGCTTCCGCACCGCCGCGCAAGGCGACATCGATGGCGCGCATGCCGACTTCGCCGCGCGCCGCAGCCAGAAACAGGGCCTCAGCGCTCTTCAGGCCGAGCTTGACCGCCAGTTCGTCGAGATTGGCCTGGGTTTGTCCCTGGCGCTGCAACTCGCGCGTGACCAGGGCACGTCCCTGGGCCAGCAGTTCGGCTTCATCCTGCGCCGCAAACCATTGTTTGACCTTGGACCGTGCGCGATGAGTGGCGAGATAGCCCAGTGTCGGATTCAGCCAGTCACGCGACGGGCCGCCGCTCTTGATGCTGACGATCTCCACCCGCTGGCCGTTTTGCAGGGCCGTGTTGAGCGAGGCCATGTGTCCATCGATCTTTGCGCCGCGGCAGCGGTGCCCGAGATCGGTATGCAGCCTATAGGCGAAATCCAGCGCCGTGGCGCCGCGCGGCAGGTCGATCACCTTGTCCTGCGGCGTCAACACATAGATCGTGTCATCCAGCGCGGCACGCTTGAACTGTTGCACCCATTCGGCGGAATCGGCGATTTCATCGCGCCACGACAACAATTGCCGCAGCCAGGAAATCTTGTCTTCGTAGGCGCCGCCGGCCTTCACCGACTTGCCGGACTCCTTGTAGCGCCAATGGGCGGCCACCCCCAGCTCGGCATGATCGTGCATCTCGCGGGTGCGAATCTGCACCTCCAGCGAACGGCCGTCCTCGACCTCCACGGCGGTGTGCAGCGACCGATAGAAGTTTCCCTTGGGATGCGAAATATAGTCGTCGAACTCGCCATGAATTGGCTGCCACAGGTGATGCACGATGCCCAGCGCGGTGTAGCAATCCTTGATTTCATCGACGATGATGCGCACCGCGCGCACGTCATACACTTTGGCGAAGTCGATATCCTTGCCGCGCATCTTGCTCCAGATGCTGAAGATGTGTTTCGGCCGGCCGTAGACCTCCGCGCGAACGCCGACGGCGGCCATCTCCGCCTGCAGGCGCGCCACTGCGGCGACGATGAAGCCCTCGCGCTCCAGGCGCTTTTCGTCGAGCATGGTGGCAATGCGCTTGTAGGTTTCCGGCTCCAGATAGCGGAAGGAAAGGTCCTCCAGCTCCCACTTGACATGCCAGATGCCCAGCCGGTTGGCCAGCGGCGCGTAGATGAGCTGGCTTTCCCTGGCCATTTCCTCGCGCACGGCGCCCGGCTGCTCGTTGAGGAAGCGCAGGGTCTGCACGCGGCTGGCCAGCCGCAGCAACACCACGCGAATGTCATCGACCATTCCCAGCAGCATCTTGCGCAGAATTTCGGTCTGCGCCCGCACCTCGGCAACGCCTTCACCCGATCCGGCGCCACCGCCCGCCGCGGCACGCGTCAACGGCCGCAAGCTGCCCAGCCGGCGCATGCCCGCCACCAGCGCGGCCACCGTATCGCCAAAGCCGACTTTCAAGCGCTCGCCGCAATCCGCCACGTGATCGCCGGCGGCAAACAACAAGGCGGCGATGCGGGCATCGGCATCGAGATCGAGCGAGGCGACGATCAAGGCCATGCCCAGCGCGTGTTGCAGGATGGGTTCTGCCGTGCCGAGCAGCTTCTCGCCATAGGCTTCGCGGGCCAGCGTCAGTGCATCGGCGACGCGGGCCGCGGCTGGCGCGGAAAGTCCAAGGCACAGACGGGATAGCGCGTCGGCTTCGCCATTCGACTGCTGCAGGGAATGCACTACGGAGACCATGTTGCAATTATCCCATGGGGCGTATATTCCCCGGTCGATGAAACAACTGCCGCCCATTTCCCCCTATCTGCTGCTGACGCTGGCCAACCTTTTCTGGGCCGGCAACTGGATCATCAGTCGCGCCCTGCGCAGCGAATTGCCGCCGGTCGCGCTTTCCTTCTGGCGCTGGGTGGTGGCCCTGCTGTGCCTCTTGCCGCTGTCCCTGCCGCATCTGCGCCGCGACTGGCCACAACTGCGCGCCGCCTGGCCCTGGCTGCTGTTGTATGGCGCGCTGGGCACCGGCGGCTACAACGTGCTGGTCTACGGCGGCCTGCAATACACCACGGCAATCAACGGCACGCTGCTGAACTCGTTCGTGCCGATCATGATCGTGCTGATCTCCTGGCTGCTGCTCGGCAAACGCCTGCACAACCGCGAGGCGGCCGGCATCCTGATCTCCTTCAGCGGCGTACTCGGCATCGTCGCCCACGGCGAACTGCAGCGTCTGCGCGATCTCACGCTGAATGTCGGCGACCTCTGGATCCTGGCTTCGGTGCTGGCGTGGTCGGCTTACACCCTGCTGCTGTCGCGCCGGCCGCCGGTCCATCCATTGGCCTTCCTCACCGCCATCAGCGTCACCGGACTGATCTTCCTGGTCCCCTTCTATCTTTGGGAAATGGCCCAGGGCCGCCATATCACGCCGACGCCGGGAGCGATTGCCGGCATTGTCTATACCGGGGTCTTCCCCGCCTTCCTCGGCTACATCGTATGGAATCGCGGTGTCGCCGAAGTCGGACCGGCGCGCGCCGCACTCTTCATGCACTTGATACCGGCCTTCGGTATCGTCCTGTCGATGATATTTCTCGACGAAAGACCCGCTCTCTATCACGCCATCGGCATCGGCCTGATTCTTGCCGGCATCTGGCTCAACACCCGACGCCTGAGATGATCGGCAAACTCAGCGCATGGTGGCGACAGCGCCAAGGCGATCGTCTTGAAATTCCCGATGCGCTGTGGCATGAAGTCGAAGCCGGCCTGCCCTTTCTCGGCCACCTGGCGGCGGATGAGCGCGCACACCTGCGTCAGCTTGGCCGCGAACTCATTGCCGAAAAGCAATGGAGCGGCGCGCAAGGCCTGCAACTGACTCCCCGCATGCAGATGACGATCGCCCTGCAAGCTTGCCTGCCCATCCTGCACCTTGGGCTCGACTGGTATGCCGGTTGGGTCGGCATTGTGGTCTATCCGGGCGATTTCCTGATCCCGCGCCGCATCATCGACGAGGACGGCGTGGTGCATGAGTACGACGACGAAGTCATGGGCGAAGCCTGGTACGGCGGCCCGGTACTGATCTCCTGGTTCGAACACCCGGAGGACGCCGGCGGCATCAACGTGGTGATCCACGAGTTCGCCCACAAGCTGGACATGAAGAGCGGCGCAGCCGATGGGCTGCCACCGATGCACGAGGGGATGTCGCGGCAACACTGGATCGACGTCATGAGCAAGGCTTTCGACGATTTCCGGCAGCGTGTCGATGCCGGCGAAGAAACCTCGCTCGATCCGTATGGTGCCGAGTTTCCAAGCGAGTTCTTCGCCGTCGCCAGCGAAGCCTTTTTCGAGGCACCACTGATGCTCAAAGGCGAGTACGCGGATGTCTACGAGCAATTCAGGCTGTTCTACCGGCAGGATCCGGCGGCACCGGCATTTGATCGGTAGAGTCTGCTTCGCGGCCGAACGGCCGTAGAATTCGGAGTAAGCCTCACGCTTCGGGGCGAAGGAAGCAGGGAGCCAGTTGCCTGCCGTATGCTTTGCTTGCTGTTTTGTCGCGTAGACGCGAAAATTCGCTTGGTCCGTCAGAAGAAAACGCATCCGTATGAAGCTCGTTGAAATTCCGGTCGAAAATCTGCCCTTCGGGGCGTACATCTCCAGGCTGGACAGGCCGTGGACGGAAACGCCCTTCGTATTTCAGGGATTTGTCCTCAAGAGCGAAAAGCAGCTCGACGTTCTAAAGAAGTACTGCAAACACGTCTTCATCGACCCGGAGAAAGAGGAGCGCAGGGAAATCGGCAAGGTGACCGCGGAGGATCTGGCAAAAGTCCGCGGCACGACGGTCTACAAGGAGATCGCAACCGTCGAAGTCGAATTGCCTCAAGCGCAGAGTGCCTTTACGACCACGACAGTAGTGGTGAAAGAGCTTTCGCGAGCGGCGGAGGTCGGAAACTCGATCGACAGTTCGCGGTCCCACGAAGCGGCGGCACAGATTACCGAGAGCGTCGTGCGCAATCCGGATGCGATGGCTCTGCTGATCAAACTCCAGGAAAAAAGCGGCGCCACCCTCAGCCGGGCCGCGGAAATTTCAGTCCTGATGACCATCTTCGGGCGTTTCCTCCAATTGCCGCCGGACCGCCTCAAACTGCTCGGCATACTGGGGCTGCTGCAGGACGTCGGCCGCCTCCAGTTGCCCGCCGCGCTTGCCTCGCGCGGACCCATGAACCCGGCGGAAGTCGAACTCTACAAGACGCACGTGAACCACTCGGTGCGGATTCTCAGCAGCACACCCGGGCTCCCCGCGGAACTTCCAGGGCTCGCGTCCCTGCACCACGAGCGTTTCGACGGCAGCGGCTATCCGCGCGGACTGCGCGGCGATGCAATTGCTTTTCCCGGCTTGATCGCGGGGATCGTCGATACCTTCGACATGCTTACGGCGCCGAAGCCCTACGGGCAATACCTGTCTCCGGCCAACGCGCTCAGCATCATGTACAAGGGCCGCGGAACGGAGTTTCACCCGGCACTGGTCGAACAGTTCATCCAGTGCATCGGCGTCTACCCGGTGGGCAGCGTGGTCGAATTGAACAGCGGTGAAGTGGCGATCGTGATTGCCCAGAACATGGTGCGTCGCATGCAACCGCGCATCATGGTGGTCAAGGACGCCCGCGGCAACCCGCTGCCATCCTACAAGACGCTTGACCTGATGAAGGAGCCCAAGTTCAGAGGGGACGAGCCTTACCGGATCCAGCGTTCCCTGGAGTATGGCTCGGTCAAGATCGATCCGCGCGAGATGTTCCTGTGAGCGGGGATGCCTCCGCCGGACAGGCGGCGGCCACCCCTGGCTCTGCCGCCGAAACAATCCCGTTTCTGGACGCATTGCGCGGCCAAGTCGAGGAAAGAAGGGTTGACGGCGGAAATCTGGCCGTGCTGCTCATCGACTGCGGCCTGATCAGCCGCATCGATGCGGCATGGGGCTACCACGTTGGCGATGCGGTGCGTAACCGCGTCACGGAGTTGCTGCGTACCGATGTATTGCGCCCGGGTGATCTGGTCGGCGAGATGAGCCGCGACGGTTTTGCCTGCGTTCTTTCGACCGTCGAAGGTCCCGCCGTAGCGCTCCTGGCGGCGAAGAAATCGCTGCGCGCGCTGAATGCGCCGTTCTGGATCGGCGACGACGAAATCTTTGCCAGTCCCGCCATCGGCATTGCCATGTATCCGGCGCATGCGGACCAGGCCGAAGTATTGCTGCAACAGGCCACCAGTGCCAGCGCCATCGCCCGCGACCTGACCGGTCGCATCGCCGACTACGCCGAAGACCGGGACAATTCGGCGGCATCGAAGCTGCTGTATGAAAACCGGCTGCGTACCGCTGTTGCCGAGGATGCTCTCGAACTGGCGTTTCAGCCGCAGTACGATCTGCGCCTCGGCCAGGTCATGGGAGCCGAAGGCCTGCTGCGCTGGCGCGACCCCGCGCTCGGCGTGATTCCGGCAATTGACGCGTTCGCCGCGGCAGAAGCGGCGGACAAGGTCTCCGACCTGGTTTCTTCGATACTGAATCGCGCATTGCGCAATGTCTCCGAATTCCGCTACAGTGCCGGACTCGATTTGCGAATTGGCGTCAAGCTTCCAGCGCGCGCGTTGCTCAACACCGAACTGGTCGACGTGGTGCAGCGTGCGCTGGGCACCTGGAGCCGACGGCCTGGAACGCTGATTCTGGAAATCGGAGAAACGTCGTTGCTGGGGACGAATGCGGAGGCGAGAGAAGCGCTCGGCCGACTGAAAGAAGTTGGCGTGAAGCTCTCGATCGACGACCCGAACATGGCGCTTTCATCGCTGTTCTGGCTCGCGCCGATGCCGTTTCAGGAAATCAAGATCGATGTTTCCGCGGCGCACGACCTGGCCGGCGTACCGAAGTCCGAGCGCATCCTCCAGTCGATCATCGAACTCGCCCATCATCTGCGGCTCGAGGTCGTGGCCGTCGGTGTCGCCGACGACGCCGCGGCGGTCCGGCTCAAGGAACTCGGTTGCGATTATATGCAAGCCGACTACAAGGGGCCTGCTCTCGGCCCGCAGGAGTTCGTCGAGCGATTCGGCTTCAACGATCGCTGAACTCCAGGGGACAAGGCCGGCTGGAAAACGCCCGTGGGCTATGCCTGCGGACGCCAGCGCAACGTTGAGGGTGATCAGGCTGCGCTGAGCCTTCGATTGGACTGCCTCGCATGCCGGGAAAGCCTCTTCGCCGCCGGCAATTCGGGTGGGGTGACCGATGGGGCTCGAACCCACGACAACCGGAATCACAATCCGGGACTCTACCAACTGAGCTACGGCCACCACCGAAACTACGCGCCGTCCGGAAAGAAATTCCCGTTGGGCAGGGTGCGGATTATGGGAGATGGCAGCAAAAGAATCAAGCAATCGGTAATCCCGACCTTGTCACTCGGAATGAACTCGCGTAATATTCTTTGCAGAACGTTGTTCCACTATGCAGTTCTTTCACTCCCCAAGCTGCGATACCGCAATCACCACAGGACCCGATATCCATGGATCTCAATTTCACTGCCGAAGAGCAGTTGTTCAGGGAAGAAGTGCGCAGCTTCCTGCGCGCCAAGCTGCCCGGCGAAATCAGCCGCAAGGTGCTTGGCGGCAAGCACCTGGAGAAGGGCGACTTCGTCCGCTGGCAGCGTATCCTGCATGCGCAGGGCTGGGGCGCGGTGGCCTGGCCCGTAGCGCATGGCGGCACCGGCTGGAACGCCGTGCAGCAGCACATTTTCGACGAGGAATGCGCCGACGCGGGAGCGCCGCTGCAACTGCCCTTCGGCCTCAAGATGGTGGCGCCGGTAATCATGGCCTTCGGCAATCCGGCGCAGCAGCAGTACTTCCTGCCGCGCATCATCGACGGCAGCGACTGGTGGTGCCAGGGCTATTCCGAACCCGGCGCGGGTTCCGACCTGGCCTCGCTGAAGATGCGCGCAGTCCGGGTCAACTCACCTGAGGGCGACCATTATGTGGTGAACGGCCAGAAGACCTGGAACACGCTCGGCCAGTACGCCGACTGGATTTTCTGCCTGGTCCGCACCAGCACCGAAGGCCGCCAGCAAGAGGGCATCTCCTTCCTTCTGATCGACATGAAGACGCCGGGCATCACGGTGCGCCCGATCATCATGCTCGACGGCGAACACGAGATCAACGAAGTCTGGATGGAGGATGTCCGGGTCCCGGTGGAGAACCTCGTCGGCCAGGAAAACAAGGGCTGGACCTACGCCAAGTTCCTGCTCGGTCACGAGCGCACCGGCATCGCCGGCGTCGGCCGCTCCAAGCGCGAACTGAAAAAGCTGAAGGACATCGCCAGGAAGGAAACCGCCAACTGCCTGCCGCTGATCGAGGACCAGCGCTTCCGCGACCGCATCGCCCAGGTCGAACTGGAACTCATGGCGCTGGAAATCACCAACCTGCGCGTGATCTCGGCCGAAGGCGAGAAGCGCGCGCCCGGACCGGAAGCCTCGATCCTCAAGATCAAGGGTTCCGAAATCCAGCAGATGCTGAGCGAACTCAAGATGCAGGCGCTCGGCCATTACGCCCTGCCCTACGTCGAAGAAGCGCTCGAAGCAGGCTGGCCGGGCGACGCCCTGATGGACGGCTATGGCGACTACGCTGCGCCGCTCTCCGGCCAATACTTCAACATTCGCAAGACCACCATCTACGGCGGTTCCAACGAAATCCAGAAAAACATCATCTCGCAGATGATCCTAGGACTGTAACCATGGACTTCAACTACACCGAAGAACAACTCGCGCTGCAGGACACCCTGCGCCGCTTCATAGCCCGCGATTACCCGTTCGAGCACCGCCGCGCGCTGGCCAAGTCCGCCGACGGCTTCGATCGCGAGGCATGGAAGACCTTCGCCGATTTCGGCATCCTCGCCCTGCCTTTCCATGAGGACTTCGGAGGGCTCAGCGGCAACGCCGTCGACACCATGCTGATCATGGAAATGCTCGGCCGCGGCCTCGCGCTGGAACCCTATGTGTCGGCTGTCGTGCTCTGCGGCGGCCTGATTCGCGACGCCGGCAGTGCCGCGCAGAAGGAAGCGCTGCTGCCCGCCATTGCCGGCGGTGAACTGATGCTGGCGCTGGCGCACTTCGAACCCGGCGCCCGCTACGAACTCGACCATGTCGCCACCACTGCCAACGCTACCGGCTCCGGCTGGCAGCTCGACGGCGCCAAGGCCGTCGTGCTGGGCGCACCGTCCGCCGACAAGCTGATCATTTCGGCCAGGGATGGCAAGGGTCTGTCCCTGTTCCTGGTCGACGCCAAGGCCCCCGGTGTCACGCTGCGCGCCTACCCGACACAGGACGGCGCCCGCGCTGCCGATATAAAGCTGACAACCGTTACAGTCAGCACCAATGCGCTGATCGGACCTGCCGGCAATGCGCTGCCGGCCGTCGAACGCGCGCTCGACTACGCCAATGCCGCGCTGTGCGCCGAGGCGGTCGGCATCATGTCGGCGCTGAATGAAGTCACGCTCGAATACCTGAAGACGCGCAAGCAGTTTGGCCAGCCGATCGGCAAGTTCCAGGCGCTGCAGCACCGCATGGCCGACATGGTGATCGCCACCGAGCAGGCTCGCTCGATGGCCACGCTGGCCGCCGTGCGCGTCGACTCGCGTGACGCCGCCGAGCGCAGCCGCTCGGTGGCCGCCGCCAAGGCCTATGTCGGCGCCCAGGCCCGCTTCGTCGGCCAGCAGGCGGTGCAACTGCACGGCGGCATGGGCGTGGTCGACGAACTCAACGTCGCGCATTACTTCAAGCGCCTGACCATGATCGGCCTGAGCTTCGGCGACGCGGACTACCACCTCGGCCGCTTCAGCGACACGCTTCTGGCCGCCTGAAGATGGCTGGAATCATCAATCGCCGTGACCTGGAATTCCAGCTCTTCGAGGTTCTCGATGTCGAGTCGCTGACGACCCGCCCGCGCTACGCCGAGCACAGCAGGGAAACCTTCGTCGCCGTGCTCGATACCGCCGAGGCGATGGCGACCGAAAAGTTCGCGCCGCACAACCACAAGGCCGACGAGCACGAGCCGACCTTCGACGGCCAGCGCGTGACCATGATCCCCGAGGTCAAGGAAGCGCTGCAGGCCTTCTGCGAGGCGGGCTTCATCGCCGCAGCGCACGACTTCGAGCGCGGCGGCATGCAATTGCCGGTGGTCATGACGCAAGCCGCATTTTCGCTGTTCAAGAGTGCCAACGTCGGCACCGCGGCCTATCCCTTCCTCACCATCGGCAACGCCAACGTCATCCACCGCTTCGGCAGCGAGGCGCAGCACCGGAAGTATCTCGACGCCCTGCTCACCGGACGCTTCTTCGGCACCATGGCGCTGACCGAGCCGCAGGCCGGATCGAGTCTGTCCGACATCACCACCAGCGCCACGCCGAATGCCGACGGCACGTATTCGCTCAGCGGCAACAAGATCTTCATTTCCGCCGGCGACCACGACCTGTCGGAGAACATCATTCACCTTGTGCTCGCCAAGATTCCCGGCGGCCCGCCGGGCGTCAAGGGCATCTCGCTGTTCATCGTGCCCAAGTTCCGCGTCAATGACGACGGCACACTCGGCCCGAAGAACGATGTGACGCTGACCGGCCTGATTCACAAGATGGGCTATCGCGGCACCACCTCGACCATGCTGGCCTTCGGCGAGAAGGGGGCTTGCAGCGGCGAACTGGTGGGCGAAGCGCACAAGGGCCTGTCCTACATGTTCCACATGATGAACGAGGCACGCATCGGCGTCGGCATGGGCGCCGTGATGCTCGGCTACCGCGGCTACCTGGCCTCGCTGGACTACGCCAAAGAGCGTCCGCAGGGTCGCGCGCCGACCAACAAGAATCCGGCCGACCCGCAGCTGCCGATCATCGAGCACGCCGACGTGAGGCGCATGCTGCTGGCGCAGAAAGCCTATGTCGAAGGCGGCTACGCGCTGTGCCTGTATTGCGCACGGCTGGTGGATGAAACAAGAGTCGGCGCTGACGACACGGCGAGAATGGAGGCCGGGCTGCTGCTCGACCTGCTGACGCCCATTGCCAAGTCCTGGCCTTCGCAGTGGTGCCTCGAAGCCAACAGCCTCGCCATCCAGATCCATGGCGGCTACGGCTATACCCGCGAGTATCCGGTCGAACAGTTCTACCGCGACAACCGGCTCAACCCGATTCATGAAGGCACGCACGGCATCCAGGCGCTGGACCTGCTGGGGCGCAAGGCGGTGATGAATGGCGGCGCGGCGATGAAGCTGTTTGCCCGCGAAGCGCGGCAGACCATCGCCGAAGCGCAAACCGACGCCGCCCTTGCCGGCTATGCGACGGAACTCGGCGCCGCGCTGGGCGACATTGCGGCCACGCTGCAGGCGCTTGGCCCGGTGCTGGCGAGCAACCCGACCCTGGCGCTGGCCAATGCCGTGCTGTTCCTCGAAGCCTTCGGCCATACAGTGCTGGCCTGGATCTGGCTGCACCAAGCGCTGGCGGCGCAGCGCGGATTGCGGCAGGGCATTGCCATCGACGCCGGCTTCTATCGTGGCAAACTGGCGGCCTGCCGCTGGTTCTACCGTTGGGAACTGCCCAAGACGAAGCAATGGGACGAACTGCTGCGCAGCCTCGATGACACAACTCTTACCATGAAGCCGGAGAGCTTCTAAGAACATGAGCGATCCCCATATCCTGGTCACCGACAGCGACGGCATCGTCACCATCGAGATCAGCCGCCGCGACAAGAAGAACGCCATCACTGGCGACATGTATCGCGCCATGAGCGCGGCACTGTTTCATGCCCGCGATCACAGCCATGTGCGGGCGGTGCTGATTCGCGGCCAGGACGACCTGTTCACCGCGGGCAACGACCTCGGCGACTTCCTGCACCGCAAGGTCGGTGACCCCAGCGCCGCGATCCCCTTTCTGCATCTGCTGTCGGCCTTCGAGAAACCGCTGGTCGCGGCCGTCGCCGGCAATGCGGTCGGCATCGGCACGACATTGCTGCTGCATTGCGACCTGGTTTACGCCGCCGAGAATGCGAAATTCCAGTTGCCCTTCGTCAATCTCGCGCTGTGCCCCGAAGCCGGTTCCAGCCTGCTGCTGCCGCGCGTCGCCGGCCACCAGCGCGCCGCCGAACTTCTGCTGCTGGGCGAGCCCTTTGATGCCACCGCCGCGCGCGAGGCGGGCTTTGTCAATCGCGTGGTGCCGGCCGCAGCCTTGATGGAAACTGCAATGGCCGCCGCCCGCAAGCTCGCCACCCTGCCGGCGCAATCGCTGACCATGACCAAGGCGCTGATGAAGCGTCCGCCCGACCGCAGCGCGATTGAAGCCATGGATGAGGAGGTGATCTTTTTCTCCGACCTCGTCGCCGCACCGGCGGCCAAGGAAATCTTCGCCGCCTTCCTCGAAAAGCGCAACCCGGACCCCACGAAGATCCACGGAAGCAAGACATGATCACCGACATCCCCGAAGGCTTCAAGCCGCTCAAACGCGGCGGCGGCTACCTCTCCAGCCTCGGCCCCTGGTACTACCGCATCGATGAGTCGAAAGGCGAGAAAGGCCAGTTGATTCTCGCCATCCGCATCGAAGACCGCCACACCAACATCCGCCACATCGCCCACGGCGGCTTCCTCGTCACGATGGTCGACACGGCCCTGGGCATCGTTGTCTCCAGCTCGCGCGAGCCGCCGCAGCCAATCGTCACGGTCAGCCTCACGACCAATTTCATTACCAGCGCCGAGCCCGGCGACTGGGTCGAGGCCCACGTCGATATCGACCGCATGGGCGGCCGCCTGGCCTATGCCAGTTGCACGCTGCGGGTCGGCGCGCGCTGCGTCATGACCGCCACCGGCGTCTTCGCGCTGATGAAGCCCGTGGTTCCAAAAGAACAGGCGGACGGCTGAACGTGCAGAAAATCCACGTCCTGCTGAAGAAGGAAGAACTCGACGCCCAGCGCCTCGACGGCAAGGTGGTGGTGGTGCTCGACATCCTGTTCGCCACCTCCTCCATCGTCACCGCGCTGGCCCATGGCGCCACCGAAGTTATCCCCACTCTGGACGGCCGCGCCGCGCTTGAGGCGGCAAAGCAATTCGCGGCCGGCTCGTATGTACTCTCGGGCGAACTCAACGCCGACACCCTGCCCGGCTTCGTGCACCCGACGCCCAAGGCACTGCTGAAGGAAGGCGTCAGTGGCCGCCGCCTGATCTACTGCACCACCAACGGTACCGTGGCGCTGGCCAAGTCGAAGGGCGCCGCCCATGTCTATGCCGCGGCGCTGCTCAACGGCCGCGCCGTGGTCGATCGCATCATCCTTCAACATCCGGACAGCACCATACTGATTGTCTGTTCCGGCTCCGCCGACAACTTCAACCTCGAAGACTTCTACGGTGCCGGCTATCTGGTTTCGCTGTTCCGTCACCGTGCCACCAGCGCCGACTATTCGGATGCCGCGCTCGCGGCAGAACTGTTGCACGACCACTGCGATGGCCTCGACGCGCTGCGCCGTGCCCGCGTCGGGCGCATGATGCTGGCGCGCCGGCTCGATGCCGAGGTGGCCTTCGCCGCGCAGGAAAGCCGCTACGACGTGGTGCCGCTGCTGCAGGACGGCGCGCTGCGCCCCGTTTGAATCCCACCAAAAAGAAACCCACCCCATGAGCACTCCCGAGAAAACCTATAAGTACTACTGGGAAGATTTTCCCGTCGGCCAGATCCGCGAATTCGGCGGCAAGACCATGAGCGCCGAGGAGATCATCGACTTTGCCCGCCAGTTCGACCCGCAGCCCTTTCACCTCTCCGAGGAAGCCGGCAGGAACAGCCTGTTCGGCGGGCTGTGCGCCAGCGGTTGGCACACCTGCGCGCTGGCCATGCGCATGATGTGCGACGCCTACCTGCTGGAAACCGCGAGCCTTGGCTCGCCGGGACTGGAGAACATCCGCTGGCTGAAGCCGGTGCGTCCCGGCGACACCCTGCACGTGCGCACGGTAGTGCTCGAAGCGCGTCCGCTCGACAGCAGGCCCGACGTCGGCCTGGTGCGCACACGCTGGGAGATGCTGAACCAGAACAACGAAGAAGTCATGCAGATGGAAGGCTATGGCATGTTTCGGCGGCGCGATGTGACGAAGGTCCAAGCCGTCTGAGCATGCATCCGAGCCCGTTGATCGAACAGCCCTTCGGCACCTATGGCGAACTGATTCGCGAGCGGGCCCGCAGCAGCCCCGACCATCCCGCGCTGATTCAGGATCGGCGCACGGTCTCCTTCGCCACGCTCGATGCCATGATGGATCGCGTCGCCGCCACGCTGCAACGCGAAGGCATCCGGCCCACCGAGGCCGTGGCGATCTGTGCCGGCACCTCGCTCGAATATGCTGCCGTGTTTCTCGGCGCCCTGCGCGCCGGAGTGGCCGTGGCGCCGCTGGCGCCCTCTTCGACCGCACAAAGCATCGCCGACATGGCCGCCAACGCCGAAGCACGCCTGATCTTCGTCGATGCCATCACGGCGGAACAACTCGCGCCGGTGCGTGCCGGCATTGCCGCGCGCTTTGTCGCCCTCGACGATGCCGCCGGCGCGCAAGCCTTGCGGCAATGGCTGGCGCCCGCCGGCACCGTACCGGACGCGGTGGACATCCGCCCCGAATGGCCCTTCAACATCATCTATTCCTCCGGTACCACCGGCACGCCCAAGGGCATCGTACAACCCCACGGCATGCGCTGGGCGCACCTGCAACGCGCGCAGCCGCAGGGCTACGGACCGGATGCGGTGACCCTGATCGCCACCCCGCTGTATTCCAACACCACGCTGGTCAGTTTCTTTCCCACCGTCACGCTGGGCGGCACCGTGGTGCTGATGGCGAAGTTCGACGCCGCGCGCTATCTGGCGCTGGCCGAGAAATACCACGCCACCCACACCATGCTGGTGCCGGTGCAATACCAGCGCCTGATGGCGCATCCCGATTTCGACCGCTTCGATCTGTCCGGCTTCCGCATGAAGCTGTGCACCAGCGCGCCCTTCGCCGCCGACCTGAAGGCCGACATTCTGAAACGCTGGCCCGGCGGCCTGGTCGAGTACTACGGCATGACCGAAGGCGGCGGCACCTGCATTCTCGCCGCCCACGAGCGCCCCGACAAACTGGCCACGGTCGGCACGCCGGCCAAGGGCCATGACATCCGCCTGATCGACGAAGCCGGTCGCGAAGTGCCGCGCGGCGAGATCGGTGCAATTGGTGAAGTGGTGGGCCATTCGCCGGCCATGATGAGCGGCTACCACCGCCAGCCGGAGCAGACCCGCGAGGCCGAGTGGCATGCGCCCGACGGCAAGCGCTTCATCCGCACCGGCGACGTCGGCCGCTTCGATGCCGACGGCTTCCTGACGCTGATGGACCGCAAGAAGGACATGGTCATTTCCGGCGGCTTCAACGTCTATCCCAGCGACCTCGAAGCCGTGCTGATCCGGCACCCGGCCGTCGCCGAAGCCGCCGTGGTCGGCGTCGCCTCGGAGCGCTGGGGCGAAACGCCGATCGCTTTCGTGACTCTAAGAGTCGGCGCTGGTGATACGGCGATGCAGATTCTGAACTGGACCAACCACCAACTGGGCAAGACCCAGCGCCTCGCCGCTGTCGAGATCGTCGACGCCCTGCCCCGCAGCGCCATTGGCAAGATACTCAAGCGCGAACTGCGCGAGAATTTCCACCCCACTACAGCCATCTGACTGGCCCCGAAAGGACAATTCATGGAATTCAGCACTCTCGAAGTCAGCCTCGACGCCGGTGTCGCCACCATCGCGCTGAACCGGCCGGACAAGGCCAACGCCATGAGCGAGCCGATGTGGTACGAAATCGAGCAGGCCATGGAGTGGCTCGACGCCACGCCCGAAGCCCGCGTCGGCATCATCACCGGGCGCGGCAAGTATTTCACCTCGGGTATCGATCTGACCATGCTGATGGGCGTCGGCGCCCAGATCGAAGACGATTGCGACGGTCGTCGCCGCGAAAAACTGCGCCGTCTGATCCTCAAGCTGCAAGATACGCTGACCTCCGTCGAGCGCTGCCGCAAGCCGGTGCTGGCCGCCGTGCATGGCGCCTGCATCGGCGGCGGCATCGACCTCGTCACCGCCTGCGACATGCGCTACTGCTCGGCTAACGCGTACTTCACGGTCAAGGAAATCGATGTCGGCATGACCGCCGACGTCGGCACCCTGCAACGCCTGCCGCGCCTGATCGGCGAAGGCATGGCGCGCGAACTGGCCTACACCGGACGCCGCGTCGACAGTGCCGAGGCGCAACAGATGCGCCTGGTCAACCGCTGCTTCGAGACCCCCGACGCGCTCCACGCCGGCGTCATGGAAATCGCCCGAACCATTGCCGCCAAGTCGCCGCTCGCTATCCGCGGCTGCAAGGAAATGATCACCTATGCCCGCGACCATTCGGTAGCCGACGGCCTCAATTACATCGCCACCTGGAACGCCGCGATGCTGATGTCGAAGGACCTGTTCGAAGCCGGCGCGGCGAACATGCAGAAGCGCGAGCCGGTGTTCAAGGACTGATGGAGCACAGCTACGCCGAACTTCCCAGCGGCATCCGGCTGCATTGCGTAGCGGAAGGTGCGGCCGACGCCCCGCTGATGCTTTTCGTCCATGGCTTTCCCGAGTTCTGGTACGCGTGGAAGAGCCAGTTGGAGGAGTTCGGCACCGATCACCGTGCCGTGGCCTTCGACCTGCGCGGGCACAATCTCTCCGACAAGCCCGCCGGCGTCGCCGCCTACCGCCACAAACCGCTGCTGGAAGACCTGCGACAACTGATCGAGCATCTGCAGGCCGGGCGCGCCGACAAGTCCTGCATCCTGGTCGCCCACGACTGGGGCGGCGCCATCGCTTGGACCTTCGCCGCGGCATATCCGCAGTTTGTCAAAAAGCTGGTCATCATCAACGCGCCGCACAGCGTGCCCTTCGCCCGCGCCCTGGCCAGCGACCCGGCGCAGCAGGAAGCCAGCCACTACATGCTGCTGCTGCGCCACGCCAAGGCCGAGCGCGTGCTGGCGGCCGACAACTACGAACGCCTGTTGATGATGTTCAGCCGCACCGCCGACGGCCGCTGCGCGCTGACCGACGAGGAAATCCCGCTCTATCGCGCAGCATGGTCGCACCCCGGCGCGCTGACCTGCGCGCTCAACCTCTACCGCGCCTCGCCGCTCTACCCGCCGACGCCTGAAGACCCCGGCGCCGCCGCGCTCAAGCTCGATGCGACAGCGCTCACCGTACGCGTGCCGACGCTGGTGATCTGGGGCGAGGCCGACACTGCGCTGGGCACCGTGTTACTCGACGGGCTCGAAGAAATCGTGCCCGACCTGCGCATCAAGCGAATTCCGGATGGCAGTCACTGGGTCATCCACGAGCAGCCGCGGCAGGTCAGCGCGGCGATACGGGAGTTTCTGGCGGAAGGCTGAAACCGCCCGCGACGGCGACTATCGCGCCGCCGGCGGCGACGCCTTTTCCGCGCGCATCTGTTCGACCAGCGCGGACATCTCGCGCAAATCGGCTTCCAGCTTGCTGTTCGCCTCGGTCAGGGCCCGCGTGCGCTCGTCGATCTTCCGCTCAAGTTCCTCATTGACACGGCGCAGTTCGGCGAGCAGGTGGCGCTCCGAATCGGTCAAATCGTCGGCAACGTGCTGCATCAGTGCGGCAGCGACGCGTGCCGCCAATTCGGGATCCGACGCATTGAGCTGATGCGCCATCGCCCGGTCGACGACGACGATGTGATGCAGGAACCAATGCACCAGGTATTCGATCAGGACCACCGAGACATTGCGCCGTCCGTTCTCGAAATCGGCCGTCAGGTCCTTGAGTACGCTGCGAAAGTAAGCATGTTCGCCGCAATGGCGGGTAACCAGTTCGGGCGAGCAACCGCCACCGGCCATCAGGCGTTCTTCGAGGCCGAAATGATCGCGCACGTAGTCGTTGAGTTCCGCCAGCAGCCTGCGCGTTGCCTCCGGCCGGTAATCGCCGTGAGTTTCGGCGTCGAGTCCGTTGATCATGCCGATCAGCTTGCGGTGCTGATCGTCGATCTCGGCAATTCCGACGGCGAATTCCTGTGTCCACTCAATGATGTTCAAGTCTTGTCTCCTCTGACCGGGTGCGCACCCTTGTATGCGGGCTTTCGGGTGCTGCACCTTCCTGCCAATCGCCGCATATGATGACATGGATTCGGGATTGGCAAAACTTCCGCAAGGTCCGACGCACAGCAAATTTTCGGCGCGCGGACCTTGGCGAATGGTGCCATGTCGACTCAGCCGGCGAGCACTACGGTCGGCTCGATCGAGACCGGAAAGTTCACCGAATTGGCAATGAAGCACAGCCGGTGCGCCTTCTCGTGCAGCGCTGCCGCCTTTGCCGCATCGCCGCCCGCCGCCAGTGTCGCCACCGGCCGCAGCACCGCCTGCGTAAAGCGCCCGCCGCCGTCGGCGTCCTCCACCATCGTGCCCACGGCATCGTCGTGATAGCCCAGTACCGCAATGCCTGCCTGCGCGCACAGGTGCAGATACCAGAGCATGTGGCAGGATGACAGCGAGGCGACCAGCAAGTCCTCCGGATTCCAGCGCGCCCCGTCGCCGCGAAACGCGGGATCGGACGAGCCCGGCAGGTCCGGCCGGCCCGCCGCGGTGATCACATGGTCGCGGGCATAGGCACGGTAGTTCGCGGTGCCTTCGCCGAGGTTGCCGGTCCATTCGGTGCGGGTGGCGTAGGTATGCTGCTTGTCGTGGGGCATGTGAGAAGTCGCTTCCGGTCACGAATCGGGAGATATTGTAATGCCGACCCGACTGGCTGAACGACCAGCGCTCGCCGCGGCAACGCGGCAGGGTAGCCGTTCCCGCGGCGGCGCCATCAAGTCTGATGCGGCTGCGCCAGGCGGTACACCTCTTGCAGATGGGCCGCGATGACGTCGTAAATGAATCGATCCAGAAGTCCGTCCTCGGTCATCTGCTTCATGTGGTCGAGGACCAGTTGCGCCGGCAGGGCGCAGCGGTATGGGCGATCCTGGGCCAAGGCCTGGAAGATGTCCGCCGCGCGCAGAACGCGCGCCTGAATCGGCACCTCGTCTCCTTTAAGGCGGAACGGATAACCTTCGCCGTTCGGCGTTTCGTGATGGAACGAAGCCCAGCGCGCAATGTCCTCGAAGCCCGGGATGCGCGACAGGATGCGGTAGGTTTCGTAGGCATGGCCGGCGACCTGCCGCCGCTCACTTTCGGTGAGCGGCCCCGGCTTGTCCAGAATGAAATCGGGGATGCGCAATTTTCCCAGGTCGTGCAGATAACCGGCAAGTTCCAGCTTGGCGCAATCCTCAACGTCAAGCTCATTGCTTTCCCTGAGGATGCCGCAAAGATACCTTGCAATCCGGGCAACGCCCTCGGAATGCTCCACGGTGAAGCGGCTTTTTGCATCGACCACATGGGAAAACAGGCTGGCCACGCCGCGCAGCACTTCCAGGCTGGCCTCGCTTTGGCGTGCCTGGCGAAAGATGCGATCCATATAGGCGCGAACCGGAGCGGCCTCCAGGGCGAGCCAGAACGCCTCCTTGCCGGAAACGTCGAGAAAGACTCTGACCAGATCGGGATCGAACATCCTGCCTGACTGTTCGACTATTTTCGCGGTTATCGCCGGGATCTGCTCGGTGAGTTCGTTGTTCAACATTGCGACCGCCGCAAGAACGTCGACACGGTCAGCGAGGAAGATCACGTTGCCGATCATCTCCGCTCTTCCGTAGTGCTCCCTCAGTTCGGTCCAGTGCGTGTGGTGCAGGCGAATCGGCGTCGCCAGATGAGCCAGCGGAGGAAACCCGGCGAGCAGGCTGGCCCCCAATTCGGCATGGCCTTCCGAGCCCTCCCAGTCAAACTCCTCGACAAGTTGACGATGGAGATCCGAAGATGAAACACCAATGTCGTGGAGCAGGCAGGCGTCGAACACCATATCCTGGTCGTCCCGGCCCCAACCGAGGCGCCGCACCATCTCGACCGCCATGATGCCGACGCGCTTGCCGTGGTGTACGTCGTTGATGCCAACCAGATCCAGGGAATCGGACAGGGCATGGACGACACTGCGAAGATTTACGAATAGAGGCATACACGAGCGGGGTCACCGCCCACTAATTTGAAACTCACCGTCAGTTTACTCCGGCTTCATCGCGTCTGCAGACCGAAGGTGACGGTGACCAGGGTCTGCTTTCAATCATCCGCCGCATGATTGAGAACACGCCCTAGGCAAGACCGAGCATTCCGGCCATCTCGGCGCGAAATTTCGTCGCCCGATCAAGGCTGGGAATTTCAGCCGCAAGGGAACGCACCAGGGATGGAACATCCGTCGCACGTTCGAACTGCTCCTGGCATATATATTCCGCCATTGGTCCAACGTACCTGACCATCACGCTCTGGATCGTCGACTTCATCTCGGCAGGTAGCACGAACGATCCGGCCGGAGGCTCGACCGGACGACTCTCCCCGGTTTCCGCCAACAGCGCGTCGAAAGCCATTTCGGTGGTGAGTTCGTCCCTGACCGTAGAGGCAACGGATGACGCGTCGAAGCGAAGTCGTCCTCGCCCCGCCCCACTGACGGCCATCAGCGCTTCAAGACCACGCCTGTTTCGATGCGTCACTTGAACAATCTCACCGCGTTCAAGCCTCATTTGCAGCATCCGATTGTCTTCGGTAACCAGGAAGACCATTCCCGTCAGGCGACGAGCGCAAAGCGCTCGTAGCTGCTGCACCAATTCCCGCCGCGAGACAAATCCGCCATCATTCATACGGCTTCTCCTTGACCTCCGCCAGAACCCGGCAAATCAATTCATTCCCTCGCCTGCCCACACCAACGGCAGCGATTCGAACAAACCGGACTACGCAGCCTTCCTGAGCCGCTGCATCGACATCTTCAGGCTTTGCTGAAGCCGGGAAATCGATTCTGTCAGTACCGCAAGTTCATCACGGGAACGTACTTCGATCTGGACATCGAGATCACCAAGGCTGATCCTGTCGGCCATTTCGGAGAGATAGCGGATGTTTCGAACCAGGGCTTGCCCAAACAGGAAGGTGATTACCGAGACCACCGCGATAGTGATGGCAAACGTAGCCGCGATCCGGTTTGTCTCCCTCTGCGCCACGCTTTGGCTCTGACGTTCCAGGCGGGTGATCGGCTCGACGAACTCATCGATATAGGTGGTACTGGCAATGTACATGGTCGTCCCAGGCACATTGGCGCAAGCCATGAACTTGGTACGAAACGACTTGTCCTTTTCCTGCCACCGATAGTAGCCTTTAGGTGACTGCTCGGTTTTCACCCGGGTAATCAGCTTCCAGAACTCCGGGAAGTTTTCGCCAAAAGGTCCTTTCAGCTTTTCCAGGTCGTCCAGTTTCGGCGCGGTAACATTGGGATTGGGATGCACCCAAAGTCGCCACTTGCCATCCTCATCGTAGCTGTACAGCACCGTATAACCAGTCTTGCCGACAGGCTGAATGGCCAGACTCTTGAACGCGGCGTTTGCCATGAACTGTTCCTTCTTCAGTTCCGGATGCGCATCGAGATAAAGGCGCACCTGGCTCGCGACCGACTGGGCCGTAGAGGCGATATCCTTTTCCGCCAGCTCCTTGATGATCGTCGTACCCTGCTTGCCGAACTGGTCCGCGATGCTTGTCAGTTGCCAAGTCAGGTAATACGCCAGACCGGTAATTACTGCAATGAGCAGGCAAAACAAGGTGTACAGCTTGAACCGGATGCCCAGCCCGGGAACCCGCGTCTCTGATGCTTCGGTCATGATTCTTTCCTCCGTATATTTTTTTTGTAACGTCTTCTGCTTTTGCCTGTAACGGGAAGACGGCGCGTGGATGAACGCCGCACCCGGTCACGCGAACAACTCCCCCTCAAGCACTGCCGGGGCGCATGACCCACAGAACTTGAACCATAGGGGTCCGCATGAGAATCGATTTACATGGCTCCGACAATTGCCGTGTCGCCAGTGCCGACTTTCCAGGATGGCCGGTGCTGTCGAGTGGCGCCAGCACTCCGGCGACAAAGCGGGCCGCTTCGTCCTCCACAGCAACCGCCAGATCGGGCGTTACCTCCCCGGAAATCGCCGCTGCCTTCGGGCGCAGTGAATCAGCCACCGCTGACACGCAGCGCCACCGCCATCCCGGAATCGCCGGCGGCGCAGCCGCCGAACAGGCCAACACCGCCGCCGCGCATGGCCAACTCCTCGATCAGTTCGATCACGCTGCGCAGGCCCGTGGGACCCTGCGGATGCCCCCAGATCAGCGAGCAGCCGTAGTTGTTCATCTTCTCCAGCGGAAAGCCTGTAGCGCGGGCGAAGGCGATGTCGTTCACGGCAAAGGGATTGTGCGTCTTTACCGCGTCGACGTCCTTGATGGTCAGTCCGGCGTTCTTCAGTGCTTCGAGTGCGGCCGGCGCCACGGCCAGCGGCATGTGGCCCTTTTCCACCCGCGCCTGGCCGAAGCCGAGCAGTTCCACCTGGATTCTTGGATCAACCGAAAACTCGCGAGCCAATTCGCGCGTGGTGACGATCATGCCCGCGTTACCGTCGGCCGGATGCGTCTGCGAGCCGAAGGTCACGGTGCCGTTCGGCAGTACCGGCTTTAGCTTGGCCAGGCCCTCGGCAGTCGTTGCAAAAATCCCTTCATCGGCCGACAGCAGGCCGGTCTGCTTGCGAAAGCCGGCGTCGGTGATCGGCACATCGATCATGTAGCGTCGCTGAAAAGCGCGGTCATTCGCCAGGGCATCCTGGTACTGGGCGTAGCGCGCCAACGCGACTTCGTTCTGCTCGGCGGTGCTGGCACCGATCCGCGCCACTGCATTCTCGGCCGTTTCGATCATGGCGTTTTTCGCGTAAGGATCGCGCGCGAAATTGTCCAGCACCCAGCGCTCGGTGTGGCCGCTGCCGCCCGGCGCAGTAGCATCCGGGTAATACACGATGGCGCCGTTGGAGCAGCGGTCGGTGGTGATCAGCAAAGCGCACTGCGACGAGCCGTCGGCGACCTCGCCGGCAGCCATCTGCAGGACGCGGGCGCTGGTGGCGCAGGCCTGCTGCACCGTCGGTCCGGCCACACTTTCCAGGCCCATCAGCCCGGTTACGTAGGGCAGGCCGTAGAAGCTGCCAAGCTGTGGATTGGTGTGGCCGAGGATGCCGAGGTCGATCTTCTCCAGCGGGAACTTCCTGGACTCGAGCGCCTGCTTGCCGGTATTGGCGGCGAGCCGCAGGCTGTTGAGGTGAGCGATGGACCCCTGCCACTTGGCAAAGGGCGTGGACCAGTACTGGCCGTAGGGAATGAATGCGTGTGCCATGATGTTCTCCTGAAATCAGCGGGATTGTTCGGCTTGGTATTGCGCGAAGCTGGAGCCGGCCAGCGCCAGCTTTTTCAGCAACGGCGCCGGCTGCCAGTGCTGGGGATCGAGCGTCTTCTGGAATTCCATGATCTTGTCGTAGATCACCTTGAGTCCGACCGTGTCGGCGTAGAACATCGGGCCGCCGCGATAACGGGGGAAGCCGTAGCCGGCGGTGTACACGACGTCGATGTCGCTGGCGCGCAAGGCGATGCCTTCTTCGAGCAGCAGCGCTCCTTCGTTGATCATCGAGTAGAGGCAGCGCTCCACGATTTCCTGCTTTCCGGGTTTGCGTTGCGGAATGTTCAACCGCTTGCCCTCCTCGTGCAGCATCGCGATCACTTCCGGGTCCACCGCGCGCTTGCGGTCGGCGCCGTCGTAGCGGTAATAGCCGCGCCCGGCCTTCTGGCCGATCCAGCCGCGCTCGGTCAGCATCGCCGACGGCCGGTAGAAACCAGGATCCTTCGGCAGCAGATGCGCGCGCGCGACCCGGGTCAGGTGGCCGATGTCGATGCCGGCCATGTCATACACGGCCAGGATGCCCATGGCCATGCCCCATGACTCCAGGGCGCGGTCCACTTCTTCGGGTGTGGCGCCTTCGAGCACGCAGTGTTCGGCTTCACGCCCATAGGGATCCATCATGCGATTGCCGATGAAACCGTAGCAGACCTTGGCGACGACGCCGGTCTTCTTGATGGTCTTGGCAATTTCCAGTGCGGTGACTACGACGTCGGCAGCGGTCTTGCCGCACTGGACGATTTCGAGCAGTTGCATGACGTTGGCCGGACTGAAGAAATGCAGCCCGATCACGTCTTGCGGCCGCTTCGTGACGGCGGCGATCTCGTCGATGTCGAGCGTCGAAGTATTGGTGCCGAGGATCGCGCCGGGCTTCGCCACTGCATCGAGCTTGGCAAAGATGTCCTTTTTCAGGGCCATGTTCTCGAACACCGCCTCGATGATGACATCGGCACTGCCCAGTGCGGCGTAATCCAGGGTCGGCGTGATCAGGCCGAGGCGCTGGTCGCGCCGTTCCGGCGTGAGGCTGCCGCGCGACACCGAGCGTTCGTAGTTCTTGGCTATCGTGGCCATGCCTCGATCCAGGTTCGCCTGGGCCGTATCGAGGATGGTGACGGCAATGCCGGCATTGGCGAAGCACATGCTGATGCCGCCGCCCATGGTGCCGGCGCCGACGATACCGACGCGGGTGACCGGGCGCGGCTTGACGTCCGCCGACAGTCCGGGAATCTTGCGCACTTCGCGCTCGGCGTAGAACAGGTGGCGCAGGGCACGCGATTCGGTGGCTTGTTCGAGTTGTGCGGACAAGGCGCTTTCAACCTGCAAGCCCTGGTCGAAAGGCTTTTCCACGGCGGCCTGGACGGCATCGAGCAAGGCCAGCGGCGACTGCCGGTTGCGCATGGTTTTGGCGATCTGGGCGCGCTTCGCGGCGAAGAGCTCGACGACCTGCTCCACGCCCTTTACGGCTTGCTCGCGGGTGCGGCGCGGACCGGCGCCTTTGGCCACGAGTTCCTTGGCGAATGCCAAGCCAGCAGCAACTACCTCACTACTCGCGACGCTATCGACGAGCCCGGCGTCCATGGCCTTTGCCGCCGGCAGCGGCTTGCCGGAGATCATCATGTCGAGCGCAACGTCAAGCGGGACCAGACGCGGCAGGCGCTGGGTGCCACCGGCGCCGGGAATGATGCCGAGCGAGAGTTCCGGCAGGCCGAAACGAGCCCCCTCATGAGCAACACGATAATGACAGGAAAGCGCTATTTCGGTCCCGGCACCCAGTGCGGTGCCATGCACGGCGGCGATCACCGGCACCGGGCTGTCTTCGATGAGGCGCAAGACTTCGTGATAGCCGGGCGCGGCGATGCCGGTGTCGAACTCCTTGATGTCAGCTCCGGCGACGAAGGTTTTACCTGCACAACCCAGAACGATAGCCTTGATTCGGGTCTGTCCTTCCAGTTCGGTGAAGACCTGCTTCAGTCCGGCACGCACTGCCTGGTTGACCGCGTTCACCGGTGGACTGTCGATGGTCACGACGGCGATATCGCCGGACGTGGTATAGCTCACTGCATCGCTCACACTGTTTCTCCTTGGTTTGCAACGGGTGTGGACCGGGAGGACGCCGCCTGTGCGGCGCCACCCAGTCCCAGATAGGACTCGATGACCTTGGGGTCATGGGCGAGTTGATCGGCAGGCCCTTCGAGGGCGATTTCGCCGGTTTCGAGGACATAGCCGTAATCCGCCACCTGGAGCGCGGCGCGGGCGTTCTGCTCGATCAGCAGGATGGATACGCCGGCCTGCTTGAGGTCGGCAATGACGTGGAAGATCTCCTTCACGATCAACGGCGCCAAGCCCAGGCTGGGCTCGTCGAGCAGCAGCAGTTTTGGCCTGGCCATCAGCGCACGCCCGACCGCCAGCATCTGCCGCTCGCCGCCCGAGAGCGTGCCGGCCTGCTGCTCGCGTCGCTCCTTCAGGCGCGGAAAGATAGTGAAAACCCGCTCCATGGTTTCCGGGTGATCGCGATGACCGAGCCGGTAACGCATGAAGGAGCCCATGAGCAGATTATCGGCAACTGTCATGCTGCCGAACAGCGCGCGCGACTCCGGCACCAGGCTCATGCCCTTGGCGACCATGTGCTCGACCTCGATCTCCGCTTGCGGCTCACCGAGGAAACGGATGTGGCCACGACTCTTCGGCAGCAGACCCATGATCGCGCCCAGCATGGTGGTCTTGCCGGCACCGTTGGGGCCGATCACCGTAACGATCTTGCCGGCGCCCACCGTCAGGTTTGCATGGTGCAGGGCCTCGACCTTGCCGTAGGAAACGCACAGATCTGTGACTTCGAGTATGGGGGGGTGCTCGTCTTGCATTTACTCAACTCCGCCGAGATAGGCTTCCAGCACCGCCGGGTCCCTCTGCACTTCATCGGGCAGGCCCTCGGCGATCTTCTCGCCGAATTCCATGACGACCACCCGGTCGGCCAGACCCATGACGAAGTCCATGTCGTGCTCGACCAGGAGGATGCCCATGCCTTCCGACTTGAGCTTCCTGAGCAGGTCGGCCAGGGTCTGCTTTTCCATGTAGCGCAGACCGGCCGCCGGTTCGTCGAGCAGCAGCAGGCACGGATCGGCCGCCAGCGCCCGGGCGATTTCGAGCGTACGTTGCTGGCCCAGTGCCAGGCTGCCGGCCTGCTCGAACATGCTGTCCTTGAGACCGACGCGTTCAATCTGCCGGGCGGCTTCGGCGAGCAGGCGTTGTTCCTCGGCGCGCTCCAGATGCAGTGCCGCCGGAAGCACACCCTTGGTACCGCGCAGGTGGGCGCCGATGGCGACGTTCTCCAGCACGCTCATGTTCGGCAACAGTCGCACGTGCTGGAAGGTGCGGCTCATGCCGCGGCGGGCGATCGCCCGGGCGGTCAGGGGATCTATCCGTTCGCCGAGGAAACGTATCTCGCCTTCGCTGACCGAGCCGACGCCGGAGATGCAGTCGAACATGGTGCTTTTGCCGGCACCGTTGGGGCCGATCAGAGCCATCACTTCGCCAGCTCGCACGGTGAGGCTCATGTTGTTGTTGGCCACCAGCCCGCCAAAACGCTTGAACACGTTCCTGACGTCAAGGATGGCGGTACCGGATTGCGGCATGGCTTTCCTCGGCAGGGCGTCTCCCTGCGGCGCGACCCTGCTGCCGCGGGCTGCCGGCACCAGTCGGGCGAGGATCGGCCAGATGCCGTCGCGGGCACGTTGCAGTACCAGCACCATCATCATGCCGAAGACGATCACTTCGAAGTTGCCTGACGCACCGAATATCTTGGGCAGCAAGTCTTGCAACCATTGTTTGAGGATGGTGATCAATCCCGCGCCGAGCAGTGCCCCCCAGACATTGGCGGCGCCGCCGACCACCGCCATGAACAGGTACTCGATGCCGATGTGAAGGCCGAACGGAGTCGGATTGACGAAGCGTTGCAAGTGGGCGTAGAGCCAGCCCGAGAGCGCCGCGAACAGAGCCGCGATGAGAAAGATGATGATCTTCGATCGTGCCGTATCCACGCCCATGGCTTCGGCCATGACGGTGCCGCCTTTGAGGGCGCGGACGGCGCGACCCTCGCGCGAATCGAGCAGGTTCCTGGTGATCCAGACCGCGGCCAGCAGCATCACCCAGATGACATAGTAGAAGGCACGTCCGCTCTTGAGCTCATGACCGAACAGTTCGAGGGCCGGGATGCCGGAGATACCGGTATGACCGCCGAGGAAGCCGAGGTTGCCGAACAGGAAGTAGATGCTGATGCCCCAGGCGATGGTTCCCAGCGGCAGGTAGTGCCCGGACAGCCGCAGGGTGAGCGCGCCAAGCAGCCAGGCGACGATGGCGGTGAGCAACAGTCCGGCGGCAAGGCCGATCCAGGGGGAACCACCGGCCCAGGCCAGCCAGCCCGGCAGTTCGGTCGCCGTGGTCAGGTAGGCAGTGGCGTAAGCGCCGAGGCCGACGAAGGCAGCCTGACCGAAGGAGGTCAGCCCGCCGACGCCGGTGAGCAGCACGACGCCGAGGGCAACCAGGGCGGAGAGGCCGATGTAGTTGAGCAGGGTGATGTGAAACTCGGACAGGATCATGGGTCCGCTGCCGAGCAGGAGGAGAAAGAGGATCAGGATGGCGCGCTGCATCACTCTTCCTCTTCGACGTGATGCGTGGTCAGCGAGCGCCACACCAATACCGGGATGATCAGGGTGAAGACGATGACTTCCTTGAAGGCCGAGGCCCAGAAGGACGAATACGATTCAAGCAAGCCGACCAGGATCGCACCGACGGCGGCGATCGGGTAGCTCGCGAGTCCGCCGACGATGGCGCCGACGAAGCCCTTTAGGCCGACCAGAAAGCCGGTGTCATAATAGATGGTGGTGATCGGCGCGATCAGAATGCCTGAGAGGGCGCCGATCAGGGCGGCAAGCAGGAAGGAAAGCTTGCCGGCCATCACGGTGGAGATGCCCATCAGCCGGGCTCCGGTGCGGTTGATGGCGGTGGCACGCAAGGCCTTGCCGTAGAAGGTACGCTCAAAAAACTGGTAGAGAATCGCGATCAGGGTGACGGAGGCGCCGACAACCCACAGGGTCTGCCCGCTGATCACGATGCCACCAAGTTTGTAGCTGGCGTCCGAAAAGGCCGGCGTGCGCGAGCCTTCGGCGCCGAAGAAAAGCAATCCAAGGCCGACCAGGGCCAGGTGGACGGCAACGGCGACGATCAGCAGCACCAGCACGGGCGCTTCGGCCAGTGGCTGAAAGGCCAGCCGGTAGATCATCGGCCCCAGTGGAACGACCAGCATCAGGGTGAGGATGATCTGCAGCGGCATCGCCATTTCCGCCGGCTTGAGCAGAAAAATGGCGGCTGCCGCCAGGCCCGGGTAGATCAGGTTCCAGGCGATGATTCGGGGCATGCGCCGGTGGCTGCCTCTCTGCAACGCCTGCACCAGATCGACCAGCGCCACGGTGACGCCTGCTCCGAGCAGCAGCCACAGCGTACCGGGAGTCTTGCCGACCTGCAGGCTGGCCAGAGTCAGGGCGCCCAGGGCGACGAACTCACCCTGCGGGATGAAGATCACCCGCGTTACCGCAAATACCAGCACCAGCGCAAGCGCCAGCAATGCGTAGATCGCGCCGTTGGTGATCCCGTCCTGCGCCAGCAGTATGGCGATCTGCAAGTCCATCGCCGGCGTCAGGCTGACGTGGGCCGCAGGATGACCCCGTCCGCCGGCATGCCGACATACAGGCGGTCCACCAGCGCGGCGCGGCGCGTCAGCACGGCACGCTGATTGATATAGCCCTTGTCGGTGATTTCGCCGGCATCGATCGAGGCTGGTTCGTCCATCAGCAAGGCCCGGTCGGCAACCATGGAGCTGCCACCGCCTTCGGCCACCAGTTGCACCATGCCGGCGCGCACCTGCGCCACCACGCGCGGATCCCCTAGCACCTGTGCCAGCGGAGCATCCGCCGCCAGGTCCGGGCACAGACTGCGGCAACCCACCGGATTGGCAAAAATCAGGAAACCCACGGCCTCGCGATCGTGCCCGGCCACGACGATGTCCTGCGCCACCGGCGCCAGCAAGGAAAGGGCATGTATGCGCAAGGCGCCGACATGCACCCAGACCCCGCTCATCAGTTTGAAGTCCTCGGCGATGCGCCCGTCGAACTCGATGCCTTTGGCATGATCCAGAGGATCCGCGAAACGCCCGGCATCGCCCATCAGGTAGAAGCCTTCCTCATCGAATGCCGCCTTGGTCAGTTCCGGCTCTTTCCAGTAGCCGGGCATCACGTTCGGACCGCGCACGCGCAATTCCATCTTGGTGGCATTCGGTACCATCTTTATTTCGCACCCTGGTGCCGGCAAGCCGATGACACCAGCGCGGTCGATCTTGAAATGCACGTTGGTGATCATCGGTGCGGTTTCCGTCGCACCCCATGCGGACAGCATCACCGTGGCATGACCGCGTTCCCGTACCGAAAGAGCCTCCAGACGCTGCCACAGGTTCTGCGGCAACGCCGCCGCCGCATAGAAAATCATGTCCAGATCGGCAAAGAAGCGCTTGCGCAATGCATCGTCCCGTTCCAGATACGGAATCAGCATGTCGAAGCCGCGCGGCACGTTGAAATACATCGTCGGCGACACGTCGCGCAGGTTGGCGACGGTCTTTTCTATCAGTCCCGGAGCCGGCTTGCCTTCATCGACATACAGCGTGCCGCCGTTCTTCAGGATCATGTTGAAGTTGTGGTTGCCGCCGAAGGTATGGTTCCAGGGCAGCCAGTCGACCACCACCGGCGGCCGGGCTTCGAGGAAGGGCCAGTTCTGCACGATGGCCTGCTGGTTGGAGCAGAGCATGCGCTGCGTATTGATGACACCCTTGGGCACGCCGGTCGAGCCTGAAGTAAACAGGATCTTGGCGATGCTGTCGGGGCCGACGGCGGCGAAGGCGCGATCCACTTCCGCTCCGCCCGGCATGGCCAGCAATTCGCTGAACGAAATGATGGGCAGCCCTTCCTGCGCCTCGCCGCTGTCGGTCACCAACAGGGCACCGTGCATGTCCACTGCCCGCATCGCCGGCGCGAACCTGGCGCCATCGCAGGCGTAGATCAGTCCGGGCTTGAGTTGATCGAGGATGAGCCGCAGCTTGACATGATCCCGGGACATCACGGAATAGGCCGGCGACACCGGCGCAACAGGCACACCGACGTGCATGGCGCCTAACATGAGCAGGGCGTGATTGACACTGTTGTCGGACAGGATTACCAGCGGCCTGTCGACAGAAAGCCCCCGCTGCAGCAGGCTGGCGCCAATCGCGCGCACCGCCGCCAATGTCCCCGCATAGGTAAGCCTGCGCCAGTCCGGCTCCTGACGCTCGGCGAGGAAGACTCGGTCCGGCGCGGCCTGCGCCCAATGTTCGAGATATTCGCCAATGCAGCGCGCATAAGCGCCCAGGGGGCGCGGGCAACTCAACAGAATGCTGCCATCGCCGCGCTTTTCGGAAACCACGGCAGCCGGCGCAAAGCCCTTCAGCAAGGAACTGTTTTCCTGGTTCATCTCTTTGTCTCCTTCCGTTTTGACGTGTATCGACTTCCGACCCCGTCCTCGATCCTCACCAGCGCCCCGCCGCAAGAAGCGGCGAGGCCGATGGTGTGACACAGCGGCCATTGTCGGCCGCCGTTCAGACGAAACTTACTTGAGCAGCTTCCAGTCGCCGTTCTCGACGGTGGCCATGACCGCAGCACGCGCATCGAAGCCGTTGTGGTCCTTCGCCGACATGTTGAACACGCCATGCACCGCGGGAAGTTCCTTGACATTCTCGAGGGCATCGCGCAGGGCGACACGGAACTCGGCGGTACCGGGCTTGGCCTTCTTCAGCGCTTCGGGTACCGCACGGTTCAGCAGCAGGTAGGCATCCCAGCCATGACCACCGAAGGTCGAACGGCTGTTGGCGCCATGGGCCGCTTCATACAGCTTGATGTATTCAAGGGACGGCTTCTTCGACAGATGGCTGTCGGGAAGGTGCTCGGCCAG